>JABAHR010009095.1_pt1 | contig 15617 bp, 17 predicted proteins | sample 7062101 | NCBI WGS metagenome assembly JABAHR01 (sample SAMN14534553, study PRJNA622989) | marine sediment metagenome | biome: marine biome [ENVO:00000428]; feature: marine pelagic biome [ENVO:01000023]; material: deep marine sediment [ENVO:00002113] | place: India: Gulf of Kutch | collected... | reverse complement strand
TAGGGAAAGTGTGGCCCGGCACCGAACGCTCGCCCATCGAGCGAAGCGCGGAGATGGACGACCTGGTTGCTGCCGGATCCCACCGGTTCGTGATCAACGGCCACATGCACTACCGGGTGCTGATCGACTTCGAAACCGTGGTTCTCGTCAATGCCGGCACCATCAGAGGCCCCTTCTCGGGCGTCAGCGTGGTCGACTTCGAAGGGGATTTCGTGGCCGCCTACGAGCGTGACGGCGCGGGGCGGGCGCAACGCGTCGCCGAGCACGAGCTGACCCGCAACGACGCGCGCAGAGTCTGGCGGGACACCCAGGAGTTCGACGGTTCCTGGCAGCCGGTTACGTTGCATCCCTGAAGCGCGCCCTCGGGCGTCGCGAGGCGTGTTGGAGCGATGCGCTCGCGGCTCAGTAGCCGGCGGCGGCGGGTTGGCTGGCCAACTCGGCCAACGTCGTTACGATGAGCTTCCTCTCTGCGCTCTTCACGCGCTCTTCCAGCATGGCCGCGGTGTCTGTCCTTTCAACGGGCACGCGCACCTGGGCGAGAATCGGGCCGGAGTCGTAATCCTCCTCCACGACGTGGACGGTAGCGCCAGATTCCGTCTCCCCCGCTTCGATAACGGCCTCATGAACCCGCCGCCCGAAATAGCCCTGCCCGCCGAACTTGGGCAGAAGGGCTGGGTGGGTATTGATGATCCTGGTCCTAAATCGTTCGAGGGTGCGGGGTCCCAACCTCTTCATGTAGCCCGCCAGCAGTATCCAGTCCGCCTGCGCCTCTTCCAGCGAGCTGACGATCGCGGCGTCAAGCTCATCGGGATCCGGATGGGTGTGGGCGCTCAGGTGCAGGGTTCTGATGCCGTGCCGGCCCGCGCGTGTCAGTGCCCGGGATTGGCTGTTGTTGCTGATCACCAGCACCAGCTCTGCCGGCAGCGTTCCGTTCTCGATGGCGTCGATGACCGCTTGGAGAATCGATCCGCCATGCGATGCCAGAGCGGCAATCCGCATCACGTCGCCACCTTGAAGATGGCGGTATGAAAGATTTCGGTAGCGAGCTGGCCGCCCCTGCGGTAAGCCACGTAGAGCCTCAAGAACTCGTGGCCTTTCTTGCGCCACTTCTCCATGAGCGCGGCGCTGACCTCCACGGTATCGCCAACCTTGAGCAGCGCGCGGTGTCGGACATCGGAGCCAACATGAATCCAGACTGGCATCCGGTACTCCCGGGTGAGGGCCCGATTGGCGGTGCTGAGCAGCCAGTGGGGGTGAGCGCAATGCCGGAAGACGGGCAGGTGATCTGCCACCTCGGCAGCGTACTGCGCGTTGCCGTCCTCGGTGATCTGCCAGTGCCAAGGCTCGAAGGTTTGGTTTTCTATCACGCCCTCCCAGCTGATCTCGTCGCGGCCGGGGGTCTTGCGGGGCCCATCAAGCACCGCGGCGGCAACGGGGTCGGGCATGTGGCGGGGTTGCTCGGTATGGAGCTCCGCCAGCAGGGTGCCGGCGTCGTTGCGGCAGCTCACGATCAGTTCCGCGCCCCTGGCGGCGCAGTCCACGTGAAGTCGGTCCCCGTCGTGGGCTGGTTTGAGGAACCGCACCGAGCTCACGGACCGGTCGAGCCAGTCCTCGCCCCACCGCTCCACCACAGGATGGGTCAGATGGCCGTAGACGGCCACGCCCGGCACCAGGGCACCGGCAAAGCCGTAGCGCTGGGCGACCTCGTCGCTGTGGATCTTGTTTTCGTGAGTCTGGGAGAAATTTCTCGCCACGACCTCGTAGGTGGTCATGTCTGAGCCTCGGTGCCGATGAGTGGATGGCCGCAACGTCCGCAGATGATACCCCCGAAGTTCTAGGTCCGTTAGGAAGATCTTGCGGCAATGCCCCGGCTGCAGCGCAGTCAAGGTCGATCCAGGTGGTGAAAGCGCATTATAGTGCGCCGATGAATGGTGATCCTCTGGCGGGCGCGCTCCACGACGAGCGCCTGGTGATCGTGAGTGGCAAAGGTGGCGTCGGTAAGACGTCGGTTGCGACCGGGATCGCGAGCGCTTCTGCCAGGTCAGGGCTCAGAACCGTTCTCGTCACCCTTGATACCGGCGATACCCATCATCCGCTGCTCGATGTTCCCCTGGAGTACCAGCCTTATCAGGCGGCCCCGCGGCTTTTCGTCTCGCGGGTAGACGCATTCGAGGCGGTGCGGGAGTACGTGCGACGCAACATGCCGTTTTCGTCCCTTTACGAGGGCATCTTCGACGGGGCGGCGTTTCGCAATTTTGCTTCCGCAGCCCCAGGCTTCGAGGAGCTGATGTCACTCGGCAAGCTCTACGAGCTCTGCACGAGCGGAGACTTCGATCGGGTGGTCTTCGATGCTCCCGCGACCGGCCACATGAAGCTCCTGCTGGACGTGCCCGGCGCCACCTTGCGCGCGGTGCACGTGGGGCCTTTGAACCACAACGCCGGCAAGATTCAGGACCTGCTGCTGGACGGCTCGCGCACCCGGGTGATCATCGTCACCCTGGCCGAGGAGATGGCCGTCGAGGAAGCGATGGATTTGGAGCGCGGTTGTCGTGCCGATCACCGCATGGCTGTGGGCCCGGTCGTCGTGAACCGGACGGTGCCCGAGCGGTTCTCGGTTGAGGAAGTTGCCGCCCTGCAGGCCATGGACGCAGGAACTTTGGAGCTGCAGGAAGCGGTGGCAGCGGCGGTGTCAGAACACGCTGAGCAGCGATCCCAGAACGAGGCGCTGCAGGCATTGAGCGCGACCAGCTGCGAAGTCGTGTCGGTCCCGCGCATCGTGCAGGCGTCCTTTGACCCGGCGGCCATGGTGGACGCCCTGGAGTCTCACCTGATGCCGATGATCGGTAGAGCCGTATGAGCGCCGCGCTCGAACTGGAAAGGGTGGTCGCCGATCGGCGGATCGTCGTCTGTTGCGGCAGTGGCGGGGTGGGCAAGACCACCACGGGAGCCGCCCTTGGGGTGCTCGCCGCGCAGCGGGGAAGATCGGCGCTCGTCATGACCATCGATCCGGCCCATCGGCTGGCTCAAGCCATGGGCCTGGAAGCGCTCGGCCACGAGCCGTCAGAAGTTGCCGTGGAGGCGCCTGGCCGGTTGTCGGCGATGATGCTGGATACCAAACACACCTTCGACGGGCTGGTGGATCAATACGCGCCCAGCGATCAGGTCAAAGATGCGATCTTTGCGAACGAGTACTACCGGCAGCTCTCGTCGACCCTGGGAGGGTCCAGGGAATTGGTGGCCATGGAGCGCGTTCTCGAATCGGCCATGGAGGAGGAGTACGACCTGCTCATCGTCGATACCCCGCCTGCGCACCACGCCCTTGATTTTCTCGACGCTCCGCGCCGCCTGATCGACCTGATCGACGGGTCCCTCACGAACTCGCTGCTCAAGCCTTACGGGATGGCTGCACGGGCGCAGTTCAACCTGTTCCGGCAGTCATCGGCCGTGACCCTGAAGTTTCTGGAGCGCTTGACGGGGTTCGAGATGCTCGCCGACCTTTCGGAGTTTCTGCTGGCATTCTCGAGCATGTTCGACGGCTTCAAGGAGCGGTCCCATCGGGTCATGGAGCTGATGCGTGAGCCGGGGACGACGTTCCTGCTGATCTGCGCGCCACAGGAAGCGAGCCTGGATCAGGTGGAACAGTTTCGCTCTCGCCTGGCGAAGGACTCGCTGGACGTCTGTGGCGTGCTGGTGAACCGGGTTCACCTAGTGGACCCCCGGGCGGGTGAACTCGACGATGCCGCTCTGGCCAGGATCGCGGACCTGGACGTTGCCGAACCCCGTGGGGCGTTCCTGGCCGAACGCGTCGCGGCGGCTTACGAGGATCGTCGCACCATGGCCAGAGCGGATGCCGGGGTGATGGCCAAACGCCTGGTTGAGGAGCTGCCGGTGCAGACGGTGCCTCATTTCCATCGGGACCTGCACAGCATGGCCGATCTCAAGGCGTTCGCCGAGACCGTGCGGAGCTGACTCAGCCGTAGGCCTGCGCCGGCAGCCAGGTCACGACCGCTTCCCAGTTGAATATGATCAGCAGGCCGATCAGCTGAAGGACGATGAAGGGCACCACGCCCCGATAGATCGTCCGAACGTCTACGCCCTCCGGTGCCACTCCCTTCAGGTAGAAGATCGCGAAGCCCACTGGCGGGGTGAGAAAGCTGGTCTGCAGGCAGACGGCGAACAGGATCGTGAACCACACCGGATCGAACCCCAGCCCGATGACCACGGGCGAGACCAGCGGCAGGATGATCAGCGTGAGCTCGATCCAATCCAGGAAGAATCCGAGGATGAAGGTTGCCAGCAGAATGCAGATCAGGATTCCCGTCGCCTCGAATGGTAGGCCGAGCAGGGCCTCCTCGATCAGCTCATCGCCGCCGAGACCGCGCAGAACCAATGAAAAGGCCGTGGCGCCGAGCAGCACGGCAAAGATGAAGGCCGTTGTTCTGGTGGTTTCCTGCAGCACTTTGGTCATCACGCCCTTGCCCAGCCGGCGGTTGATCCAGGCGAGCAGCAAAGCGCCTGCCGCGCCCACGCCTGCTGCCTCTGTCGGCGTTGCTAGCCCGAAGAAGATGCTCCCCAGCACAGCCAGGATCAGGAAGGCCGGCGGCAGGATCGCCTTGATCAGCCCCCATACGGCGCCCATGTCGACCGGGTCGTGTTTTGCGGCGGGGGCTGCCTCGGGGCGGAGCATGCCGTAGCCGACCAGGTAGAGAATGTAGAGCCCGCCCAGCAGCACGCCGGGGAATACGGCGCCCAGAAACAGATCGCCCACGCTCATGGCCATGCGGTCGGCCATCAGCACCAGCATGATGCTGGGCGGTATCAGGATCCCCAGGGTGCCCACCGAGCAGACGGTGCCGGCAGCGAGCGCGCGGTCGTACCCCTGCTTGAGCATCACGGGCATTCCGAGCAGGGCCAGCAGCACCACCGAGGCTCCGATGATGCCGGTGGTCGCTGCGAGCAGGAGCCCGATCAGCGTCACCGTGATCGCGAGCCCCCCGCGCAGCCCCCCGAACAGACGTGCAAAGCTGGTCATGAGCTGGTTGGCGATGCCGGACCGGTCCAGCAGCAGGCCCATGAAGATGAACATGGGCAGCGCGACCATCACCCAGTTCTCCATCACGTTCCAGATCCGGTCCACGGTTATCGAGGCGTAGTTCCAGTCCACCCCGATGGCGACGCTGAAGTCTACGTCCAGAACGATTGCGAACGCGGTGAAAAGCACCGCCAGCCCGCCGAGGATCCAGGCCACGGGGAAGCCCGTGAAGACCAGCGCGATGAAGCTTGCGAACATGAGCAGGGCAAGGATCTCGTTACCCGGCATGATGATTGCCGTGTGCGCCTGGATCGCCGAGAAACAGGAAGGTCCACACGCGACTCAGGCGCGAGAGCACGGCCAGCAGCAGCAAGCCGAAGCCAACCGGCAGCATTGCCTTGATCAGCCATCGCATTGGCAGGCCGCCCGGCGCCTGCGAGACCTCGCTCTGCTCGAAGCTGACGGCCACGAAGGGGACCGCGTAGATCAGGATGAGGGCGATGAACGGGAGCAGAAAGAGGATGATGCCGTACAGCTCCAGCCAGGCCTGAAGCCTCGGGGAGAATCGTTCGTGCAGGACGTCGACCCGGATGTGTGCGTCCGCCTGGTAGGCATAGCCGAGCCCCAATAGGAAGCCGGTGGCGTAGATGTGCCACTGGATCTCTTCGAACTCGATGCGTCCCTGGCCGAACGCGTAGCGCAGGATCACGTTGGTGACGATGACGATCAGCAGCGCGAGCCATAGCCAGGACGCCCATTGGCCGATCCGAACGAGCCAGCCGTCCACCCGTCGCGAGAAGGCGGTCTCGGGAAGCACTCAGAAGTTCCTTGGCAGGTACGCGCGGGACTTCCAGATGGCGTAGTCCTCGCGGAATGCCTGCTGCGATTCCAGAATCTTCCGGAAGTCAGCGTCCTTTTCAGCCTGCTCTCGCATGACGGCTTGTGTGACCCGTTGCAGCTCCCGCAGCACCTCTTCGGGCAGCGTCTCCGCGGAGACGCCGAGCTCGGGGAACCCGGCCATGACCGCGCCCTGCAACCCCTCCGAGCGCGCGAGGTTGCGCGTTACCCCGGCCGTGCAAGCCGTTTCGATCAGCTGCTGGTCGTGGCTTGCGAGGGCGTTCCAGATGTCCAGGTTGACGATCAGGTGCACGGCCGTCGACGGCTGATGCCAGCCAGGGTAGTAGTTGTAGCGGGCAATCCGGTTGAAACCGAGCTTCTCGTCGACGATGGGCAGCGAGTACTCGGTTGCGTCGATGGCGCCCTTCTCGAGCGCCTGGAAGATCTCGCCGCCGGGCAGCATCGTCACGGACGCGCCGACCTGCTCGATCACTTTGCCTCCCAGGCCGGCAAAACGAATCTTCAGGCCCTTCATCTGCTCCAGCGAATCGATGCGCTCGCGGAACCATCCCGCCGTTTCCGGCCCGCTGATGCCACAGAAAAGGATGTGCGTGTTCTGCTTGGCATACAGCGCCTCGCCGAGCTCCCGCCCGCCGGCCTCGAACCACCAGGCCGAGAACTCCCATGGCTCCATGCCGAAGGGAACCGCGCCGATGAGCGGGGCCGCGGGAATGCGTCCCTGGTCGTAGCCCAGCCAGGAGTAGCCGGCTTCCACCTTCCGGTCCCGTACCGCATCCGTGATGCTGAAGGGCGGCACGATCTCGTTGGGCTCGTAGGGGTCGATCCTGAGAGCGCCGTTGGAAGCCGCGCGAATGGCGTCCGTGACGAAAATGGCGTTGTCGCCAAGCACGGGCAGGTTGGTGGCGAAGGCAACGGGCATGCGCCAGTGGACGCGCAGCGGGGATTCGCTCGTCGTTTGAGCAGCGGCGGGGGTACCCGGGCCGGCGCCGGATGGCGGGCGGACCGCCAGGCTCCCAACGATGCCCACGACGAACGCGACGACGACCGCAATGAGAGCCGCGCTCTGGCTCATGGTTCGCTGACTCAACCTATACTCCCCCCGAAGATTAAGTTCCACCGCGGTTCGATTGTGGGATGAGCGTCCGGTATATGCAATGCGCCCGGAGCGCCCCTTAGCTGACGAGAATCCCGTTAACATGTGAATTGTTTTCGCGACGGCGTTTGGCTAACTTGCTGCGCTTTCCCGCGCCGTATTTTCCGCTCTCAGCTTCATGCCGGCGCGACTGCGATTTGGGGGGATTGCATGCTCATTGGGGTACCCAAGGAAACCTGGCCGGGGGAACAGCGGGCGGCGCTCGTTCCCCAGAGCGTGAAGAAGCTCGTCGGTGTCGGGTTCGAAGTCGTCATAGAGTCCGGGACGGGAGATCCTGCGGGGTATCCGGACGCCGCCTACACCGAAGCCGGTGCGACCATCTCGGGTGATCGGGCAGGCCTGCTCGGCTCGGCGGACGTCGTCCTGCGGGTGCGCAAGCCGGAAGCCGACGAGATCCCCTCGCTCAAGCGGGGATCGGTGCACGTCAGCTTTCTGGATCCATTCAACGAGAGAGGGCTGGTCGATGCCATGGCGGCCCAGGGCGTCACGGCCATCTCCATGGAGATGATCCCGCGCAGCACGCGGGCCCAGAAGATGGACGCTCTGTCCTCTCAGGCCAATCTCGCCGGATACGTCACGGTGGTTCTGGCCGCCGATCACTGTCCCAAGATCTTTCCCATGATGATGACGCCGGCTGGCACCATTGCCCCGTCGCGGGTGTTCGTGATCGGTGCGGGGGTCGCCGGGCTGCAGGCGATTGCCACGGCCAAGCGGCTCGGTGCCAGAGTGGAAGCTTTCGACACCCGTCCGGTGGTGGCCGAGCAGGTCCGCTCTTTAGGAGGGAAGTTCGTCGAGATCGACCTCGGTGAGGTCGGGCAGACCGAGCAGGGCTATGCCAAGGAGCTGACGCCAGAGCAGGTGGAGCTTCAGAAAGAAGGGCAGAAAAAGGTAATCAGCCAGTCGGACGTTGTCATCACCACCGCCCAGGTGTTCGGTCGGCCCGCGCCGCGGATCGTGTCCAAGGACATGGTCGAAGCCATGCAGCCGGGTAGCGTGGTGGTCGACATGGCCGTGGAGAGCGGCGGAAACGTCGAGGGATCCGTTCTCAACGAGGTGGTCGACGTGGGCGGGGTCAAGATCATCGGCCTGGGCAACCTGCCGTCTCAGGTCGCCCGGCACGCCAGCGACATGTACTCGAGCAACCTCTTCAACCTGCTGGATGAATTCTGGAACCAGGAGGAAAGCACGCTCGACCTCGATCCGGAAGACGAAATCGTCCAGGCCTGCGTGATCACTCGGGACGGATCGATCGTCAACGAAACCATCAAGAACCTCTAGGAGTCCGGAACCGTGGAAGCCGTTTTCCTTGCCTTCGTATTGATGCTCTCCATCTTTCTGGGCTTCGAGCTCATCTCCAAAGTGCCGGCGACGCTGCACACGCCCCTGATGTCGGGCGCGAACGCGATCTCCGGCATCACCCTCGTGGGTGCGATCACCTCCGCGGGAGCCGGGGTCAACGAGATCGCGACCGTGCTGGGAGCCATGGCCGTTGGGTTTGCCTCCATCAACGTTGTGGGGGGCTACCTGGTCACCAATCGCATGTTGTCGATGTTCAAGAAGAAAGACACCGGTGGTCAGTCGGGAGGGCAGTCATGAGCCTGGAACTGATCAACCTGTGGTACATCGTTGCCGCGGCGCTGTTCATATTCGGGCTCAAGCAGCTCAGCTCGCCGGCAACCGCGGTGCGGGGCAACCTGCTGTCGTCCATCGGCATGCTCATCGCCGTGGTGGTGACGCTGTTTTCCCGGGAAATCCTCGAGTTTCAGTGGATCGCTGGGGCGGCCGCCGTCGGCGCCATCATCGGGGCCGTTGCCGCGCAGAGAGTCGCCATGACGAGCATGCCGGAGATGGTTGCCCTGTTTAACGGCTCGGGGGGCATTGCCAGCCTGCTGGTCGGCTGGGCGGCCCTATACCTTGGTGACGGCGGCACTGCCCAGGCCGCGCTGGCGGAAACCGCTGGAGTGACGGTGGGTCTTTCGACGTTCACGATCGTGACCATACTGCTTTCGGTGCTGATTGGCGGGGTCACCTTTTCGGGCAGCATCATCGCCTGGGGCAAGCTCTCGGAAGTGATGACCAGCCGGGCCATCGTCTTCGGGGCTCAACGCCTCGTCAACGCCGCGTTGCTGATCGGCCTGGTGGCCTGCGGCGTGATGTTCGCCATGGAGCCGTCGCTCACCTCACCCTACCTCTACGCGGTGATTGCGCTTTCGCTGATCTTCGGGGTGATGGCCGTCATTCCCATCGGCGGCGCCGACATGCCCGTGGTGATCTCGCTGCTCAACAGCTACTCGGGGCTGGCGGCCTGTGCCGCGGGGTTCGCGATCAACAACAACATCCTCATCGTCGCGGGCTCTCTGGTGGGCGCCGCGGGCATCATCCTGACCAACATCATGTGCAAGGCCATGAACCGTTCCCTGGCCAACGTGCTGTTCTCCGGCTTCGGCGCCGTCAAGACCGCCACCAAGGTCGAGGGCGAGGTGAAGCCGATTACCGCGGACGACGCGTTCCTGATTCTGGAAGCGGCATCCTCGGTCACCTTCGTCCCCGGTTACGGGATGGCCGTCGCCCAGGCGCAGCACGTGGTGCGGGAGCTCGGCGAGCTTTTGGAGGAGAACGGTGCCGAGGTGACCTACGCGATCCACCCGGTGGCCGGACGGATGCCCGGGCACATGAACGTGCTGCTCGCCGAGGCGAACGTGCCCTACGATCAGCTGGTCGAGATGGACGATATCAACCCGCGCATCGACAACATCGACGTCGCGGTCGTGATCGGCGCCAACGACGTGGTGAATCCGGCTGCCCGGGAGGACGAGAACAGCCCGATCTACGGCATGCCCATCATCAACGTCGACCACGCACGGACCGTGTTCGTGCTCAAGCGCTCGATGGCCTCGGGCTTTTCCGGCGTGGACAACCCGCTGTTTTTTGGCGAGAACACCCGCATGCTCTTCGGTGATGCCAAGGAGTCAATCTCGTCGGTGATCGGCGAGTTCAAGGGGTAAGCGCCGGGCGCTTCAGGGCGCGGAGGCGCCCGAAACGGCGGAGGTGAATCCGTCGCGGTTGGGCATCGCGACCCCGGGCAGGCTGGTCGCGTTCAGCTCGGCGTCCTCCCCGACGATCCCGTTCAGGTGCAGGATGTAGGCCGTCACCGAGTAGACCTCATCGCTGGAAAGAATGCCGGGTACGGAATAAGGCATGGCCCTGCGGACGTAGTCGAACAGCGTGGTGGCGTAGGGCCAGTAGCTGCCCACCGTTTTGATCGGCTGGCTGCTCCCGAGGGTGCCCCGCCCTCCGACGAGACGATTGTTGGGTCCGCCGGTTCCGGTGGCGCCATGGCACGCTGCGCAGTGGGCGAGGTAGACGCTGCGGCCCTTGGTGGCGTTGCCCGAGCCGGCCGGGAGCCCGCTGCCGTCGGGCATGACGGTGATATCGACAGCGCGGACGAAGGATTCGGTTGCCCTCTCGCCGAGGTTGGGATGCGCGCCGTGGGTGGGTCCGGCGATTCCGAGGGCGATTAGGACCGCAACGATCTGCAACCGTTCACGCATAAACGTTGCTCACGCCTCCCTCGCTATCGACCCGCCAGGGTTGCACGGCGTTGTAGTGATAGAACTGCCCGGTGCCGCGCTCGAAACGCCGCGCATGAACGCGCGGCGGCCGATGAGGCCGTTGCCGGCGGCGTGGACCATACCTCTCTGCACCTGACCCGCCTCCGCCAATGCTAGGGCTTTCCTGAGATCTCAATCTCAACCAGATACGGCGCGTTCGCGGCAAACGCGCGCGCGATGGCCTGGCCGATCTTCTCCGGCCGCGTGACCAGCTCGCCCTCCATGCCCATGCCTTCGGCCATGGCGGGAAAGCCGAGGGCCGGTCGGGTGAGATCCATGTGCGGGTACGGTTTGTTGGATCCCACGTCGAAGCGCTGGCGGTAGATGTCGAGATTGTGTTTGAGGATCCGGTACTCGCGGTTCGAAAGGATCACGAAGACGATCGGCAGGTCGTGATGCACGGCCGACCACAGTGCCTGGATGCTGTACATGGCGGAGCCATCTCCGGAGATCGCCACGACGCGGCGTTTGGGCTGCGCCACCTGAACGCCCAGGGCCCCTGCGATGCCCTGGCCGATACCACCACCGGAGCCCGCAAAGAAGTCGCCGGGGGCGGCGTAGTCGAACTGAGAAGCCACGTCCAGAGATGCGGTTATGGACTCGTCCACCACGATGGTTCCTTTGGGCAGCGCGCGGCTGACTTCTCGGAGTGCCCGAGCCGGCGTCATCGGCAAGGCGTCGCCCTGGCGCTCGATGCGCTCGGCAGCGGCAGCACGGGCGGCATGATGGCCTTCGGCCAGTGCCTCGTTCCGCGCTTCGACCGCAGGCCCGAAGTCTTCAGGCGCGCTCTCGGCGATCTCCTGCACCAGATGCTCGATGGTCGTGCGCAGGTTGCCGACCAGACCCAGATCGGGGGCCAGGTTCAGGGCCAGGCGGGCGTGGCTGGATTCCAAGTGGGCCACCCGGGCCTCATCCGGCAGGGCGGTTTCCGCATCGAACCAGATCTCCTCGAAGAACGGGCCCCCCATCAGCAGGATCAGATCATGGCCGGCGAGGACGCGGCGGATCGCGGTGGCCTCGAACGGAAGACGGCCCTTGCTGCTCGGGTGGACGTTCGGGAAGGAGAGCTGAGCCCTCAAGCCCTGCTGCCACACGGCTGCCCCGGTCTGCTCGGCGAGCGTGATCAGCGCCCGGTGAGCACCCTCGGCGGCGATGTCGTCGCCGACGATGATGGCGGGATTGGTGCTGCCGGTCAGCCAGCGCGCCAGTCGGCGAATCCCCTCCTCATCCGCTAGGGCGCCGTAGCGCAGATCGCCCGCGGTGTTGGCCCCGACGTTGGTTTCCTGCTCCATGACGTCCACGGGGAGAGACATGAACACCGGGCCTCGAGGCGGCTCGTTGGCGATCTTGAAAGCCCGCCGCAGCATGGGGCCGATCTCGTCCGCGGTGCGTGGCTCGGCGCTCCATTTGCAGACCGGCTCCGCCATGGAAACCAGGTCGTGTGCGAGTAGCGGCTCCCGCATCCGCATGCGCGTGTCCTGCTGGCCCGCGGTGATGATGAGCGGCGAATTCGCTTTCAGTGCGCCGTAGATCATTCCTATGCCGTTGCCGAGCCCCGGGGCGACGTGCAGGTTGACGATGCCCGTCTTGCCGCTGGCCTGGGCGTAGAAGCTCGCGGCCCCGACGGCAACCCCCTCGTGCAGAGCGACGTAGTAGCTCAGCCCCGGATAGTCGATGAGCCGGTCGAGCAGGGAGTTTTCGGTGGTGCCCGGGTTGCCGAATATGCAGTCCACACCATGGGCGAGAAGACCGTCCATGAAAACCTGACCACCGCGCATTGCCGTCTCCCCCTGAACCGAGCATCGAATGTTACAGGCAGCGCGGCGCAGGTAGCCAGAACCCGCGCTCGCGCAGCCGTTCGTTGACGAAGTTGGCGGTCTCCGCGCATAGTGGGGAACCCCGACCGGATGAACCCATGCGACTGACTGCGCACGACGCCTCGTTCCTGTACACGGAAACGGCCAGCGGGCCCATGCACACCGCCTCCATCTTCGTGGTGGAGGGCGAGATGCCCTTCGAGCGGGTGTTCAGCCACTTTCAGGCTCGCATGCATCTCGTCCCGCGCTACATGCAGAAGCTGGCTTTCGTGCCCTTCAACCTGGCGCACCCGAAGTGGGTGGACGACCCGGACTTCGATCTCGCCAATCATGTGGTGCGGCATTCGGTGCCCGAAGGCTCGACCCTGGAAGAGGCGGTCGATCTCCTGCTGACCGTGAATGAGGAGCTGCTCGATCGCAGCCGTCCGCTGTGGAAGACGTACGTCGTGGATGGCGTGCCGGGAAAGACGCTGATGCTGCAGCAGGTGCATCACTCCATGATCGATGGGGTTTCCGGAATACAGCTCACCATGGTGCTCTTCGACTTCGACCGGGACGCCTCCGACCCGCCGCCAGGAGAACCCCGTCAACCAGCGGCGCCGCCCTCGGCGATGGATCTCGTTGGCGAGGCGGTCCGGGAGAGCGCCGAGCGGCTCTCGGCCAACCCGCTGGCGGGCGTCCACACCGACCGCAAGAGCATTGAGCTCCTTCGCAACGCCGGTCGCGCGTTTTCCCGTTTCTTCACCGAGCCCGCCATCACGGCGCCCTGGAACGCTGGGCTGGTCGGGCCGAAGCGCCGTCTCCGCTGGACCAGCCACCCGTTCTCAGAGTTCAGGGAAATCAGGCGCGCATTCGGCGGCACGATCAACGACGTGGTTCTCGCCATGGTCTCGGAAGGCGCCGCGCGCTACCTGGACCGTCGCCGCGAGGAGACGCAAGGCAAGCACCTGAGAATCATGTGCCCGGTGAGCGTGCGAACCGAGGACGAGGCGGGCAGCCTAGGTAACCGGGTGTCGGCCATCTTTCCGCTGTTGCCTGCCTGGTCTATGGACGCAGCCGAGAGGCTGCGGGCCGTCATCGGGGAGACCGAGCGGATCAAGCGTGAGGAGGAGGCCCAGGCGCTGACCTTCCTGAACGAGGCGACCCCGTCGGTGCCCCCGGTCGCCATGGCGCCGGCGCTGCTGGTGGGCACGCGTTTCGACCCGACCGCGCTGGCCGGCAGGATCCCGTTGCCCGCAGCACCGAATCTGGGCACCCGGCTGCCGCTCTATGGGTTCAACTTCACCTGCACCAACGTGCCCGGCGTTCAGGTGCCTCAGTACATGGCGGGACACCAGATCAGCAACATCATCGGCATATTGATGTTGACTGGCACCCTTGGCTACGGCATGGCCGTGGTGAGCTACAACCAGGTGATGCGCTTCAACTTCGTCTGCGAGCCGCGCCTGATGCCAGATCTGGACGTTATGGTGGAAGGGGTCGAGCAGGTCTATCAGGAGCTGCTCGAGGAAGCTCGGCGGATCAACGAGCCGCCGGCCCCGCCGACCCGGGGTGGGCGGTCGCGAACGGCAGGCTCCAAGTCGGCTCGTTCGCCGGCGGCGTGAGTGAGGAGAGCGTGAAGAGATGACCACGAACAGCGGCGCAGAAAAGTACCCCAAGCAGGTGCGGTTGCCCGACGGTGAGGAGATCGAGATCCGGCTGATGACCGGAGAAGACCAGGACGCGGTGTTGGAGTTTGCCCGTAGCCTGCCTGAGGAAGATCTGATGTTCCTGCGTGTCGATCTGACCGAGCCCGCGGTGATCGACCAGTGGATCCGCAACCTCGAAACCGGCCACTCGACCTCGATCGTGGCATACGACGGTGCGGGCCTAGTCGGGTACGCGACCGTGCATCGTGATCCCGCCCGATGGACCCGCCGGGTGGGGGAGATCCGGGTAAACGTCAGTCCTGCCTATCGTGCCAAGGGGCTTGGACGCACGCTGACGTCGCAGATCTTCGACCTGGCCCGGTCCGTCGGGCTGAAGAAGCTCATGGCGAACATGACGGTGGATCAGTCGGGCGCCCAGGCCGCCTTTCGTCGGCTGGGCTTCGTGCCCGAGGCGCTGCTGGCGGACTACGTGGAGGACCGTCGCGGAACCCCGCGGGACCTGGTGATCATGTCCTACGACATCGAGGGTCACACGGATCAGGTCGCCGAGCCGCTGCGAGTTTGAGGCCCGCGATCAGGCGGGCTCGATGGCGCTGCCCGGCGCCACGGTTCCGGATCCTCGAACGAAGGCGCGAATGCCCCCGCTGTGCGCAAAGCCGGCGACGACAGCCGCCGCGGTGACCTCCTGACTCGCCAGCCGCGCGCCCAGGGTGGCGCAGGGCTCGCAGAGTTCGAAACCTTCCATCAGAACGCCGCCGACACGAAACTGTCTGCCCACCAGGTCGTTCAGGCCGATCCCGCGTGTGGCGATGTTGCGACCGGTGTCTGCCGCGGTGATCTCGAGGCCCGTCTCGGCGACGAACCTCTCTACCGCCTCGGCTTCAATCAGGCTGACCACCCCGCCGTTCGCGTTGGCGTGACGATCACCTACTAGCCCGACGCCGACGGTCAGGTGAGCCTCTGGCACGGCGTGCTGGGAATTGCCGTGCTTTGGGGCCAGATATATCCCCTCAACTGTGCCGGCCATTCGAAAATCCTCCGGTGCGGTTGGCTGAGTTTAGCGCAAGTTGACCACGCGTCGTGGTGGGCGGAGGTTGGGAAATGCCGGGGGCGGGTGCTAGTCTCGATGGCGAAGCGTGCCGCCATGGATTCTCGAATGCAGCTCACCATCGTCGACGTGTTCGCCGAACGCCGTTACGCCGGGAATCAGCTGGCGGTGGTGCGGGATGCAAGCGGTCTCTCCAGCGAAGAGATGCAGGACATTGCCCGGGAGATGAATTTCTCGGAGACCGCCTTCGTCCTGGAAAGTGGGGTCGGCCACGCCCGCGCCCGGTATTTCACGCCGGACTGGGAGCTGCCGTTTGCGGGCCACCCGACGCTGGGAACGGCCTGGGTGCTCTCGGGAGGTGAGGGAAGATTCCTCCTTGATCTGCCCGCCGGGAAGGTGCCGGTGACGTTCGAGGGCGAGCTGGGCTGGTTCTCTCCTCCGCCTGTGCA
>JABAHR010011072.1_pt6 | contig 15622 bp, 13 predicted proteins | sample 7062101 | NCBI WGS metagenome assembly JABAHR01 (sample SAMN14534553, study PRJNA622989) | marine sediment metagenome | biome: marine biome [ENVO:00000428]; feature: marine pelagic biome [ENVO:01000023]; material: deep marine sediment [ENVO:00002113] | place: India: Gulf of Kutch | collected... | reverse complement strand
TCTCCGACGAGGACGTGGCGAAGCTCGAGCGCTCGGCCTGCCCGACCTGCGGTTCCTGCTCGGGCATGTTCACCGCCAATTCGATGAACTGCCTGACCGAGGCGCTGGGCCTGTCGCTGCCGGGCAACGGCTCGCAGCTCGCCACCCATTCTGACCGCCAGCAGTTGTTCGAGCGGGCAGGGCGGCTCGTGGTGGCGCTGGCCAAGCGCTATTACGAGGAAGACGACGAAAGCGTCCTGCCGCGCAAGATCGCCAGTTTCGAGGCTTTCGAGAATGCCATGAGCCTCGATATCGCCATGGGCGGATCGACCAATACCGTGCTCCACCTGCTGGCTGCCGCCAATGAGGCAGGCGTCGATTTCACCATGAAGGACATCGACCGGCTGAGCCGGAAGGTGCCATGCCTGTCCAAGGTCGCGCCGGCCAAGAATGACGTGCACATGGAAGACGTGCACCGGGCTGGCGGGATCATGGCCATCCTCGGGGAACTGGATCGCGCAGGGCTGCTGCATACGGCGCTGCCCACCGTTCACAGCCCGACCATGGGCGATGCGTTGAACGACTGGGACATTCGCCAGACCAACAACCCGATGGTGCAGGAATTCTACAAGGCGGCGCCGGGCGGCGTGCCGACGCAGACTGCCTTTAGCCAGTCGCGCCGCTGGGACGAGCTCGATCTCGATCGCCAGAACGGCGTTATTCGCTCGCAGGAACACGCCTTCAGCCAGGACGGCGGCCTTGCCGTGCTGTATGGCAATATCGCTCGCGACGGCTGCATCGTGAAGACGGCGGGAGTGGACGAGAGCATTCTCAAGTTCTCCGGCCCGGCAAAGGTCTACGAGAGCCAGGACGCCGCCGTTACCGCCATCCTTACCGACCAGGTCAAGGCGGGCGACGTGGTGGTGATCCGCTACGAAGGCCCGAAGGGCGGTCCGGGCATGCAGGAGATGCTCTATCCGACGAGCTACCTGAAGTCGAAAGGGCTGGGCAAGGCCTGTGCCCTGCTGACTGACGGGCGCTTCTCCGGCGGCACCTCGGGCCTCTCCATCGGCCATGCTTCCCCTGAAGCTGCCGAAGGCGGTGAGATCGGCCTGGTGGAGGAAGGCGACCTCATCGAGATCGATATTCCCGGCCGAACGATCAATCTGGCCGTTGCGGAAGATGAGCTGGCAAGCCGCCGCGCCGCCATGGAGGCGAAGGGGACTGCGGCATGGCAGCCCGTTGCCGAACGCCCGCGCAAGGTATCGGCTGCCTTGCAGGCCTATGCCGCCATGACCACAAGCGCGGCGCGCGGCGCGGTGCGCGACGTCTCGCAGATCAAGCCGGGCGGGAATGGCTAGGATTGCAGCGACGGCGCTGCTGCTACTGGCGGCCTGCCAGGGCGCAAGCGATCCCGAGGCCGAGCAACGGGCGGAGCACGAGGAAGAACTGCAATCGGCGGGCGATGACAGGATCGCCTGCGCGCCTGAAGGTGGCGACGATTTTGCCCCGGAATGCTGGTTCGAACGCTCCAGTGTCGAACAGCGGCAGATCCTTGTCGTCCACACGCCAAGTGGCGAGTTCCGCCGGCTGGAAATCGTCAGCGACGGTCGTGGGCTGATCGCTGCCGACGGGGCCGAGCAGGTCCGGTCGCAGATCTCCGGCGACATGCTCGAAGTGCAATTGGGTGGCTATCGCTTCCTCTTTCCGGCTACGATTGCGAGCGATGCCAGCCAGTAACCAGATCCTCACCGTCGCCGAGATGCAGGCCGCCGAACAGGCGCTGATTGACGCGGGCGAAAGCGTCTCCAGCCTGATGGAGGTTGCCGGCAAGGGTGCGGCGGATTGGGTCTGGCGGATCGCAGCCGGGCGTCCGGTCACCGTGTTGTGCGGTCCCGGCAACAATGGCGGCGACGGCTATGTCGTTGCCCGCGTCTTGCAGGAAAAGGGCCTGTCGGTTTCCCTCATCGCCCCGTTCGGGCCGAAGACGGAAGCCGCCCGGAAAGCGCGGGCGGCCTGGGGCGGAGAGCCGGTCGAGGATGCCAGCGGCGCGGTGCTGGTCGATTGCCTGTTCGGCAGCGGTCTTGCTCGTCCGCTCGACGACCGGCTTGAAGCGCTGCTTGTCCGCCTGGCTGCACACCACGAAAAGCTGATCGCGGTCGACCTGCCAAGCGGCGTCGACAGCGACAGCGGCGAGCTGCTGAACGACGGCCTGCCCGCCTACGACCTGACCGTTTCACTGGGGGCGTGGAAATTCGCCCACTGGCTGATGCCAGCGATGGAACTGATGGGCGAGAAGCGGCTGGTCGATATCGGCGTGGGCCGCTCCATGAACAAGGCCATGCTGGCGCGCCGGCCCGTGCTTGCCGCTCCCGACAGGGATGCCCACAAGTACAGCCGTGGCCTGCTCGGCGTCGTCGCAGGTGCCATGCCCGGTGCACCGGTGCTGGCGGCCCGGGCGGCGATGCATGGCGGGGCAGGCTACGTGAAGCTCTATGCCGATGCGGACGTACCCTGTGCGCCGCCGGAACTGGTCGTTGAACAGGACAATTACGCCCAGATCCTTGCCGATGACCGACTCTGCGCCCTGCTGGTCGGGCCGGGCCTCGGACGTGACGAGGATTCGCGTGCGCGGCTCGACTGGGCGCTGGCGTGCAACCTGCCGATCGTCTGCGATGCCGATGCGCTGGTCCTGCTCGAACCGGAGATGTTGGAGGGGCGAACCAGTCCGCTGATCGTCACCCCCCATGCGGGCGAGCTCGATGCGTTGGGCCGGGCTTTCGACACCGTCGGACTCGATCGGGTGGAGCAGGTCTGCGAACTGGCCGAGGCGATCGAGGGCGTGGTGGTGGCCAAGGGGCCGGACACGATTATTGCCGCCCCCGGTTCGGCAGTAACGATCATGCCGCCGGCGTCCAGTTGGCTCAGCATTGCCGGGACGGGCGATATCCTTGCAGGCCTGATCGCCAGCCGGCTTGCTGTCGGCAACGGTAGTCCAAAACAGATCGCGCTTGAGGGCTGCTGGCTCCATCGCGAAGCTGCCCGCCTGGCTGGTCCGGCATTCTCTGCAGGCACGCTGATCGATTATATTCCAGAGGCTTACGAGTCATTCCTGTGAGCGAAGGGGAAGAGGTGATCCGTATCGCCGCCAGGGGCGACGGTGTGACCGCGTCCGGGCGCCATGTCCCCCTGGCCGCGCCCGGCGACAGGGTGCTTGAAGACGGGACGATTGCAGCAGGCGCCCATCATGCGGAGCCTGGCTGTCGGCATTTCACGCGCTGCGGCGGATGCCAGTTGCAGCATTGCGACGAGGAGGCGCTGGCGGATTACGTATACGGTCGTGTTTCCCATGCGGCAGAGAGCCAGGGCCTCGAACCGGAACTGGTCACCCGGCCTCATATGTCCCCGCCGCAATCGCGTCGGCGGGCGACCTTGCATGCCGTCAATGGCGGTGGGCGTGCGCTGATCGGCTTTCGCGAAGGGGGCTCGCACCGCATCGTCGATGTGAGGCAATGTCTGGTCCTGCTTCCCGAATTGTTTGCCCTCGTCGAGCCCTTGCGCGCCTATCTCTCAAAGCGCCGCGACAAATATGCAGCCGATATCGACCTCACGCTCGTGGATGGCGGGGTGGATTGCGCCATCCGGGGCATTGAGATCGAGGGGCTGGAACAGACCGAGGACCTGCTCGATTTCTGTCGGGACCAAGGTCTGGCGCGGCTTTCGCTCGACCAGGGTTATGGCAGCGAGACCTTCTGGGAACCGGAGCCGGTCACTGTCACGCTCGGAAACGTGCCGGTGGCATTTCCCAGCGGAGCCTTCCTGCAGGCGACGCTTGACGGCGAAAAGGCGCTGGCGGATGCGGTGAGGGATTGGCTACGAGGCGCGGGCCGCGTGGCGGATTTGTTTGCCGGGCTCGGAACCTTTGCCTTCTCCCTCGAGTCGGGCACGCAAGTGCTGGCGGCAGAAGCTGCGCGCGATGCCCATCTCGCTTGTCTGCAGGCGGCAAGACGCGCAGGCCTGCCGGTGGAAGCCGCCCATCGCGACCTGTTCCGCAATCCGCTGCAGCCGTCCGAGCTTGCCGGATTCGATGCGGTAATCCTCGATCCGCCGCGTGCAGGCGCGCGCTCGCAGATCGAGCAACTGGCGGCAAGCGAGGTTTCGCGCATCGCCTATGTCAGCTGCAATCCCTCCAGCTGGTCGCGCGACGGGGCGATCCTCAAGTCTGCCGGTTATGCGCTCGCCGAAGTACGACCGGTCGGCCAGTTCCGCTGGTCAACCCATGTCGAGCTGGCGAGCCTGTTCGTGAAGCGCTGAGACCAGCTGTTCGCGTAACCAATCGCGCGATTGCGCATCGCTGAAGGCATGGTCAGCACCGGGGCAATGGCTCAGCCGTGTGTCATTTTCAGGCCAGTTGGCGGCGAAGTGCTGGGCGGTTCGGTCAGCATCGGCCAGAAGAATGCGCACGGGCGGGCGGCCTTCCTTGATCGACAGGTAAAGGCGGTTGGCTTCATCGCAATATTCAGCCGGTTTCGGCCTGAGTAATGCCCCCAAGCCGCGGGCCAGCTTGCGCAGTGACACATTGCCGCTGAGCAGCCGCCAGAGTTCGCGCGGATCCTTCAGCTTCTCGGCATAGCGCTTGCGGATTGCCTGCCGCGGGGGCGGAACGTCGCTGCTGTCCTCGCCGAGGACCCATGGATTGGATACCATGAGCGAGTCCGCGCACATGAATTGCATAAGAGCGGTCGCCGCATCGCAATTGCCATAGGCGCCGACTCGCTCAATCTGCGAGGCCTGCTCTCTGAAGGCCGACAAAGCGGCAGAAATATCAGGATAGGTTGAGGTGAAGCCACGGTTCCGACCACTAGAGTCGCCAACACCGCGCCGGTCAAAGCGAAATACCGGGTAACCCTGCGCCGCCACAAATGCCGCGAGTTGGGCCTGTCCGGAGAAAGCTCCGGCGCGTGTCTCATTGCCACCTGTGGCGATCAGCAGGCCGACTTTACCGGGTGCATCGTCCAGCGTGCCAACCAGCGTTTCACCCTCGCAGGAAAAGGTGAGATGGCGCCTGCTCATGGCTTGAGCTCCGCCGCGATCAGGCGTGCCAGTGAGGACGCTTGTGCGGGATCGTGATCGGGCTCCATGCGCAGCCACAATCCGGCGCCACCGATGTCGCCTTGCGCGATTTCCTGCACGTCCTCGCGCGCCGGGACGTCCGTGGCGGCGAGATCGGCGATCATGGCTGGCCCGAGCCTGTATCCCGCCAGTTCGAGCCCTTCGGCCATTCCCAGCTCAAGCAGGTCCTCGCGCTTCTCCTCCACACCGGCCTCGCGCGAAGCGATGATGCGGGCTCGCAACAGCGCGCGCAGGGCGGATTTTCCGGCCAGTGGCGCATAGGCGAAACCGGGCAGGGCGGGGGCGATGTTTGCGCCGGCCCGGATCGCCAGCAGGCCGGTGCATTCGAAATGTTCAGCAGCAGCGGCGGCGGCAGCGCGCCAGCGCGCAAGGTCCTGCTGTTCGAGGCGGGCTGGGCTTTCGTTGCAGCCGGGCAAGTCGGGCAACACGCTGCCGATTCCCGCCGCCTCAAGCGCGCGCATGCATTCTACGGCGAAATGGCGGGTCTTGTTGCCTTCGTCGAACCAGGCCGGCAGCACCAGCAGGCGGTGCCCTGAAACCTCGCCGAGGACCAGCGCAAGTTCCTCGCTGCCACCGGGCGCCTGCCAGGTCCGCAGCATGAGTGTTTATCCCTCGTTACACTTGGCGGTAACGGAGCTCAGCAAATTGCCGTAGGTCTCGAGCATCTCGCCATCGACCTCATCATCCTCGATCAGGATGTCCAGTCGGTCTTCGACTTCGGTCAGCAGGCCGGCAACCGCCATGGAATCGAGCTCGGGCAGATGACCGAACAGGCCGGTGTCGGCATCGAAAGCGGCAACGCGATCGGCGTCGAGGCCGAGGACGTCCTGCAGCACCTGCCGCAGGATCAGGTCAGTTGCACTATCGTCTTGTTCGACCGCTGGAAGGTTGTCGGACATAGATCCCCCGTATTGGAAGAGGCTCCTAGCCAGCACTTTATCGGGAAACAAGCTTGCGCATGCATGCCTTGGCAATTTCCGGCCAGGTGCGCGGGGAGGATGGTTGCAGGCAGGTGAGGCGATAGCGTGGACGGACCGCCTCCATCCAGTCTGCCTTGTAAGGATCGTCGCCGGTCCCGAAATCGACCCAGTCCACCTCGTCCGTGTCGATTACCTCTTCCAGCAGGCGAGCGGTCAGCGTGGTGCCGGGAGAGAGCTTCGTCGCGCTCTCGAGGTGGGCCAACTTGTGAATATAGGCAGTGCCGTTCTCGACGGTCCAGAACTGCGCCGCGACAGGCTCGCCATCGGCCAGCGCCATTCCGAACAGGTAGTGGCCCGCCTGGCTTTCCTGCTCGGCAAAGCGGCGCAGCAGGGCGGGATCGCCTTCCTCGGGCTTCCAGCTGTGGTTGTAGATTTCCTCGTATGCGGCCCAGTCGGCCGGATCGAAGCAGCGTTTGAGGACAATCTCGACCTTCTTGGCCTTGCGTTTCAGCGTCGTGCGCAGGCGTCCGGGACGGGTGGCGAGATAATCGGCATAGTTGCGCCCGGCGACCGGCAGGAAATGGTTGATGTCGCATTCCTCACGCAGGACGATCCATCCCGCAGCGCGGAAATCCGCTTCCAGCCGGCTTGCGAGCCCGTTCTCGTCAGGCAGCTTGGCGAGTTCAATTCGGTCTGTCCTGCTCGCAAGGTCGCGTGCCAGGTCGCGAAATTCTCCCGGGGCATCGCTGCCGGTGGCGAGGGGCGACCAGGTGAAGGCGTACCAGTTGGTCAGCGATTCCAGCCCCCGTGGACCCTGTTTGAGGGGCAGGGCGGTGCTGGCTCCCTCTGAACGCGCGGTTGGCAGGAAGGGCGCATGATCGGCGCTTTCCAGCAGGCGGAACCACTCGACGCGCGAAAATGGGCCCTTGCCGGAGAGGCCAAGGCCTTGCAGATCGTTTACCGTGTCGTGATAGCTGATCGCTGTCACTCGCCGAAATCTCCGAATGGAGCCCAATGTCCCTTTCGCCAGACCCTGTTCCCAGGCCGCTCGACCATCTCGCTGAATGCGGAATGGACGAGGACATGGCGCTGGTCCTGCGCGGGAAAAGCCTTAGCTGGAAGGCCTTAAGAAGCCGTGTCTCCCAACTGGCGGCATGGCTGGCCGGTAATGTGCCCGAGCGCGGCGCGCGCGTAGCCAGCTGGGCGGCGAAGGGAGAACTCACTTGCCTGCTGCCGCTGGCCGCGGCGCGGGCGGGACTGGTGCATGTGCCGATCAATCCTCTGCTCAAACGGGCTCAGGTTAAGCATATCATTGCAGATTCCGGCGCCAGCCTGCTGATCGGCACCGCTTCACGTCTCGCCCTGCTGGAGGACGGCGATCTGCCGCCTTCCTGCGTTTCGCTGAGCGAGGAGGACCTGTGGAGCGCGGTGGAGACGGACGGGGGACAGCTCGGCCCATCCAGGGCTTCTCCTGACGATCTGGCCGCCATTCTCTACACCAGCGGATCTACCGGAAGCCCCAAGGGCGTCATGCTGAGCCATGCCAACCTCTGGCTCGGCGCCGTCAGCGTGGCGAGTTACCTCGGCATGGATCGCGACGATGTGACCCTGGCCGTGCTCCCGCTGAGCTTCGATTACGGGCAGAACCAGCTGTTCTCCACCTGGCATGCCGGCGGATGCGTGGTGCCGCTCGACTATCTGATGCCGCGCGACGTCATCAAGGCCTGCGCTCGCCATGGTGTCACCACGCTGGCGGCTGTNNCGGACACCACGCTGCGCGTGCTGCGCCAGAAGCTGCCGCAGACGCGGCCGTACCTCATGTACGGCCTGACCGAGGCCTTTCGCTCGACTTATCTCGATCCCGCGCTGGTGGATGCGTTTCCCATTTCCATGGGCAAGGCCATTCCCTTTGCCGAAATCCTCGTCATCGGCGATGATGGCGAGCTCGCCGAAGCAGGAGAGGAGGGCGAACTGGTGCATTGCGGACCGCTTGTCGCGCAAGGATACTGGCAGGACGCGGAACGCACCGCCGAACGCTTCAGGCCAGCACCGGCTTGCTCTACCCATGGCGGCATGGCCGTATGGTCAGGCGACAGGGTCCGGCGGGAGGATAACGGCCTGCTCTATTTCGTCGGCCGGCGCGATGCCATGATCAAGAGCGCGGGCAATCGCATCAGCCCGCAGGAGATCGAGGATGCGGCCGTTGCAACCGGGCTGGTGGAGGAGGCGGTGGCGTTTGGCGTGAAGGACGAAAGGCTCGGCCAGGCGATCCATCTGGTTGTCCGAGGATCGGCAGATGAATCCAGTCTTCGCAAGCAGTTGCAGCGGGATCTTCCCAACTTCATGCAACCTGCCGTGATCCGCTGGGTGGAGGCCATGCCGCTCAATCCCAACGGCAAGATCGATCGTGCGGCACTGGCACGGGAGGCCGCATGAAGGCGCTCGGTCCGATCCCCGAAGGTTTCGCCGCGCAGGATGGCGAACTGGCTCTTGGCGGGCGCAAGGCCAGCGAGCTGGTTGCCGAAGCGGGCGGTACGCCTCTGTTCGTCTATTCGCGCGACTTGATCAGAGAACGGATCGACCGGCTGCGCGCCGCCATGCCCGAGCGGCTGAAAATCCATTACGCGATGAAGGCCAATCCCTTTCCCCCGTTGCTGGAGTGGATGGCTTCGCGGCTCGATGGATTCGATATTGCCTCGCGCGGGGAGCTGGAGCTGGCGCTGGCTGCCGGGCAGGATCCGGCGCGAACGAGTTTCGCCGGACCCGGCAAGCGCGACGAGGAGCTGTCCTTCGCCATCGAAAGGGGCGTGACGCTCAATCTGGAATCCGCAGGTGAGATGCGCCGTGCGCTGACGATAGCCGATAAGCTTGGGCAAACGCCCAATCTCGCCATTCGCGTGAACCCTGATTTCGAATTGCGTGGCTCAGGCATGAAGATGGGCGGCGGGGCGAAGCAATTCGGGGTCGATCAGGACAAGGTGCCGGAACTGGCGAAGGAATTGATCGCCGCAGGTGCCAACTGGCGGGGCCTGCACATCTATACCGGCAGCCAGGCGCTCGATGCCGATGCGCTGATCGAGACCCAGGCCAATACGCTGGCACTGGCGGCGCAATTGTCGGAGGAGGTCGGAGAAAGGCTCCCGCACCTCAACATAGGTGGCGGCTTCGGCATTCCCTATTTCGACAAGGACGTGCCGCTCGATATCGGCAGGGTGGGGGACGCCCTCGGCGGCGCCTTCGATACCCTGCCTGAGTGCTTGCAGGATACTGAAATCGCAATGGAACTCGGAAGGTACCTGGTAGGACAGGCCGGCGTGTATCTTTGCCAGGTTGTCGATCGCAAGCAGTCGCATGGCGTCACCTACCTGGTAACGGATGGCGGCCTGCATCACCAGCTGGCGGCATCGGGCAATTTCGGCACGGTCGTGCGCCGTAACTACCCGCTTGCCATCGCCAGCCGCTTCGATGCCGAGCCAGAAGAAGTGGTCAATGTCGTCGGGTGCCTGTGCACGCCGCTCGACCGCCTTGCGGACCAGGCTAACTTGCCGGCCGCCGACGTCGGCGATCTTGTCGCCGTGTTCTGCGCCGGGGCCTATGGTGCCAGCGCCAGCCCCTCGGCCTTCCTTGGCCAGGGGGCGGCCCGGGAAATCCTCGTTTAGGACTTGCCGCGGCCCTCGTCCCGTTTCGGGACAGCAGGCCAGAAAACCCGCTTCCTGCGCGGATTTGCGCGGAAGGCTAACGGGATGTTCACCCTTTTTCGCGACAACGCCAGGTGGATCCACGGGCCGTAGATCGCCGGCATTTCCTGACGCCGGTTTTCGTGCCCGAAATCGCAAGGGCGCGTTGTATGCGAATGAACAAGACTGCCCGTCTTCTTACAGCCAGTGCCATGGCATCGCTGATGCTTGCCGGATGCGCCAGTTCGGGCTCCAGTCCGCAGCTCGCGCCGGCGACCTTCGTCGCCATGCAGGAAGGGCCGGGCGAGGAATACGTGATCGGCCCGCTCGACCAGCTGACCATCCATGTCTGGCGTAACGACGAGCTGGGCGCGCAAGTGCAGGTACGCCCNNCATCACCACGCCGCTGGTGTCCGACATGCCAGCGGTGGGCAAGACACCTACCATGCTGGCGGAGGACATCCGTCTACAGCTCTCCCAGTATATTTCCGACCCTCTGGTGACGGTCATCGTCAACCAGTTTACCGGTACCTTCAGCCAGCAGGTGCGGATCGTCGGCGCCACTGAGCAGCCCGCCTCCTTGCCTTACCGGGCCAACATGACGCTGCTCGATGCGATGATCGCCGTGGGCGGCCTCAGTGAATATGCCGCCGGCAATCGCGCCAAGCTGATCCGCTTCGACCGCACCACCGGAAGGCAGGAAGAATATTCCCTGCGCCTCAGCGACCTGCTTCGGCGCGGCAAGTCGCCAGCGCGATATCGAGCGCGTCCGGCAGACGCTCGTCAGCACCGTAAACCTCGAACGCGTGGTGCGCGCCACGCGGATCGGCGACGAAGTGACCAATGCGCGGCAGATGGATGGCGCGGTCGGGCGGCTCGTGAACGACATCAAGGTTGTCAGCGAAGGCGAGAACCTGTTCGAAATCACCGCCCAGAGCGGCCGCAGCGATTACTCCGAAGCCGAGAACGCGCAACTGGCGCAGACCATCGTCCAGCGGATGATCGACATCTTCCGCGAAGAGAACCTCGGCGGTTCGCGCGGCGAAATGCGCGACACCATCGAATTCCTCGACGCCCAGCTTGAAGCGCGCCAGCGCGAGCTGGAAGAAGCCGAGCAGCGGCGCCTGGAATTCGAAGCCATGCATCCCGAGCTGATCGGCGGCGCATCGGCCCTGCTGTCCGAGCTCAACTCCACCCGTTCGGAACTGCGCAGCGTGGAGGCAGATCTCGCCGCCGCGGAAAGCTCGCTGGCGGCTATCGACGGCCAGCTGGCGAGCACGCCGCGGACGGCCCTTTCCCCCGGTTCGGGCGGGCCCGCCGCTGCCCTGGCGCAGGCCGAATCCAACCTTAACGCCCTGCGTGCAAGGGGGCTGACAGACGAACACCCCGATGTTGTCGCCCTCAACCGGCAGATCGCCAACCTGCGGACGGAAGCTGCTGCCGATGGCGGCGCAACCGGCACGCCCAATCCCGCCTATACCTCGCTGGTGACCATGCGCGCGCAAAGGCTCGCCAATGTGCAGTCGCTGGAATCGCGTGCTGCCGCCCTGCGTTCGGAGATCGCCTCGATCACTGCCAGCCAGGCGCGCGAGCCCGGCGTTGCCGCCGAGGCCCAGCGCATCAGCCGCGACTACGAGGTGCTGCGCGAGCAATATGACGAACTGCTGCAGGATCGCGAGGAACTGCGCCTGCGCGGGCAGGTGGAAAGTGAACGCAGCGCGATCCAGTTCGAAGTGGTCGATCCGCCAAGCACGCCCCGTTCGCCGGCTGCGCCCAATCGCCCGCTGTTGCTGTTCGGCGTGCTCTTCGTCGGCATTGCCGCAGGGATGGGCACCGCATTTGCGCTGGGCAAGATCGGTTCGACCTATGCCACGGCGAGCCAGCTCGAACGAGACTTCGACCTGCCGGTAATCGGAACGATCTCGCACACGCTGACCGAGGCTGGACGCGATTTGCGCCGCCGTCACATTCGCTATTTTACCGCCGGTGCCGGGGGCCTTGCCGCACTCTTCGTCGTGCTGCTGGGAGTCGAAATGCTCCAGCGCGGGCTGGTGGCGTGAGGGGGATCGGATGACCGAACAGAGCAAGATCCCCAGGCCCGCAGGCCATTGGCGATAATCGGCAGGATCACGGCAACCGTCATGAAGATCACACGTCGGCGCCAGCTGACAAAGCAGACATTTGCAGCAAGCGTGCCGAGGGCAACCATGGCGATCAGGAACTTCACCCCGGAACAGGCTTCGGCCACTTCGAACAGGCCGGCAGGCGTATCGATGAAGACGCCCTCGATCTCGGCGGGAATCCCGCTTGCATGGGTAAAGAATATGGTCAGCTCGGCCGTCACCATTTGCAGGCTCGGCACCAGCTGGCGTTTCTTCGATCGCACGGAANNTTGGACTTGCTCCAGCAGCCGTGCGCTAATTTTCACGGCCGCGCTCAGCCTTGCCTTCATTGCCTGGTCGGCACAGGCCCTGCGGGTCGAGGCGGAACTGCCGGAGGCGATCGATCTACCGATTGTCGCCGGGTGGGAGCGGGTGGACTACGCGCCTGCAAGCTGGTGGGAACCGCGAGCGTCAGGTGCCGATCATCGCCTGCTCGGCTCCTATCGCGATGAAGCGGGCCAGCAGGTCGATGTCTTCCTTGCCCTCTATGCCGCGCAGGCCGAGGGCCGAGAGGCCAGCGCCTATGGCGAAGGGGCGCTGGTGCCAGACAGTGCATGGCGCTGGCACTCCTATGGCCCGCGTTTTGCAGGGGGAACGAGCGAGCGCCTGCAGGCCACGCGCGACGTGCAGCGCCTGACGCTGACGCTTTATCGCCACCGCGACTGGCTCGGCAGCAGTGTTGCCAGGCTCAAGCTGTCGAACCTGGCCGNNCCCATCCCACCACCATGTTGATCCTCTCTGCCGAAGAGAGGGCGGGACAGGATGCCGAACAGGCGATCAGGGCATTCATGCAATCCACCGCGCCGCTTGGGGAATGGTTGGACCGTCTCGGCCAAAAGCCCTAATGCTCTGACCATGTGCGGGATCGCGGGGATCTTCCATTGCGGCACGATGAAACCGGTCGATCCCGTGCGGGTCGAGCGGATGTGCGACGTGCTCGCCCATCGTGGTCCGGATGGATCGGGCGTGTGGACCGCGCCCGGCATCGGGCTTGGCCATCGCCGCCTGTCGATCATCGATGTCGAGGGTTCGCCCCAGCCAATGCATTCGGCGGACGAACGGGCGGTGATCTCCTTCAATGGCGAGATCTACAACTACCGCGAATTGCGCCGCGAACTGGAAACGTTGGGCGCCCGGTTCCGTACCGAGGGCGATACCGAGGTCATCCTTGCGGCCTACCAGCAATGGGGCACGGATTGCCTTGCCCGGCTCAATGGCATGTTCGCCTTTGCCATTTACGACCGGGCGGAAAGGACGCTGTTCCTTGCCCGCGATCGCCTCGGGGTGAAGCCGCTGCACATGGCGATGCTGAGCGATGGCAGCCTGGCCTTCGCATCTGAGCTGAAGGGACTGCTCGCCCATCAGCTGCTGCGCCGGGAGGTCGATCCCCTCGCCATCGAGGACTACATGGCCTGGGGCTATGTCCCCGATCATCGCTGCATGCTGAAGGGCGTGGAGAAGCTGCCGGCGGGCCATTACCGCCTGTTGCATCACGATAGCGAGCCGGCACAGCCACAGCGCTATTGGGACATTTCCTTTGCCGAGCGGCGACAGGGTAAGGCGAGGAACCTTGAAGCGGAATTGCTGCATCACCTGCGCGAGGCNNTCTCGGACGTGCCGCTGGGCGCGTTCCTGTCTGGCGGGGTCGATTCCTCCAGCGTGGTTGCACTGATGGCCGAGGCAAGCCGCGAGCCGGTGCGCACCTGTTCCATCGGTTTCGATGTCGCCGCGCTCGATGAGACGTCCCATGCCGAAAAGGTGGCGCAGATCTTCGGCACCGATCATGCCAGCAGGATTGTCAGCGCCGACCAGTTCGATGCGGTGGACGCGATTGCCGGCATGTTCGACGAGCCTTTCGCCGATGCCTCTGCCCTGCCGACCTGGCGGGTGTGCCAGCTGGCCCGCGAAAGCGTGACGGTCGCGCTTTCGGGTGACGGAGCGGACGAGGCCATGGCCGGCTATCGCCGCCAGCTGTTCCACCGGCGGGAGGAACAGTTGCGCAGTCTGATTCCTGCAGCCGTTCGGCGCAATCTCATCGGACCTCTCGCGCGCGCCTATCCCAAGGCCGACTGGGCACCGCGTTTCCTTCGTGCCAAGTCGACCCTGCAATCGCTCTCCGGCTCGGGATCGCAGGGCTATGCCCTGGCTCTGGGCACGGTTCCGCCCCAGTTGCGGCTGGAGATCTTCAGCGACGACCTGTGGGCCAGGCTCGATGGATATCGCGCCGAGACGCACTTCATCCGCCTGATGGAACGGGCTCCCGCGCGTTCCGGCCTAGATGCCGCCCAATATGCCGATCTCAAGTTCTGGCTGCCCGGTGACATCCTCACCAAGGTTGACCGCACCAGCATGGCCGCGAGCCTGGAGGCGCGCGAGCCCCTGCTAGACCATCGCCTGGTCGAGTTTGCAGCGCAGCTGCCGGAGGGGCTGCGGATCAAGGGCACGCAAGGCAAGTTCCTGCTCAAGAAGGCGATGGAGCGCTATCTGCCGCGGGAGATTCTCTACCGGCCCAAGCAGGGATTCGTGACGCCGATTGCCGAATGGCTGCGCGGGCCGCTGCAACGCCAGACACGCGCAATCGCCGGTTCAAGCGCGCTCGGGCGCACTGGCTGGTTCGACAAGGCCCAGCTCTCGCGCATGGCCGTGGCGCATATCTCCGGAAAGTCCGACCATTCGCGCATGCTCTGGCAATTGCTGATGCTCGACCGTTCGCTCGCCCGATTGGGGATCGTCAGCTAGCCGGCATCCCCGTGGCCGAGCGCCATGTATTCATCGCTCTGCATTTCCTTCAGCCGGCTTACCGTGCGCTCGAACTCGAACGCGCCGTCGCCCGAAGGATAGAGGTCCTCGGGTTCCGCTTCGGCGGTTGCGAAGAGCTTGACGCGCAGTTCGTAGAGCGCGTCTATCAGGGTTACGAAACGCGCCGCTTCATTGCGCTTCTCGCGGTCCATTTGCGGAACTCCGACAATGATTACCGTGTGATAGGNNGCTATGGCAAGGTAGTCGCTGGCGCCGCGAGCTTCGGCGCAGAGCCGTTTGAAGCTGAAAACGGCAACGCCCTTGAGGCTCTTTGGAACATGAAGCAGACGCCCCCCGCCGAGGTCGAGATCGGCGGCAGGGACGTGCTCGGCATCTTCCGGAGCATAGTCGGTGAGGCGAAAGAAGGCCTGGCGTACCTGCGAAGTCGCCTGATCCCCCAATGGCGCATGCCAGGTTGCAAGGTCGCCGATCCGGTCCATCCGGTAATCGGTCGGCCCATTGAGTTCGACGATGTCCAGCTTCTCTTCGATCAGGTCGATGAAAGGCAGGAAGAGCTCGCGGTTGAGCCCGTCCTTGTAGAGATCGTCCGGCGGCCGGTTCGAGGTCGCGACCACCACCACGCCGCGCTCGAAGAGCGCCTCGAAGAGCCGCCCGAGGATCATCGCGTCGGTGATGTCGCTNNCGGTTGCTGGTCGTCACCACGGTGACGCCTTCATCGCAGATAAGCGCCCGGAACAGCCTGCTCATGATCATTGCGTCGGCGGAATTGTTGACCACCATTTCGTCAAAGGCGAGGCACCGCAGCTCGCTTGCCAGCGCGGCAGCGACAGGGGCTATCGGATCGCCGCTTTCCTTTTCCCGTTCCTTGCGGATGCGCTGGTGCACTTCGATCATGAATGCGTGGAAATGAACCCGGCGCTTGGCTGAAACGTCGAGCGTTTCGAAAAACAGGTCCATCAGCATGGACTTGCCGCGCCCGACACCGCCCCAC
>JABAHR010015254.1_pt2 | contig 15639 bp, 9 predicted proteins | sample 7062101 | NCBI WGS metagenome assembly JABAHR01 (sample SAMN14534553, study PRJNA622989) | marine sediment metagenome | biome: marine biome [ENVO:00000428]; feature: marine pelagic biome [ENVO:01000023]; material: deep marine sediment [ENVO:00002113] | place: India: Gulf of Kutch | collected... | reverse complement strand
CAAACGGACACTGACGGTCGCTCGTTTCGCCAGCTCGACCTGCGCACGCGACTGTTCCGTTATCCGCTGAGCTACCTGATTGATTCTCCGGCTTTCCATGGCTTGCCCGACATCGTCCGCAGCCAGGTCTTGACGCGCGTCGTCGGGCTTTTGAGCACCGAGCAGCCGGACCCGCTGGTGAGTCGGCTGCGGCCCGGGGAGCGGGCAGCGATGCTCGACATGTTGTTCGCAGTCAGCCCCGAGGCGACGCCGCTCGCCGCTGGCCCCGGGGAGACGGAGTGATACAATCGATGCCCGCTGAAGCGGTGCGAATCTCAAGTGCAGAGGCCCAAGGATTCAGAGATGCAGCATAAAGCTCGACTGATTTACCCAGCAGTTCTTTTGTTGTCGATCGCGATGACGAGCGTTTCTGCAGACGAGGCGCCGGATGGCGAGGCGCTATATACGGAGCGCGGCTGCGTCTATTGTCACGGACCGGCAGGTCGTGAGCCGGCATTGTCGCTGTATCCGAAACTCGCCGGTCAAAACGAGGCCTACCTCGCGCAGCAGACGAAAGACATCCGGGGTCTCGCCCGAGACAACGGCTACACCGGTATGATGCAGCCAGCCGTGGTCACAATTACGGATGAGGAAATCGCTGCGATTTCCGCTTACCTTGCGGGGCAGCCACGATGAAGCGGACGGTAAGAGACAAAATCGGTGCTGCGGTGTTCAAGGTGCTGTGTGTCCTACTGTTGGGGTGGTCCGCGGTTTCGCTCGCGGCCGACGGCGAGCAGCTTTACCGGGAAAAGGCCTGTGCCTCTTGTCACGGCCCGACGGCAGAGGAGCCGATCGTCGCGACGTACCCGAAGCTCGCGGGTCAGAACAGGGAATACCTGATCAACCAGATGAACGACATCAAAAGCGGTGATCGAGACAACGGCGCTTCGCTAGCCATGCAGGGAATTGCGGCGACGTTGAGTGATGACGAGATCGTCTCGATTGCCGAGTACCTGAGCGGACTCTAGGGTCTGTTGCCAGAATGAAATCTCGGGAGGGATTGGCATGGGGAATATGAGGCGGGCCGCTGCCGCGGCGATTGTCCTCACGGTGACCGGCCTAGCGGGCATCTATTACGCGCCGGCGGCACTTGGAATCGGACAGAGCAGCCATCCGGTAAACGAATATCGCAACACGCTGGATCGCTACTGCGTTACCTGCCACAACGAAAAGCTCAATACCGCAGGACTGACGCTGGACCTCGCCGACATACACGATGTCGGCGCCGCTCCCGACGTTTGGGAAAAAGTCATCACCAAGCTCTCGCTCAAGGCCATGCCGCCGGTCGGCATGCCGCGTCCGGGCGACGAGTTCTATGCGGGTCTGCGTGATTACCTGACCGAGGAGCTGGATTCGCGGGCGGCAGTGAATCCCGACCCGGGCCGCACGGTCAGGGCGCACCGGCTTAATCGCAGCGAGTATGCAAATGCGATCCGCGATCTGCTTGCCGTTGAAATTGACGTTGCGGCCATGCTGCCGGCTGACAATTCGGGCGGATTCGACAATCTTGGCGATCTTCTGTCCGTGTCCCAGGTACTCATGGAAAAGTACCTCACGGTCTCGCGCAAGGTAGCCCAGCTCGCCATCGGCGCGCGCGACATCGCCATCGACAGCCAGCAGTACACGATGGACCCGCGCATGCTGCAGAACGAGCGAATGAGCGAGGAGCTGCCGTTCGGCTCGCGCGGCGGCATGGCCGTGCAACATCGCTTCCCCCTCGACGGTGAATACGAGTTCAGCATCCGCTTGTTGCGAACGGACGATACCGGCTTCGTCATCGGTCTCGACGAGCCAAAGCGGCTCGACCTGCGGATTGATGGTCAGCGAGCCAAGTTATTCACTTTCGGTGGTGACAACATCGGTCTTGCTTTCGGCGCCGGCCTCGCGGATCGGCTGCCGCCCGATCCAGAGCAGGCGCAGTATGAGCGGCTCGCCGATGCCGACCTGACACTGCGCGTCCCGGTCAAGGCCGGAACACGCAGTGTCCAGGCGACTTTTCTCGAGGAGATCTTTGCCTGGGAAGATCCCATGCCAGAGCCCTCCTATGCGAATTACAGTGAGTGGCGACTCGAAGAGTCGTATGAGCGTGCCTGGGCCGAGCCCGGACTCAGCAGCATCACGATCTCGGGACCCTACAACGCGACAGGCTCCGGAGACACGGAAAGTCGCGACCGGATTTTTGTCTGTACGCCCACGGATGCAGCGAGCGAAGAACCTTGTGCGCGGCGGATTCTCGCGCGGCTCGCCCGACTCGCGTTCCGCCGGCCGGTGGGCGAGAGCGATATCGAGCCGTTGATGGGCCTCTACCGCCAGGGCGTGACCGACAGCGGCAATTTCGAAGGCGGCGTCCAGTTGGCGCTCGAGGGGCTGCTGGTCAGCACCGAGTTTTTATTCCGCATCGAGCGCGAACCCGACGCTTCAGCCGCGGATGCTTATGCCCTCAGTGATCTCGAGCTTGCCTCGAGGTTGTCATTTTTCCTCTGGAGCAGTATCCCTGACGAGGAACTGCTGACGCTCGCCGAAGCGGGTGAGCTTCACGAGCCCAAGGTGCTTAGCGCTCAGGTGCAGCGCATGCTCGCCGACAGTCGCGCGCAATCGCTAGTCGACAGTTTTGCCGAACAGTGGCTTTTGCTGCGGAACCTGCCGCAGATCCACAAGGACCAGGAAGAATTTCCGGAGTTTGATGAGAACCTCCGCAGCGCCATGTACGAGGAGGTCCGCCTTTTCGTCGCCAGCATATTCGCCGAAGACCGACCGATTCTGGATTTCCTGCGCGCGGAGCACTCCTATGTCAACGAACGTCTCGCGCGCCACTACGGTATCGACGGTGTCTACGGGCCGCGTTTTCGTCGCGTCGAGATGCCAGAGGATCAGCGCGGGCTACTGGCCCGTGCGGGCATCCTCTCGATCACGTCCTATCCAAATCGGAACTCCACGGTGCTGCGCGGCAAATGGGTGCTCGAAAACATACTCGCTGCGCCACCGCCACCGCCACCGGTCGATATACCGCCGCTCGAGGCAACCGAAGCGGCTGCTGGCGAGGTATTGACGCTCCGGCAGAAAATGGAGATTCATCCCGCTAATCCGGCCTGCGCCGTTTGTCATAATCAGATGGATCCGATCGGCTTTGGCCTCGAGAATTACGGGGCGATTGGTCAGTGGCGCGAGACCGACGCAGGCAAGCCGATCGATTCCGCTGGCCGTCTGCCTAACGGTATCGAGTTTCAGGGTCCTGCCGAGTTGCAGCGCGCGCTGCTCGACGATCCAAACGTTTTCGCCGCGGCTTTTGCCGAAAAACTGCTAACCTATGCGATTGGTCGGCCGCTGGAGTACTATGACAAGCCGACCGTCCGCAGAATCGTTGCGGATTCAGCGGATGAGGATTACCGATTTTCGTCGATGATCGTCGCCGTCGCCAACAGCGTTCCTTTCAAAATGAGGAGGGCAGGTACATGAAACTATTCAAGAAACCGATGCAGCGTCGGACATTCCTTCGGGGCCTTGGCGCATCTATTTCCGTGCCGGTCCTCGAGGCCATGACGCCCGCGTTCGCCGCGCTCGCACGCGGTGAGGGAATGCCCTTGCGCGTCGGCTACGTTTATACGCCCAACGGCATCATCAAGGAGCGCTGGCGCCCCACGATAGCCGGGCCCGATTTCGAGTTGACCGACGTAATAAAGCCCTGGGCAACGTTTCGCGAGCAACTCATTGTTCTGACTCACCTCAATAACGGCGATGCCGAGAGCGTCAGTGGCCACGTCGGCGGCAGCACGATGTTTCTTACCGGCACCGAGCCCAACAAGTCGCTGAGCGAGATTCGCTCCAATATCTCGGTCGACCAGATTTTTGCCCGCGAATTTGGCAAAGAGACGCCACTCGGGTCGCTGCAGCTGTGCATTGAAAATGCCGCGGAACTCGCTGGCCAGTCCTCGGGCGGTTACAGCTCGGCTTACACCAACACGATTTCCTGGAGCAGCCCGACGACACCCATGCCGATGGAGCATCGCCCGCGCGAGATCTTCGAACGCCTCTTCGGCGACGGTGGCACGGACCCCGAAGCGCGCCTGAGCCGCATCCGTCGGCAGAAGAGCATTCTCGATTTCGTCAAAGAGGACGTCGCGCGGGTCAAGAAGGATCTTGGCTATGTCGACAGCCTCAAGCTCGACGAGTTCGCCGAAGCACTGCGCAACGTCGAATACCGCGTGCAGAAGGCGGAAGAGAAAGTTGATATCGATTTACCGGATGTCGAGCGGCCGGTCGGCATACCGGAGCACGAGGAGCACATCCGCCTGATGTATGACCTCCTGTTGCTCGCCTTCCAGACCGACACGACCCGAGTGTTCACCTACATGATCGCCCGCGAGTACTCCGAGCTCGTGTACACAAACCTCGGACACACGGACCCCTACCACCCGCTGACCCATCATCGCGGCAGCCCGGCTCGCAAGCAGCAGGCCGGCGACATTGACGTCTACCATGCACAGATGTTTGCCGAGTTCCTCGGCAAGATGCGTGACACCATCGAGGTAGACGGTTCCTCGCTGCTCGACAACACGATTCTCGTTTACGGTGCCGGGCTCGGGGATGGCGATATTCACAGCCAGTGGAACGTGCCCGTTGCGCTCGTCGGGGGCGGCCGTGGACAGTACAGAGGCGGACAGCACTTCGTCTACGAGGAGGGCACACCGTTGTCCAACCTGCACGTGACGATGCTCAACAAGGCCGGTATCGAGACCGAATTTTTCGGTGGCCAGCTCGGCTACTCGACCGGCGAACTGAATATCGACGTCAGCATCTGACCCAGGCACGGCAATGACGGCATTGACGATTACTGGCGTGCGGTGGCGCCGGGCCTGCGTCGCCATGCTTCTGGGCATACTGAGTCTGCCTTCGCTTGCGGCCGATTCCGCGCTTATCGAGGCGGCCAAGTCGCAACGCTGGGATGCCGTGCAGAGCTATCTCAAGTCGGGGCGTGTGGATGTCGATGCGCGCCAGGCCGACGGTGCGACGGCGCTGGCCTGGGCGGCGCACTGGGACGAGTTGAAAACGGCGAGGCGCCTGTTGCGGGCCGGAGCCGATCCGAACCTCGCCAACGATTACGGCGTGACGCCCCTGATGCTGGCGATCGACAACCTGAGCCCGAAGATGGCTGCCGTGCTGCTCGAGCATGAAGCGGACCCGAACGCCGCGCTGTGGAGTGGCGTGACGCCATTGATGGCAGCGGCCCGGACCGGCGTGGTCGAGATCGTCGATGCTTTGCTCGAAGCTGGTGCCGACGTCAATGCGCATGATCCCCGACGGTCGCAGACCGCGCTCATGTGGGCGATTGCCTTCGCGCATCCCGATGTCGCGCGCGGACTCGTCGAGGCAGGTGCAGATGTCAACGCGAAAACGACGCGGCTGAGCGAGGAGTTCAGCCCGATGCTGATCGAAGGGTATTCAGAAAGCGTATCCGGTACGGCCGCCGGCGGCTACACGCCACTCATGTTCGCGGCCCGACAGGGCGATCTGGCCACAGCGAAATTGCTGTTCGAGCGTGGCGCCGATATCGGCGCCGAATCCGCTGCTGATGGTTCACCGCTCGTCATTGCGGCCGCTTACGGTCACGAAGACCTTGCGCTGTTTCTGCTCGAGGCTGGTGCCGAGGCTGCCGTCGCCGATCAGAACGGCCTGACCGCGCTGCATTATGCCTTCCGCGACGGGCTCAAGGTTCTGCACGGCTACAACGTGTCCGATAGCGAGATCGTGTGTAATTTCGGCGGCGATCCGACGCGTTGCAAACCGCTGGCCGTGCTCAGTGAGCAGGAGCTCGAATTCCTCAATGACCCGACCTCGGATCTGATTCTCGGTGAAGAACCAAGCAACCAGCGCGAGCCCTTACCGGGCCGCAACATGCACGCGCTGGCCGAGGCGTTGCTCGATGCCGGCGCCGATCCGAACGCAAAGATGAAGTATCCGCCGCCGCATCTGCGCCTCGCGCGTGTGTCCCGGCTTAACCTAACCGGCGCCACACCCTTTTTCCTGGCGGCAGCCGCGCAGGATATCGAGGGCATGGACATGATGTTGCAGCGGGAAGACGTCGAGCCGCTCGTGACGACGAGTATCAACGAGGAGATCTTTTCCGCGCAGATGCAAGCTTATGCCGACGACAACGAAATATACGGCAACGGTTCGGCCTTAATGGTAGCGCTCGGGCTCGGGCGCAAAAGCGACTTTGCACCGGAAGAAGCGGCGCGCGCGATCGAGGCAGCGAACCGCTTGATTGCGCGCGGAGCGGATGTCAACGAGGCGAGCGCCACGGGCTGGACGCCGATGCACGCGGCTGCCTACATTGGCGCGGCGCCGATCATCGAATATCTTGCCGGTCATGGGGCCGACATCAACGTCATGACCGCCTGCGGGCAGACGCCGATCACCCTGGCACTGGGTACGAGCGTTGCCGGGCTGCCGGATCGAACCGTGCCACAGGTCGATACGGCCGAGCTGCTTATCGATCTCGGCGCCGCCAATGTCGAGGCCGACAAGGCAGTTGGCCAGTGTGTGCTGGGTCGCGGTGGCCTCGAGGCCGACCTGGCGCAAAATGCACTGGTGCAGAGTCGGATCGAAGCGGTCCTGCGCAGGCTGGACACCAAAGCCCCCTAAGCCACTGATTTATAGTTACTTTTTCGACAAGTCGCAGCGACGGCCCGGGCGTCTATTTGGTTTCAAATTCAACGATTTCGGCAGACACTGTACGTGTTTGAATGCCGTGCCGTTTTCCTCTAACCTCCGTAGGCTAAGCAGGGCAACTTATCTGTGCGAAAAACACTCGCAAGCACACTGAAAAGTTCGGGGGAAAAAATGAAAAAGTTTCGCTTAACGACGATGTTCGGCTTGTTCGGCGTCATGGTAACCGGCGTTGGCAGCGTGCTCGTCCCGGGTTCGGCTCTCGGCCAGGAAGGCCTGCTAGACGAGATTACGGTGACGGCACAGCGCCGCGAGCAAAGCCTGCAGGATGTGCCGATTTCGATTCAGACCTTCAGCGGCGACCAGATGGATCGCCAGGGTTTCATCACGCTCAATGAATTGAGCGCGTTCTCGCCCGGTCTGGTGATCAAGGACTTCTCCGAGGAGCAGGGCCTGATCCTGCGCGGCGCAGGCACCCAGTCCAAGAATCTCGGCGTCGAGCAGGGCGTGCCGACCTTTATCGACGGCGTGCATTTCGGTCGGGGCTCCCAGGTGAAAAGCGCCTACATGGACATCGAGCGAATCGAGGTCCTCAAGGGGCCGCAGCCGATCTTTTTCGGCCAGAACGCCGCGGCCGGTGCCCTGAATATTACTACCCGTAAGCCCACCGAGGAGTGGGAGGGCCGGATCGCCGGCGAATACGGCAGTTTCGGCAAGGGCATTTTCGAGGCGGCTGCCGGCGGTCCGATAACCGATACCCTTGGTATCCGCGTTGCGGCCAAGCACTACCGCTTAGAAGGCTTCATGAAAGACTTCAGAACGGGCAAGGACTTTCCCGAGCGTGAAACGACGGCCGGTCGCGTGACACTGAACTGGGCGCCGAGCGATCGTTTCGAGGCAACATTCAAGGGCGAATACGCGGATAACGATCTTGGCCCACGCGTGTGGCCGGTCATCCTCGACAAGTTTTCTGACGAGGCATTTCTGCCGCATCCCGAGCGGGTGATCGCGATCGGTATCTCGTCGGAAAATGTGCCCGGAGCCATCGATCGCGGTATTCGTGTCGGCCAGGTGACGGATCTTGGCTTTCAGTACCTACAGCCGTTCATTGATCCGTATGCCGAGGTGGTTGCATCGGGCATTCCCTTGACCGAAGCCTCCGGCAGTGAAAGCGGTGTCGTCTACGACTGGAATGAATGTCTCGCCGCAGGTGGTCTGCAGATTCTCGAGGGCGGCACGAGCGACACGGATCCGATCCGGCCCGCGGCCAACCCATCTGCCGGACGCCAGCCACAGCGACCCTCGCAGTTCGAGAGTTGCAACATGGAAGACGAGGGAGCATCGCGTCCCTGGCATGCCATTCTCGATCTCAACTACACCTTCGGCAACGACATCGAGTTGTCGTCGAAGACGGCGTTCAGCTCGCAGACTTTTTACAACACGCCGCACAACTCAGGCGGCGGTGCCTTTGCCGCCAATCCGCGTTCCCGCGGCGAGGAATTCCAGCAGTGGAGCCAGGAGATTCGACTGAGTTCCCCGGTCGGCGGTACGTGGGAGTGGATGGCGGGTCTCTACTACCAGAACAACGACCTGTACACCTGGTCGGATGCTTATCGGGCCAATTCCCGGCGCTCGATACGCACGGCTCGCGGCCAGGAATACTCCGAATGGACCAGCGTGTTCGCCACCGTGAGCTACAATTTCATGGACGATAAAGCATCGCTCGATATCGGCGCTCGCTTTACCGACATCTCCAAAGAAGCGGTCGGCGCCAACCAGATCGCCGAGTGGTTCGTGCGCAACGAGATTGCTGCCGGCGGCGACGGGTCCATCGTGCGCGTGCCGTACGGTCTGGACGCGACCCAGGGTGGCTCGCGCGGCGTAGCATCGCGCGCCTTCCTCGAGCAGTACCCGGGCATCGTCAACGGATCCATCATTGGGCGCACCCCTCTCACCGACAATCGCAACGACATGCTCGGCAGGACGCACCCGGCCGGCAACGTCAGCTCGTCGCGGGTGGCATCGGTTGAAGGCTCTATCGAAGACAGTTCCTTCGATCCGCAGGTCGTTTTCCGCTACCGGCCGAGCGATACGCTCTCTTACTACGTCAAGTTCGCCACGTCGTTCAAATCCGGCGCCTTCGATAATGGTGTTTCCGAGTTTCCGCGCTTTGCAGACACATTCTCGTTCGGACCCGAGGAATACGAGATCTGGGAGGCCGGACTGCGCGGCAGTTTCCTCGATGGCCGCCTCGATGCCGAACTTACGGCCTACGTGACCGATATCACCGGCGTGCAGGTCTCGTTCGTCGACCGCGTGCTCGACCGGAACATCACGAAAAACATTGCCGAGCAGGAATCCGACGGCGTCGAGTTCAGTCTTCGCTACCTCGCGAGCGATCGGCTGCGACTGTCTCTTTATGGTGCCTTCCTCGATGCGACGGTCGTGAGCTTCCCCGATGCCGTCTGTACCGAGGATGAGCGCGTGACCGGCCGCTGTCGCATAGAGGATGGTCCCGAAGGCCCTGCAGGAACGATCGACCGCTCGGGTGTCGATGCGCGCAACGCGCCAGCCTGGCAGTTCACGGGCAACATCCTGTGGCAGCTGCCGACGATCGTCGATGGCTACAGCGCCGACCTGGATCTGACCCTGATGGCGACGGATGACTACATCACCGATCGTTCGTTCTCCCGCGTCATCGACATGGGACAGGAAGAAGACATCAATGTCTCGCTGAGTTTCGGCCCTGAAGACGGTCCCTGGACCGTGATGGTTTACGGCCGCAACCTGCTCGAGCCGCAGCCGCGCTACAACCCCGATGTGGATCTCGCGGGTGACGGCGTGATCGGTTCGGAGGCGCAGGTGACGACGGTCAACTATGCGAGCTATGGAGCACGGTTCGTCTACAATTTTGAGTAACATTTTCGGTATGACAGCTGCCCCGGCACCACCTCCGGTGGTGTCGGGGTGTCTCGTTCTGGCACCGCCACAGGGAGTGAGATGAAACGACGAGTCCTGCTGCTCGGCATCGCCTGGGCAGTGATCAGCACGAACGGGCCGCTGGCCGCAGAGGCCGGCACTGCCCAGCACCAAGGATACGGTGCCGATGCGAGGTACTACCGGGGCGTCCTCGATCAGTACTGCGTCACCTGCCACAACGAGGTCCTGAAAACGGCCGGGATGGTGCTGCAAACGGCCGATGTTGCTGACATCAGCCAATCGCCCGAGACCTGGGAGCGGGTGATCACGAAGCTCTCGCTGACGGCGATGCCGCCGACCGGCATCCCGCGTCCCGAGCCCGAGTTCTATAGCGGTTTTCGCGGCTATCTCGAAGCCGAGCTCGGCGAACTGGCGAGAGCGAATCCGGATCCCGGTCGTTCGACCGTGCACCGACTGAACCGCTTCGAGTACGCAAACGCCGTGCGCGACCTGCTCGCCATCGAGGTCGACGTATCGGCATTGCTGCCTCCCGACAACGTCGGCGAGGGTTTCGACAACATTGCCGAGGTCCTGGCCGTCTCACCGTTATTGATGGAGCGTTACCTGTTTGCCGCCGGCCGCATCAGCAGCCAGGCCGTCGGGCCGCGCTCGATACAGCCGGCCAGTGAGATCTACGCGATCTCGGAGGCGTATCGGCAGCAGTACCGCATGAACGAAGAACTGCCTTTCGGCACTCGCGGCGGCGCTGCCGTCAAACACCGTTTCCCGCTCGACGGCGAATACACGATCGACATACGCATGCGCAAGAACATCGAGGGGTATATCCGCGGTATCCGCGACCGTGAAACCGTCGACATCCGGCTCGACCACGAGCAGATCGGAACGCTGGAGTTTGGCGGCGAGATCTTCGCACCTTCCGGTCCGACCTGGACCGCAAACCAGGTGGTTCAGTACGCGGGGCATCCCGACCAGGTCGCCTATGAGTTCAGCGGGGACGAGGTTCTGCAGCTTCGATTCCAGGCCGAAGCCGGCACACATCTTGTCGGCGTCGCCTTCGCCGGGCGGAACGCGAAGAAGACGGGTTTCCTGACCGGGGAAATGACACGCCTCGATATCGAATCGTACAAGGGCGGTCTGCAGACGATCGAGAGCATCACGATCACCGGGCCGTTCGATGCCGAGGGCCCCGGTAATACGGTAAGCCGGCAAAAAATATTCAGCTGCCGTCCGGCCGAGGACGCACTGGTTAAAGAAGAGGAGCGCTGTGCAGGCGAGATTCTCGCGCGGCTCGCGCGGCAGGCCTATCGTCGGCCCGTCGTCGATGCCGACGTCGACTATCTTCTCGAGCTGTATCGCAAGGGCCGGGCGGGGCAGGACTTCGAAAGCGGCATAGAACTCGCCCTGCAGGGCATCCTCACCGGGCCGGAGTTCCTGTTTCGGATAGAGCACGACCCGGCAGGGACCGCGCCCGGCGAGATTTATCCCGTCGGCGATATCGAGCTGGCCTCGAGGCTATCGTTCTTCCTCTGGAGCACGTTACCCGATGAAGAGTTGCTCGGCGTGGCCGAGCGCGGTCAGCTTCGTGATCCGCAGATGCTCGAGAGCCAGGTACGCCGCATGCTCGCTGATCAGCGCTTCGAGGCATTCGTGAGTAATTTCGGTCGCCAGTGGCTGGCCGTTCGCGATATCGAAATCGCCGAACCCAATATCGAAATTTTCCCCGAGTTCGATGATGAGCTGCGCGACGCCTATAAACAGGAAATGTTGCTGTGGTTCGCGAGCCTCGTGCGGGACGATCACAGTATCCTCGAGTTGCTGACCTCCGATTACACCTACACCAACGAGCGGCTCGCGAAGCACTACGGCATCGAGGGTGTCCGCGGCAGTCGCATGCGGCCCGTCGCGCTGAAGGACGAAACGTCGCGTCACGGACTCTTCGGCAAGGGTGGCTTTCTGACCGCGACCGCGTTCAACAACCGGACATCACCGGTGCTGCGCGGCAAGTGGACGCTGGAGAATTTGATCAACATGCCACCGCCTGCCCCACCCGATGATGTGCCGGCCCTGCAGGTCGAGGCGGCCGGCAAAGCGCTGACGCTCAAGCAGGCGATGGAGCGGCACCGGGCCAACCCGGTGTGCGCCGGCTGCCATAAACTGATGGACCCGATCGGCTTCGCGCTGGAGAACTTCGATGCCATCGGCGCCTACCGGGCACGCTATGCCGAGGCCGATTCACCCGTGGATGCTTCGGGGCTGCTGTTCGACGGCAGTGAATACGACACGCTCGCGGAATTTCGGCAGGAGTTCATGAAGCATTCGGGGCGCGTCGTGCACACGGCAACCGAGAAGATTCTGACGTATGCGCTCGGCCGCGGGCTCGAATTTTATGACCAACCGACGGTTCGCCAGATCGTGGCCGATGCCGCGGAGCAGAACTACACCTGGTCTTCCGTTATACTCGGAGTGATCAAAAGTGCGCCATTTCAGTACCGGAGGGCGACTGACCATGATGATATTTAAGAAATCCCTGCCGCGGCGTACCTTCCTGCGCGGCGCCGGCGCAGCGATTGCGCTGCCGTTCCTGGATGCCATGGTGCCCGCGCTGGCCGCCGCGTCGAGCGCGAAACCGAATTTTCGGCTTGGGTTCGTTTATCTGCCCGTTGGCCGGATTATGGAAAATTGGACACCGAAAACGACCGGTCGTGACTATGAGCTGACACCGACGCTCGAGCCGCTCGCGGACTTTCGCGAGCAGATGCTCATTGTCAGCGGCCTCGATGTCAAAGCAGCCGATCTATTGCCCGGCGAGCGCGGTGGCCCGCACGCGCGGCCCTGTGCATCGTACCTGACGGGTGTCCATCCCTTCCCGGATCACGTGGGTATCTCATTCGACCAGATCGCTGCCAAGCACATGGGCCAGGATACGCCGCTCGCGTCGATGGAGCTCGGCATCGACCCGCCGGAATGGGCGGGGCAGGGCGTTGGTTCCTACAGCGGCTTTTACACGAGCACGATGAGCTGGCGGACCGCGAGCGTGCCGTTGCCCGTGCAGAACAATCCGCGCAAGGTGTTCGAGCGGCTATTCGGCGATACCGATACGCTCGATCCGGAGGCGATGCGCCGGCGGATCGAGTCGCAGCGCAGCATTCTCGACTCGGTGACCGCACGCGTGAATGCGATGAAGAAGTCGGTCAGCCCGACCGACCGGCACAAACTGGACGAGTACCTCGATGCCGTGCGTGACATCGAGCGCGGCATCCAGGCTGCCGAGACGCGCACGGCAAATGACGATAATGCGTCGCATCGCGCCGACGTAATCCGGCCGGCCGGTATCCCGGCCGACTTTGCCGAGCACGGCAGGCTGATGTTCGACATGATGTATCTCGCCTACCAGACCGACATGACGCGCGTGGTTGCGATGATGCTCGGCCACGAAGGCACCAACCGGAACTACACCGAGCTCGGCGCGAAAGATGGCCACCATTCCCTGTCGCATCACAAGGGTGATTCGGGAGCGATAGAGCTCTTGAAGAAAGTGGATCGCTATCAGAGTGAATTGCTCGCGCATTTCCTCAAGAAGATGGCAGCGACCCGCGAGATCGATGGCACGTCGCTTCTCGACAACTCGCTTCTCGTCGCCGGCAGCGGCCTGAGCGACGCCAACAATCACGTGCACAACGATGTGCCGGTGGCACTGTTCGGCGGTGCGCAGGGCAGGCTCCGCGGGGGCCGGCATGTGCGCCACGCCGGCGAGCCGCTGTCCAATCTGCACCTCGCCGTGCTCGACATCGCGGGTGTGCCGGCGGACGAGTACTTCGAGAACGAGACGGCCGACGCGACGGGCATCCTGCCCGGTATCGGCTGAGCCAACGTGCGTCTTCTGACGGCAGCGGCAGCGGCACTTTTTGTGCTCGTTGCCGGGCAAGCCTACGCGGAACAGAGCCTGGTCGATGCCGTGCGGCATGGAGACCACGCGACGCTCCTGTCACTACTCGATCGCAAAGATATCGACGTCGATGCCGATCGCGGAGACGGCAGTACGGCGCTTGCCTGGGCGGCCTACTCTGACGACGAGCACGCGGTTGATCTTCTGCTTCGCGCCGGCGCCGATGTCGATAAAGCCAGCGGCTTTCACGGCGTGACTCCGCTCATGCTGGCCTGTGCGAACGGCAATTCGAAAATTGTCGCGCAACTGATCGAGGCTGGTGCCGATCCAAACAAGGCGCAGCGAAACGGTGAGACGCCGCTCATGACCTGCGCCGACGCCGGGGCACTTGACGGTGCGCGTGCGCTGGTCAAAGCCGGCGCCGACGTCAACGCGAAAGAGGGCACGGACGATCAGACGGCGTTGATGTGGGCCGTTGCCTCGCGGCAAGGTAAGCTGGTTCGACTGCTCGTCAAGCATGGCGCAAACGTCGCGGCGCGCTCACGCCTCAAGCCAAAACCCGAGCCTTACATCCTTTCGATGTCGCTCGACGAGAACATCTGGCCGACGACCTATCCCGACACCACGCGTTGGCAGGAAGTCGAGGGCGGCTTCACGGCGCTGTACTTCGCTGCGCAGCAGGGCGATATCGACTCGGCCCGCATCCTGCTCGAAGCCGGTGCCGATATCGATGCGCCTCACCCGGAACACGGCTGTGCATTGAATGTCGCGCTGGCGAGCGGGCATGAGGAGTTTGCGCTGTTCTTGATCGATAAGGGAGCCGACCCGAATACCGCCGACGCCTGGGGCGCGACGCCGTTGCACTATGCGCTGTACCGCGGTCTGTTGATAATCAACCGCTACAAACCGGTCGATACCGAGTACCTCGGCTGGGAGCGTCACGACATGCCGCGGGTCGTTGCCGCGCTGCTCGAGAAAGGCGCGGACCCGAGCGCGACGATCGACAAGAGCTATCCCTACATGGAGCATCCGTTCATCGCCCGCGGCGCGGACCTGCCGCCGCAGGTTTCCCCGGTCGGCGCGACGCCATTGCACCTGGCCGCGATCGCCGGAGATGTGGAGAGCATGAAGCTGCTCGCGCCGGTCTCCGATCCCAAGGCGAAGACGATCGGCGGCGCGACGGTATTCTTACTGGCCGCCGGTGGTGGCGTGGAAAAACGCGCCCGCAGCGCAGCCACGGCCGTCGAAGCCGCGAAATTCGCGCTCGAGATTGGCGGAGGCAGCGTGAACGATTACCTGACCGACCGGATCCTTGGCGGGCCCGGCCGCGATCGCGAAGACATGCGCACAGCACTGCATTTTGCCAGCTATCTCGGCTGGAAAGACCTGATCGCCTTCCTCGCCGATCAGGGGGCTAACCTCGAGGCCGAGGACCGCTACGGCGCCACGCCGCTCATGATCGCCCTCGGCGATCCGGAGGGCCGCTACTATCGCCAGGTGGGCGATGGTAATTATGACCTTCGCTTCCGACGCCCGGGGCCGACGCCGGGCACCGGTGAAAATGTCGAGGTGGCCAATCTTCTGCTGGCACTCGGCGCAAAGCCTTTCGAGGGCGAATACCGGGATAGCTCCGGGCTCTGAGGACGCGCCGGCGAGGCGTGATCCAGATCAATGCCTCGATGCGTCGAGTTGCCGGCGGCGGTTGTAGATCGTCACGCTGTTCGGAAAAATGCGCGCGCCTTTATCGAGAAGGCGTGCACCAGCCCTGGTCTCCCCACGCTCAATATAGATTTGCGCCAGCTTTTCGTAGATCTCGGGACTTCGATCGACAGCATGGACGCTGAGGAATTCGAGCAGCTCGGCGGCTTTTCCGACGTCACCTTGCTGCAGGTGGTAATCCGCGAGGCGCAGTCGCGCCTGCTGCGAATAAGGGTCAGCAGCGATCGCCCGCTCGAATGCCGCGACTGCCTCAGTCTCCCTGCCGTCAGCCAGCAAATAGTCGCCGAGTAGTGTCTCGAAGCTTGCCCTCGGGTAAGGATCGGATTCGAGGAATCGCTCGAGCCAGGTCGCGGCATCGGCATAGCGCCGCAGAAACGCAAACAGATTGG
>JABAHR010000542.1_pt7 | contig 15648 bp, 11 predicted proteins | sample 7062101 | NCBI WGS metagenome assembly JABAHR01 (sample SAMN14534553, study PRJNA622989) | marine sediment metagenome | biome: marine biome [ENVO:00000428]; feature: marine pelagic biome [ENVO:01000023]; material: deep marine sediment [ENVO:00002113] | place: India: Gulf of Kutch | collected... | reverse complement strand
CGCGTCCGGCTTGTAGACGAAAAACTAGTTGTTGTAGGGTTGCTGTGTCCGGATACGAGATGTCGCGGTGTATCGCGATTTTTTTAGTCGGTTCCGTTCCGGACGCGCGTCGCGGGTCTTAGTTCGTTCGCACCCGCCGTCAGTGCGCGTCGCTCAGTTCAGCGTCAATCCGTCGAGTTTCAGTTCCGGGTAAAGTCCGGGGCCCAGCTGGTTTGCGTGCGCGGCCTTAATCCGCGCGTGCCCAGGGACCCTTGCTCTTTGCCCGATTGTGCTGGAGCGCGTGCGCGACTCTGTCTGCGCCGCTGCTCCTGAGGGCAATTTTTTTGTTTGAGGAGCAACCGGGATGCCCTGGAATGACGATCGCGTGGAGCTTCTGAAGAAGCTTTGGGCCGAAGGACTTAGCGCAAGTCAGATCGCTGGCCGATTGGGGGGCGTTACGCGTAACGCCGTCATCGGCAAGGTGCATCGGCTTGGCCTTTCTGGGCGGGCGACGACGTCGCGCATGAAAAGCCACCGACCGCGTCCGCGCGCGGCTGCGAAGCGCATGGCCAAGTCGCGGTATGCGACCATAGGAAACCCTGCTGTTCGCGCTCTTTACCATCCGGACGCGGAGCCCTTCACGCCTGCCGTGGAGGAGCTTGTCATCCCCTTGGCCGAGCGGAAGTCTATCCAAACACTGGTCGAATCCAGCTGTCGTTGGCCGATTGGGGATCCCCAGCTGCCCGATTTCCACTTCTGCGGGAAATCCAAGGTCAACGGCCTTCCTTATTGCGAATTTCATGCGCGACGGGCCTTCCAGCCGCCGCAGGTCAAACGCCGTGCTCCGGAGGTCGTGGAGCCGAAGGTTCCTGCTGTCGCAGCCCCTGCTGCCGATAAGGAGAAGTCGGACGCTTAGGATAACTTCAGCCGCGGCAACGTTTTTTCGTTGTTTGCGGCTTGTCGGGGGAGAAGGCCGGTTACCTTGGGGGAAGGTAATCGGCCTTCTGTTGTGATAAACTGCGCCATATATTTGCCGCGAGAGATGCATGTTCCTCACGGAACAGCTTGAGAAGCCGTTTTGGGTAACATTGGGTCCGGATGAAATTAGGGACCGGGCGTCTGGCTTTGGCCGGAGGCGCCTCCGGCGCCATGAGTTGGCCGGCAAACCGAGGAGACCGCTATGCGTTTCAGGGTTGGAATTGTTGGAGCGACGCTTCTAGTAGGTACCACGCTCAGTGCAACGGCAGCATCGGCGGCGTCCGATCCGCGCGGTGTCTGGATCAATGACACGGGCCGGGGCGCAATCGAGATCGCAGACTGCGGCGACAAGCTTTGTGGCCATGTCGTCTGGACCAAGGATACGACCGACGCCAAGGGCTGCGGCAAGCAGATCATTGGCAATGCGCGGCAGGTTAAATCTAACCTGTGGGATGACGGATGGATCTATAGTCCCGAGCGTAAGCGCCGCTATGACGTCGAGCTGAAGCCGCTTTCAAATGGCAATCTTCGTGTGAAGGGCTATGCCGGAACCAAGCTCTTTTCCAAGACCATGATCTGGACGCCAGCGCCCGCTGATCTTGCGCGCTGTGGTGATGAACCCATTGAGGCGAAGGCTGAGCCCGAGACGTCAACCGGTGATGCGAAGCCGGCCAAGAAGCCTTCCGTGGCCAAAGTTAAGCCCACGCCTGAGCCAGTTCCGGTGCCCCGGCGCGCTAAGAAGCCTGTAAAGGCGACGGCCGCGGGCTCAGATGACGCCAAGACGTCCGATAAGGATGTTGCCGCGAAGAAAACAAAGACAACGAAAGAGACGGATACGGCTTCGGAGGTTGTCGACGAGCCGGTGAAGGAGCCGAAGGTTGCCGACGCAGAGCCTTACGATGATGAGGCTGGCAGCGATGGACCAGATCTTGGCGATCTGGAGGGCCTGATGGGCAAGTATGGCTTCAAGGAAGTTGGCAACGGCAAATGCCGGTTGAACGTGCCCTTTGTCACGATCACGCTGGATTGCCCGGATTGAGTTGAGCGACCCAAGTTTGGTGGTCTGTTCGAGAGCGGCATCACCCCTGCTTCGGCGGGGGTGATGTTTTTTAGGGTCGACGCTGGAGCGCCGGTCTTCTGCCGACGATAGGGAATTGATCTATGCTTCAGCCCAGTCGGCGAGGCGCGTCAGGAAGTTCATGCATTTGCCGAGCTCGTCTTTGGCGATCCACTCGTTGGCGGTGTGGGCCTGAGCAATATCGCCCGGTCCGATGACGACGGACGGTGCTCCGGCATTCTGAAACAGGCCGGCTTCGGTGGCGTAAGAGACCGCGAATGTCTCGTTCTGATCGGTCAGCTTCAGGGCCATTGCCACCACCTCCGAATTGGGGTCGGCGCCGAATGGCGGGACGGCATTGGTTTGTTCGATTGTGATGGCGGCTTCGGGTGCGATGGCCTGCATCTCGGGCAGGCACTTCATCTCGGCTACGGCGCGGAGCCTTTGTTCGATCTCATTTGGGTCGAATCCCGGAAGGGTGCGCACCTCGCAGTCGAACGTGGTCGATATGGGCACGATGTTCGTGGCTGTACCCCCATCGATCATGGTGACCTGGACCGTTGGGTACGGGGGCTCAAAACGGGGGTTTGGTGGCCGCGTCTTCAGTTCCTGTTCGATCGCGTCGAGTTCCGCGATGAGACGGCTGGCATAGGTGATCGCATTGACGCCGAGATGGGCCATGCTCGAGTGTGCGGCGCGGCCCTTCACCTCGATCTGCCATCTGACGGGTCCTTTGTGGGCATCGACGACCCGCATCGACGTCGGCTCTCCGACAATGACGATGCGGGGACGTATGAGACGGTCTCCCATTTCGTCGATCATGGGCCGGACGCCGAGGCAACCGGTCTCCTCGTCGTAAGAAAAGATAATGTGTATGGGAACCTTGAGTTTGCGCCGCTTGATGTCGGGGACGGCAGCGAGGACGCAGGCGAGGAAGCCTTTCATGTCCGCTGTGCCGCGCCCATACAGGCGGCCGTTGCGCTCGGTCACCGTGAACGGATCGCTCTTCCAGGTCTGTCCTTCGACAGGTACGACGTCGGTGTGTCCCGACAATCCCACGCCGGGAACGCCTTTCGGGCCGATAGTGGCAAATAACCCGGCTTTCTCGCCATCCTCAGTTGGGACGAGTTGGCTCGTGATGCCGTGTCCGGCGAGGTAGGATTCGACAAATTGGACAATGGCCATGTTGCTCTTGTGGCTCGTCGTGTCGAAGGAGACGAGACGGGCGAGCAACGCCGACGCTGAGGAGACGGGATCTTGCGTGGGCGTGTTCATGAGGGTCGGCCACTCAGCTTAGGCAATCGTTTGATTGCGAGAATGTCCGTACCGGATTTTGCGATGCGGCTGGCAGCTTCCGGCAGCGTCTCCACGGCGACCGACATGTGGTGAGCGTTGGCGTGAACCATGAGCACGCTGTCCGACATGATGCCGACGTGGCCTTTCCAGAATATGAGATCGCCGCGTTCCAGGCCTTCGAGAGACTCGGGTATGAGCACGCTCTCGCCGATTTCATCCTGCTGCATATCGGTGTCTCTTGGTGCGTCGATGCCCGCCGCATTGAGAGAGAGCTGGACGAGGGCCGAACAGTCTAGGCCGATGCGTGTCTTGCCGCCCCACAAATACGGGACGCCAATAAAGCCTTCCGCCACCGTTACAAAATCCCTGGCGTAGCGCTCTTGCTCGATCAGGTGCCGGTTGACGACAAACCCGCCTGTTGCAAGCGCGCTGAATGCATCTCGGTTCTCGGCAACGGCGACGCGCGCGTTGAGACTAAGATGCAGGAGAGGTGGGGTCTTAATGTCGGGCTTTGGATAGACGAATGTTCCCGACGCGCGCACGCGATGTGTCGGCTCGATAATCCGATCGGTGACGGCGTCGGCTGGTATGTATCCGGTGTAGCCGTCGGCTTCGCTCTGGACCCAAGCCCATCCATTCGATTCCTCGAATACCAGAACGGTTTCGCCGAACAGGATCTCGGTATCGAGACCCGCGTTGCCGATCGGGGTCCGTCTTAAGGGCGCGGCGGCGCGCAGGACTTGGCGCCGGGTGCCTTCGACAAATTTGTCTGCTGTGACTTGACCTTTGAGGTGTTTGGCGGCCAGGTCCGGGCGGAACGGATTGCGGCGCGGATCCAGCCGGGTCTCTGCCTTGGTGTCGCTCGCGCTCAAGAGAGCACCTCCTGCTTCAGCGCTTCGAAGACCGCGCGAGCGGTATGTGGTTCGCCACCCTTCGGGCCTAGCGGTCGCGTCGCCGTGCGCCAGCCGTAAAGATCAAAATGGGCAAAACGCCGAGCGTTCTTGACGTAGCGTTTCAGGAACAGTGCGGCAATGATGGCGCCGGCAAATGGGTTATCCGAAATGTTGTTCATATCCGCCGCTTCACTTATGAGGTTGCGATTGTAGCCCGCCCAGAATGGCATGCGCCACATGGGATCGCCCACTCGTTCGCCGGCCTCGACGAGACTTACGGCAAGTCCGTCGTCGGTGGAAAACATGGCGGGAAGATCGGGCCCGAGTGCGGCCCGCGCCGCGCCTGTGAGGGTGGCGAATGTCAGCAATGTGTCCGGTGCCTCTTCGTCCGCGAGGTCGAGCGCGTCGGCGAGCACAAGGCGGCCTTCGGCATCGGTATTGCCGATTTCCACTGTTTGTCCCGACCGGCTCGTTAGAATATCGCCCGGCCGGAATGCATTTCCCGAGATTGCATTTTCGGCGGTGGCGACAAGGATGCGCAAGCGCACATCGAGCGCTTGGCCCATGATCAAGTGGCCGAGGGTCAACGCTGTCGCCGCACCGCCCATGTCCTTTTTCATGTGTCTCATGGCCGAGGCTGGCTTGATGTCGAGGCCGCCGGTGTCGAAGGTGATGCCCTTCCCCACCAGTGTGATGCGTGGGGCGTCGGGCCGTCCGCCGGATTTGTTCCAGGTGATGTCGATGAGGCGTGGGGGTGTGGCGCTGGCGCGACCGACGGCATGGATCATCGGGAAGTTCTGCTTCAGAAGATCATCGCCAGTGATCACCGACACATTCGCGTCGTGACGGCCGGCGAGTGCGCGTGCTGCCTTTTCGATTTCATCCGGCCCCATGTCAGACGCCGGCGTATTGATGAGGTCGCGGCCCAGCCAGACGGCTTCGACCGTGTTGATGACGGACGCGCGATCGGCGCTGGCCGGCATGACAAGGCGGGGATGCGCGCCGCTGTTGCCCGTCTTGTAGCGGCGAAAACGGTAGGCCCCGAGGCCCCAGGCCGTAGCGGCGAGTTCCGGGTTGTCCGGTGGCGTTTCGAAGAGGTAATCACCCGGAGGCAGGGACTGGGGCAATTGACCGATGAGAAGGTCGGATGGACCGCACGGTTCGCCGTCTTGGCCGCTTCCCAGACCGAACGCGGCACCGGCCAAGCTGCCGTCCGATCCCGGGATCAAGGCCAGTTTCTTGGCGGCGGAAGAAAATTGTGCCGCATCCAGCCATTTGAGCTGTTCGGCGCTGAGACCATCTGCCCGGTTGATGGGCCGGGCTTCGCTTGCCAGCCAAAGGGGCAGGCGGGCTTCTTCTGAGCCCTCCGGTACAAAAATGTGGGAAACGTCGGTTGTCGACTCAGTCGTTTCGGTGTTTTTCATGCTCGATTTGCGGGTTCCGTGGAGCTCTGTCGTTGCCTCTATTATCGTCGGGAGCGGCACGTAGCACAATTGCAGGGGGATCGCCAAAGTATGCCGGTTTCTAAGCCATCAACACGCCTCGTTATTGGCAACAAGGTTTGGTCGAGCTGGAGCCTCAGGCCGTGGTTGGTGATGAAGCGATTCGGTATTCCGTTCGAGGAAGTGAACGTGCGCCTACGCCAGACGGACAGCAAGGCAAAGATTCTCGCGCACTCGCCCTCCGGTAAAGTTCCGCTGTTGATCGATGGTGACCTTTTGGTCTGGGATAGTCTCGCCATTATCGAGTATTTGGTGGACCGGTACCCTGATCTCGAGATTTGGCCTGCTGATCCTGAGACGCGGGCTGTTGCCCGATCGGTTTCGGCGGAAATGCACGCCGGATTCCAGGCGTTGAGGGAGCTCTGTCCGATGGACATTCTGGCCACCAGGCCGATGCCGGAGGAGACGGAAGCGCTGGGGCACAATATTCGCCGTGTTATCGCCGTCTGGCAGCACTGCCGGCGTGAGTATGGGACCGGCGGTCCCTTCCTATTCGGCTCGTTTTCGGCGGCTGATGCCATGTACGCTCCGGTCGCGTCACGGTTCAAAACCTATGTGCCGGACCTTGGCCATTACGGGGATGACGGGACGGCGGCCGATTACATCGCGGCCACATTTGCGCTTCCCGAGATGGCCGAGTGGATGGCCGGCGCCGCCGCCGAGGCCGAGACGTGCGGGGCCGCATCTTAGGGGCCAGGGGCCTCGTCACCGGTTAAACCTTTGTTGACGCCCGTCCCAGAAACTGACGGTAGCGGCGTGATTCGCGCCACGATTTGTCCGTTCACGGGAGAGCGATATGTCCGGCGCAGCAGCGTTTCGTACGGCACCACACAACACGGGGATAGCTCGTCTCGTCTCCCTAGCCCTTGCCGGTCTTCTGGCTGGTGGGTGCTTCGAGCCTTGGCGATGCAATGCCGGAGCTTGTTGCTTCGAATACGCCTGCCAAATCGCATGCAGCGGCGCCTGAGGGTGCTGATGCCCGTAGTGATCTCTTAAAGGCGACCGAATACTGGCGGAAGGAATACCAGAAGAAGCCTCAGGATCTCGATGCAGCGCTGTCTTATGCAAAAAATCTCAAGGCCTTGGGCGAAAAGGGACAGGCTTTGGGTGTGCTGCAGCAGGCCGCGCTTTACCNNCAACTCGATCAGGTTACGGTTGCCGATAAGCTTCTGAGGCTTGCGGACGATCCGACATCGCCTGATTGGCGGGTGATCTCCGCGCGTGGAACCGTGCTGGCGAAGCAGGGAAAATATGCCGACGCGATCAAATTCTTCGAGCGGGCCAACACGCTTTCGTCGGGCCGGCCTTCGGTGATGAACAATCTGGCACTTGCCCACGCCATGAACGGCGATGCGCAGCGCGCCGAAGGGCTTCTTCGCACGACGGCCGCGAAGGGCAAGGTCAATCCCAAAGTGCGGCAAAACCTGGCGTTGGTTCTGAGCCTGCAAGGCAAGTATGAGGAATCGACGAAAATCGCATCTGCCGTTTTGCCACCGGCGATGGCGTCTTCGAACACGGCGCTGCTCCGCAAGATCGTAAAACTTGAACCGAAAGCTATGCCGAAGAAGGCTGTTACGGCGCCGGTTGCGGTTGCTGCTGCGAAGGCGCCCCAGTTTAAGCCGGCGGTGTTAAAGGCTGCGAAGCCGGCGCCGGCGGTAGCAAGCTGGTCGACGCGTGTTGCCTCGTCCAAGCCCAAGGCGGAGAAGTTGCCTTGGCAAACGCGCACCTCATCTCCTGCCGCGCGGGCACCGGCGAAACCGGCTGTGAAACCCGTCTCAAGCGGGCTTCAGCTCAAACCGACGACGCACTAAGCGGGTCCATCCGCTCACTCCCCTCGCATCAGAAGCTCGACCAGCTGCTCGATCAGCTTCTCGGGGTTCGTTCCCTTGGTCTTGAGATGCAGTTCGGGGGCGTTCGGCGTCTCGTAGTCTGAATCGATCCCGGTGAAATTCTTGATGAGACCCTGGCGCGCCTTTTTGTAGAGGCCCTTCGGGTCGCGGCGCTCGCATTCTTCCAGTGGCGTGTCAACGAAGACCTCCAAGAACTCGCCTTCGCCAAAGAGCTCACGTGCCATGCGCCGTTCGGCCCGGAAGGGCGAGATGAACGAGACAACGACGATGAGACCGGCGTCGACCATGAGTTTTGCCACTTCCGCCACGCGGCGGATGTTCTCGACGCGGTCAACGTCTGCGAACCCGAGGTCTCTGTTGAGTCCGTGGCGTACGTTATCGCCATCGAGAATGTATGTATGTCGTCCATCCGCGTGGAGGCGCTTTTCGAGCAGGTTGGCAAGGGTCGACTTGCCGGACCCGGACAGGCCTGTGAACCACAGACAGCATGGTTTCTGATGTTTGGCAGCGGCCCGCGCCTTCTTGTTGATGGCGAGGGCTTGCCAGTGGACGTTTTCGGCCCGTCTTAGACCGAAGCGAATGAGACCGGCGCCGACCGTCGCATTCGATAGCTTGTCAATGAGAATGAAGCTGCCCATGGCACGCGATGTCTCGTAGGGCTCGTAGACGAGCGGGCGCGAGAAGGACAGGTTGCAGAGGCCGATTTCGTTGAGCTCGAGCTGTTTGCCAGCCACGTGATCGAAATTGTCGACATTGATCTTGTGCTTCAACGCGCTGATCGAGCCGGTCGCGGTTTGCGTTCCGCATTTCACAATATACGGGCGGCCGGGCAGCAACGGCTCATCGCCCATCCAGATGACGTGTGCAGCGACCTGATCAGCCACTTCGGGCCGGTCTGAGGCTGCTGCAATCACATCTCCACGTGAAACATCGACCTCTTCGCTCAGAACGAGGGTGACGGCATCGCCTGCCGCAGCACGTGCGGCGTCACCATCGTAAGTCACGATGCGGGATACATCTGTTACGCGACCGGACGGTAGGATGCTGATCTGGTCGCCCGGCGCAACCGTTCCGCTGATCAAGCTTCCGGCGAAGCCGCGAAAATCGGCGTTTGGCCGGCTGACCCATTGGACTGGCATGCGCAGCGGACGCTCGCTTTCAGCTCTATCTACGTCAGCGGTTTCCAGGAGATCCAACAGCGTTGGGCCCCGATACCAGGCCATTGCCGGACTCGCGCGGCAAACATTGTCGCCGGGGCGGGCTGCGACGGGAATGCACGTGACGTTCTTGAGGCCGAGTTCGGTCGCGAACGTTCGATATTGAGAGGCGATTTCCTCGTAGCGATCTTCAGCAAAGTCAACCAAATCCATTTTGTTGACGGCCAGAATGACATGGCGAATGCCCAGCAGGTGGACAATAAAGCTGTGCCGGCGGGTTTGCGTTAGAATGCCCTTTCGCGCGTCTGCCAGGATGACTGCCAAATCGCAGTTGCTCGCGCCGGTCGCCATGTTGCGGGTGTACTGCTCGTGGCCCGGCGTATCGGCAACGATGAACTTGCGCTTCTTCGTGGCGAAGTAGCGGTAGGCGACATCGATGGTGATGCCCTGTTCACGTTCGGCCTGGAGGCCGTCCACCAGGAGCGCGAGATCGATCTCGCCTTCGTTCGTGCCCTGCTTCCGGCTGTCGCTTTCAAGCGCTTCGAGCTGGTCCTCAAAGATGAGCTGGCTGTCGTAGAGCAGGCGGCCGATAAGCGTGCTCTTGCCGTCGTCGACGCTGCCGCAGGTTAGAAAACGTAGCAGTCCTCTTCCACCTGAAGTCGGTGAGCTCTTCTGTTTCAGCGCTTTGGCCTTGGCGGTGGCAGCTCCAGGCTTGCTCATCAGAAATAGCCTTCCTGCTTCTTCTTTTCCATGGCGCCTGCTTCATCCTTGTCGATAACGCGGCCTTGGCGTTCGGAGGTGCGTGAGGCTTCAAGCTCCGCAATGATCTCGCCGAGGGTTGTGGCGGGTGAGTCGATGGCGCCGGTTAGAGGATAGCATCCCAGTGTGCGAAAGCGGACGCGGCGCTTTTCGATCTCTTCTCCTTCATTGAGTTGCAGGCGCTCGTCATCGGCCATGATCAACATTCCGTCCCGGTCTACTACGGGCCGTTCTGCGGCGAAGTAGAGGGGTACGATCTCGATGCCCTCGGCTTCGATGTACTGCCACACATCGAGCTCCGTCCAATTGGAGAGCGGGAAGACGCGCATGCTTTCTTTGTCGCGCAGGCGTCCATTGAAGATGTGCCACAGTTCCGGTCTCTGTGCTTTCGGATCCCAGCGGTGCTGGGCCGTGCGGAACGAAAAGATGCGTTCCTTGGCGCGCGATTTTTCTTCGTCGCGGCGGGCCCCGCCGATGGCGGCATCATAGCCGTGCTTGTCGAGCGCCTGGCGCAGGGCTTGTGTTTTCATCACGTCGGTATGGATAGCGCTTCCGTGCGTGAGGGGCGAAATCCCCTGGCGCAGGCCGTCGTCGTTGATGTGCACGATGAGGTCGAGGCCAAGCTTGCGCGCGGTCTCGTCGCGAAATGCAATCATTTCGCGGAATTTCCAAGTTGTGTCGACATGCAAGAGCGGGAACGGTGGCTTTGCCGGATAGAAGGCCTTCATCGCGAGGTGCAGAAGCACCGAAGAATCTTTGCCGATTGAGTAGAGAAGCACCGGATTGCGAAATTCAGCAGCGGTCTCGCGAAGAATATAGATGCTTTCTGCTTCAAGCTCGCGGAGATGGTCTGAGAGTTGGCTCATGTGGATTCCGAGTGGGGCTTTGGATCAAGCTTGGGGCAGGCCCGGCGTTCGGGTCCGCTTAGCATACTCCAATCGGAATTGTCGCCCGCCGGGGTCCGCTCCAAACTGGGTTTTGCAGGGAAAATCTAAGGTAGAAAAGCCGGTTACAGGGTCTGATCCCTGTCAGCCTCTTTCTCGATTCGTTCGATGCGTTCCTTGAGTTTCTTGACCATACCCTCGATGTAGTCGAACACCCTGTCGACATCTTCTTCCGTCGGAATTTTCATCGATCCATGCGGCGAGGGGCCGGGCTCCGAAGCGCTGGGGTCGCCGGGTTCATTCATGCCCAGCATCTCCTCGAGATGTTTCTTATTGGCCTTCAACGACTCGTTCTCCGATTGCAGACGCTCGATCTCCTTACGAAGTGTTTCGCTACCGTCGGCCATCGGATTACAGCGCCAGCTGTCGTCTTTTTTGGTGCAGAAGCTCATGGCTCCCGTCCGCCGGTCGAGGCGTACAAACCCATCGTCTGCGGGGGATAAGGTGTAGCGGCCACCCTGGTCCGGCGGGGTTTCTGCGAGGGCGGCGGGTGTCAGGGCAGTAGCCGTGATCAGGGCCACAGTGGCGGCAGATAATTGGCGCGGCATGGTTCCGGGGCTCCTGTTGGGGGCGGAAAAGCGGTCGTTCTGCGCTTTCCGGATAGGCGTCAACTGTGGCGAAACTCGCCCCACAGCTCGGGCGAATCACCTTTTCGGCTGGAGGCAAAGTTTGCGGCCCGGGCCTCTCCGTTGCTTTCGCGACTGGCGCCGAAACGCAACAAATCGAGGATTTGCCGGCCAAATGCTCCCTTTTGGGGCAAGGCTTAACCGAACTTTTACTGGCCCCTGAGAGCTTTGCATCGATGGATCAGGCGGATCGAGCTTCCGCTGCTGATCTGGCGCAGTGCGGTTCATGACACCTCGACGTGGCGTTCATCCGGGCAGGTCCCCGGTGGTGCTTCTGGAGGTGAGCATCGGTCGTCATGGCGCTTCGAGTGCTCACGGGGAAGCAAGATGTCCAATGCAAACTGGGAATCGCCGTTCGATACACGCTTGGCACTAGGCGCGGACCCGGGTCCGGCCGAACGGACGCGCGGCGCGGGAGAACTCGCCAGTCTTCTTTCCGTCATAGCGGGGCAGCTTGCCGAATCGGACCGTCGTCATACCGATGTTCTGAACGACGTACGCGAGCGTCTTGAGATTCTAAGTCAGGATACGCGCGCGGTCCGAACCCAAGTCTCCGGCGATCTCGGACCCGCCTTTTCACGCATCGAAGACGCCCTCGCCCATCTTGGGCATCGGCTTCACAGCGCTCCGGTTCAGGCCGGCCCCGTAGATACGGGTTCTTATCAGCCAGCATCCGCTGCCTTTGCGCCTTCGGCACCTGCTGCAACCGAAAGCGCAACCAACGCGTTTGGCGGCGGCGAGGCCGCCAGTGACACTTCAACGTTTGTTCCTTTGAACGAGACGTCCAGCTGGTCGCCGGCTTCGCCATCTGCGGAGGCCGAGGTCCGCGACGCCGCGGACAATAGCAGCCCGCCTGCTCAGAGCGAGCCGACCGAATTTTGGGATGCCGGGCAGGCCGAAGCGTTGACGCAGGTTTACGAAACAGAGGCTCCCGCGCTTGTGCAGGAACCGGAGCCTGTCCAACCGTATGAGGCACCGGAGCCGCAACACGTTCCGCCCCCGGTGCACGAGACGGTGTTCCAGGAGGCGCCGGAGATGCCCGTATCCTTTGCCATTCCCGATGCTCAGCCACAGGCCCAGCCCTCTGCTCAGCCCCCCGCATTCGAACGCGATTGGCTGGAAGCCAAGTTTGCAGAGATTGCAGATCGCATCGAGCTCTCACTGGCGGCGATCAGTCAGGGCAATCCTGTCGAGCAACTCGGCGAACGATTCGAACAGCTCGAGCATCGCTTTGGCGTTGCGCTGCAGGATGTGGCAACGCGATCTGATATGGAAACATTGCGCATCCTCGAGGCGCAGATTGCGGAACTCGCAGGTCACGTCGAGCAGGCACAGATGCATCTGGTGCGTCTCGATACTATTGAGCAACAGATCCAGTCGGTGATGGAGCAGATTGCCCAGCAGCGCGAGGAAGCCGCGGCGCCTGCTGCCGCACTCGATCCGCAAGAACTAGAGCGCGTCGCGGAGCTTGCCGCAGAGCAAGCTGCGAGCCGGTTCAGCAGCCAGGCGGCCGAACAACAATCGGGCAATGTTACGGGCGAGGTTCGCGAGCTGATCGAAGGCTTCATTGTGGAGCGCCGTCAGGGTGACGAGCAAACGTTCTCGATGCTGGATACTCTGCAGCAGGCGCTGATCCGCCTACTTGATCGTGTGGACGCCATAGAAATGGCGCACTCTTCCAACACCGGCGCAGGCGCTCAGGAACAGTTCGCCGGTGCAACCGATGCCGCCGCGGCCTATCAAGACAACGCAACAGCGGATGGCCAGTCTGGTGCTGACTACGGTGAAGCCGGGCATCAGGACTCTGCTCATGACCCCTATGCGGAAGCGGCACAGCACGAGACGGGTGTGCCGGCAGAGGGTTACCTGGAGGTGTCCGGTTCGCAGGACTACGCACCCGCCGAGGACGAAGTCGGCGCCGTTCCTCCCGAGGCTTTTGTCAGTGAGGAAGAGATGTTGCAGTCGCAGCAGGCCGCTGAGGCGTCCACTGCCGCTCCGCACGTCGAACAAGGTGCCGATGCGCCGGTTGAGGCTGATCCGGGCCAGCAAACGGATGAGGCGTCGATAGAAGCCTATGCCGAAGCACCGGCAGAACTGGCCGATCCCCCGTCTACAAAATCTGCAATCGAAAAACTGCGACAGGATTTCATTGCCGATGCACAACGCGCAAAAGCGCAGGCCGTGGCTGCGCACGCCGAGGGCCAGGATACCGAGGGCAATCGTGGCGGCCTCGGCGGCAGCACGGACAAATCCGGCGGCTCCAAGATTTTTGGCTTATCTCCAAAACTGCTCGTGTTAGCGATTACCGCCGTGCTTGCCGTAAGCGGTGCCACGTTGCTGTTCACCAAGTCGAAGACTTCGGGTTCCAATCCGGTTCCAGCAGCTTCCGAGTCTGTAGATCCGGGCAAGGGTATGCCGAAATCACTGACACCCTCAGGCGACAATCCCGCGCCCAAGCCGCGCTCCGGTTACCTGAACGGACGTTCGTTCGCAGGCTGGAATTCGGGTGCGTGGCGCGAGGGGAAAAAAGCGTTACAGGCTGACTCCGGTGCCAATGCGCCCCAGCTCGCCAAGGGCAGTGTTGCCGGATTGAGGCTGCAAGGTCTCGACTATGTTCCTGACGCTGGCGACTTCGCGCGGATTAAGCAGCAGCAGCATATGGCCAAGCTTTCGAACCACGTCGGTGCCACAACGGCTCAGTACATGACGCCTGCGGCGTTCTTGCCCGAAAGTGTGGCAGAGACCGCACCGGCGCCCACACGGGCTGCTGCTTCGGCGACGCGGGTTTCCGGAAAGACCAAACTGGCCTTGCCTCCTGTTACTGTGGGTCCGCTGTCTCTGCGGCTCGCTGCAGCAAACGGAGATCCGTCGGCGCAATTCGCGGTGGCGGCGCGTCTGGCTGAGGGCAAGGGCACGAACCAGAACTTCAAGGAAGCCGTACGCTGGTACAAGCGGTCTGCCTCGCAGGGGTTCGCCCAATCCCAGTATCGCCTTGGGACGCTTTACGAGCGCGGCCTCGGCACCAAGGCCGATTCCAAATTCGCAAAAGCGTGGTACCAGCGCGCGGCACAGGCCGGTAACGTGAAGGCTATGCACAACCTTGCTGTTCTCGCAGCCGGCACCAGTTCAGGTGCGCCCGACTATCGGACCGCCGCAAGGTGGTTCAGGTCAGCTGCCAAGCGCGGGCTCGCTGACAGCCAGTACAATTTCGGTGTGCTTTACGAAAATGGACTCGGGGTGAAAAAGAATCTGGCGCAGGCCTATCAATGGTATGCCCTGGCCGCCCTGAATGGTGACAAGGAAGCGGCCCGCTATCGGGACAGAGTGGTGAAACTGCTCACGCCTCATCAGGTCCAAAGGGCCAAGAAGGCCGTCGCAGACTTCTCTCCCATTGTTTCTGATCCGATCGTTAATGACGCCTTTGCGGCGAGCGAGGATTGGAAATCCCGCCAGTCGGCTGGTGGAAAGGGTTGATTCTAGAGAGCGGCCGCATGCCTTGAGGCCGCTCTCAATTTCGCGATTTGCAACCGAAAAGTTTGAGCCGCCACTGGTACTTGGCGGTAAGGTCGATTAGATACGATGTCATCGTCCCGTGTCGTGTTCGCGGGCTATCGTGATGCCGGTTTTGGGCCGGTTCATCCCAGGTTGAGCGACGGAAAAGGGCCATTCGCAGGGCAATTTCCCTGGTCCGGGCCGTTCTCGATTGGGGATGGGCTGTGCTTTGCCGGTCTTTTCCCCTTTGAGCGCCACCACCCGGCGTGCCGGATTCGTTTGCATGCACATCTATCTGCCCATTGCCGAGATGTCCGTGAACGTCTTTCTCTTCCTTGGCATGGGTGCTGCAGTCGGTTTCTTGTCAGGGCTATTCGGCGTTGGCGGCGGGTTTCTTTTGACGCCGCTCCTAATTTTGTCGGGTATTCCCTCAGCCGTGGCTGTCGGAACCGGGTCGGCTCACATTGTCGCCTCGTCTGTTTCTGGGGNNACCGGCGCAATAATGTCGATATCAAAATGGGGGCCGTGCTTCTCGGCGGAGGCCTTGCGGGCAGCGTTATTGGTGTTCAAATCGTCAGAATTCTCCGGCAGCTTGGACAGTTCGATTTCTTTATCGCCATTTGCTACGTGATGTTTCTCGGCGTCATTGGTGCTCTGATGATGATCGAGAGCCTGAGCACCATGCAGGACGTGCGGCAGGGACGCGTGGCGGCGTTTCGCACCTCCGGGCAGCACAGCTGGATGCATGGCCTGCCGCTCAAGATGCGTTTCCACAGGTCCAAGCTCTACATCAGCGCAATCCCGCCGATATTGATCGGTGCCTTCGTCGGATTTCTTGCGGCGATCATGGGTGCAGGCGGGGGATTCATCATGGTTCCCGCGATGATCTACCTGCTTCGCGTGCCGACCAATGTGGTGGTTGGAACGTCGCTGTTCCAAATCGTATTTGTTACGGCGGCAACGACGTTACTGCATGCGACGCTGAACTCGAGCGTCGATATTGTTCTTGGCATGCTCTTGATCGTGAGCGGCGTTATCGGTGCTCAGTTTGGCGCGACGGCCGGAGCGCGACTCAAGGCCGAGCAACTGAGGTTCCTTCTTGCGGCTCTGGTCAT
>JABAHR010005538.1_pt3 | contig 15652 bp, 16 predicted proteins | sample 7062101 | NCBI WGS metagenome assembly JABAHR01 (sample SAMN14534553, study PRJNA622989) | marine sediment metagenome | biome: marine biome [ENVO:00000428]; feature: marine pelagic biome [ENVO:01000023]; material: deep marine sediment [ENVO:00002113] | place: India: Gulf of Kutch | collected... | reverse complement strand
TTAGAAGAAATATTAAGTTCAATAAGATCTTTTTCTACTCTTCTATTACCTTCAACAATAATCTGAATTACAGTGTCGTCAGTTGATCTAATGTCACCCTCAACTTCGACTTGCGTGTTCTCCGGAGCTCCGTCTTGCTGGGCAACTTCCCAACTCAAAGCATCTTTAATAGTTATCTTTTCAACCCCAGTAGCCTGTCCCGGATCTGGGGACATATAAAAAGCAACTAAAAATATCAGAGCAACTAATGAAACTGCCGCTGTAATATTGAATCTATCAATTCGCATCAACAATTTTCCCATCAGAAAGCCTAATTCTCCTATTTAATCGGTTCGCAAGTTCCATATTATGTGTTACTAAGACTGAGGTTATTCCGTAATCATTATTTAGCATTAAAAACAAATCCAGAATTGATTCTCCTGTACCAATATCCAAGTTGCCTGTTGGCTCATCAGCCAATATAACTTTTGGTTTTAACACAACAGCTCTAGCTATCGCAACACGCTGCTGCTCTCCTCCAGATAATTCCCCGGGACGATGCTCAAGCCTTTCACTTAGACCTACAACTTCCAAAATTTCTTCTGCCATTTGCTTTGCTTGAATTGAATCTATCCCGTTAATTAAGCAGGGCATCATAACATTTTCTAAAGCGTTGAATTCAGGAAGAAGATAATGGAACTGAAAAACAAAACCTATCTCAGTGTTTCTAAATGCTGCAATCTCTCCATCATTTTTGTTAAATATATTATCACTACTAAATAATACTTCTCCTTCAGTTGGACGCTCAAGGGTTCCTAAGACGTGTAAAAGGGTACTTTTCCCAGATCCAGAAACTCCCACAACTCCGAGCGTCTCTCCATCAGATATATTCAAATCAATTCCCTTCAAAGCCTCTACTTTGCCACCTACTGTTTCAAACACTTTCCATAAACCTTTTACTTCAATAGACATATATTACTCGTACCTCAGTGCCTCAATAGGATCTTTCCTAGAGGCTTGAAACGATGGATATAGAGTTGCGATAAAACATATTAATATGCTGAACACTGCAACTGTAATAAAGTAAAACGGTTCAATTTTAACTGGAAAGTCGGAAATAGGATAGACATTATTATCAAACGGGATAAGTTGTCTGATCGTCTCACTTGTTTTAAGCATGTAACAGATTGCAAATCCCAATGCGGTACCAAGCAAAGTTCCAACTGTTCCAATAATCATGCCCTCAGTAAGAAATATCTTGAGAATCCCACTTCTGGTAGCTCCCATTGCCCGTAAAATGGCTATATCCTTACCTTTTTCCATAACTACCATAGTTATGGTGCTTATTATATTTAGCGCAGCAACCAAGATAATTAAACCAAGTATTATTGCGACTGCAATTCTTTCTAACCTGAGTGCTTTAAACAATCTGACATTCACTTCTTCCCAGTTTCTGGTGTAATAAGGGAAACCAAGAACTGAAGTGAGTTCTGTTCCCATTTTCTTAGCATTGTATATATCCTCTACCTTAACCTCTATTCCAGAAACTTGTCCTTCCATATCGAAAAAGTCCATAGCGTCTGGGAGATTCACGTATGATATTGAAGAATCATACTCAATCATCCCGTAATCAAAAATTCCAATTACTTCATACTTCTTAACCTTGGCAGTCTGTCCAAAAGGACCCATCTTCCCAAAAGGTGAAACCAGACTTACTTCATCCCCTTCTATAACGCCAAGATTTGCAGCAAGTTCCTTACCTATTAAAACAGGTGGTTTGCCAGACTCAGTATCTGCGCTTAATTTTAATAATTGTTCTTTACCAATGGCACTTAATTCTTCATCAGATAATCTTTTATCAGATTTTGTATTCCTAGTGATTCCTTTACCAATTGCTTGCTCAATGCTTGTAACTTCTCCTGCAGTTTCTGGATCAACACCTCTTATTACTGAGCCGGATACATTCCTCTCACTTGAGATCATACCTTGACCGTATATAAATGGACTAGCTCCAAGTACTCCCGGCATCTTGAGGGATTCATCTTTTACTTGAGAGTAATCTTTCATGGGACCGTTGTAACTAAGTACAACTAAATGAGAGCTGACCCCTAATATTTTTTCTCTGAGTTCCTGCTCAAACCCGCCCATTACAGCAAGGACAACGTTTAAAGCCATAACACCAATTATCACGCCGAGTACCGATATAATTCCTATGATAGAAGTAAACTTCTGGTTTCTACGTGAACTTAGGTATCTGAGTCCTATAAAAAGTTCGTATTTCATTAGGGTCTTAGATGAGGAAAGAAAATAACTTCCCTTATAGAAGGTGAATTCGTAAACAACATAACTAGACGATCAATACCAATTCCCTCTCCTGCCGTAGGAGGCATGCCGTGCTCAAGCGCAATGACATAGTCTTGATCCATTTCATGTGCTTCATCATCACCTTTGTTTTTCAACTCTATTTGCTTCTCAAACCTCTCTTTTTGATCAATAGGGTCGTTTAACTCAGAGAATGCATTAGCAATCTCACGCCCCATGATATAAAGCTCAAACCTATCAGTTAAGTCGGGATTATCTTCGTTCTTTCTGGCCAGTGGAGAAACATCAAGTGGGAACCCGTATACAAAAGTGGGGTTTATTAGTTTTTCTTCAAATATAGCTTCAAAAATTTCTGTTATAGCTTTACCTCTAACTGCCTTATGATCTATTCCCATAGAGTCAGCTTTATCAAAAAGCTTCTTATCATCGCATAAGACTTCATCTCCTAGCTCTTCTATTAATGACTCGGTTATATCCATTCTCTTCCAAGGACGGCTCATATCTATTTGCACATCTCCATAGTCAAATTTAAGTGAACCTTTGATTTCCATAGCTAAGTGGCATATAAGTTCTTCTGTTATATCCATTAAGTCTTCATAAGTTGCATATGCTTGGTACAGCTCAATCATTGTAAATTCGGGGTTATGCTGAGTTGAAACTCCTTCGTTTCGAAAGGTTCTTCCAATCTCAAAAACTCTTTCTATTCCTCCAACTACTAATCTTTTAAGATATAACTCAGGAGCAATTCTAAGAACAAGATCCATATCGAGCGCATTATGATGCGTCTCAAAGGGCTTTGCGGCAGCTCCCCCAGCTATCGAGTGCAAAATAGGAGTTTCCACCTCTACAAAGTCCCTATCTTCCAAGAATTTTCTTATCATAGTGATTATTTTGCTTCTGGTTAGGAAAATATCTTTTACATCAGGATTTGAAATCAAATCTAGATACCGCTGGCGATATCTGAGCTCAACATCCTTGAGACCATGCCATTTCTCTGGTAGTGGATGAAGTGATTTGGTAAGGAACTTATACTCACTAACTTGAATTGTTAACTCACCGGTCTTTGTTTTAAATAAAGTCCCTTTTATTCCAACAAAGTCACCAAGATCTACGAACTTTTTAAAAGCCTTTTGCTCGTCCTCACCAACGACATCTCTTTTAATGTAGCCTTGGATTCTTCCCGATCTATCAGCGATATGAAAAAATGCACTTTTCCCGAAATCTCTGATCGCCATAACTCGGCCTGCAACAGAGAATTCATCCTTAACTTCCTCAAGCTCTTCGCTTGAAAGTTCAGCATATTTTGCTCCAAGATCTGAAGCCAAGTGCGCTGGCTTGAAATCATTGGAGAACGGGTTTATTCCTGAGTCTTTTAATTCTTCTAGCTTCTCTTTTCTTTGCTCAAACTGTTCGTTTTCCATAATTTAAATAAACCATTTACACCAAATCGATCTTAAATCACAAATTGAATATTTGTATTTTTATCTTGGCTTAGGAGTTTGGTGTTTTAAGATTTTTTCTACTCGTCCACAATAATATACGTTGCTATGGCTTTGGCTACAAGTTTATTTTCATTGAAGATATCAACCTCACCCGGCATGAGCCGCCCCTGTCGTAAAACTTTAGCTTTGGCTTCAACGATTCCAGATTCTACGGGCTCAAAATAATTAATTTTCATCTCGACTGTCAAAAAATGCTTTCCTCTAATTACAATGCTGGCAATCGCGGCTGCAAGAGCAGAATCAGCCAGCGCATAAACACCACTTCCATGTAAAAATCCATACGGATTTGTAAGCTTCTCATCAAAAGGCATTGTAAGAGTAGCCTCACCATCTCCCATCTCTATAATCTTAATCCCCAATACATCCCAGACTGGAACATGGGGGAATTCTTCTTTAGTATAGCCTCTAGATGTCATAGAGTTTCTCCATTTTCTGGGTGTATAGATTACTTGGAAATCATAGTATTAAAACAATTAGTTCTTTTGATTTGTTTTCTTTGCTGAATCAATACCGAATATAGAAAATATTAAAAATCCTAGTATAGAAGCCACGCCAAGTATCTTAAACATATATTCAAATCCTAAATTTTCTGCAATTACACCATATATAAATACCCCTAACATTCCACCAAACGTAAATGAGACACTACATATGGAAATGGCCTTCCCTCTGTCAGCCTCAGAAGATAGATCTATCACTAAAGCATAGATTGCAGGGTAGAAAAGACCATGACCTAGGCCAAAAAGAACTCCGGATACAATCAATTCTATCCATTCATCTGCAAATCCAAGCATAATAATACTTGCCGCATAGATAAAAAACGCGGGGATAGCAGCCTTTTTCTTGCCGTATTTATCCGGAATCCATCCTCCAAATACTCTGATGGCAATTACAGAGAATGTATAAGCGATAAAAAATATCTCATATTGATCAACATTTATCCGGCCAGCAAATACCGGAACAAAAGATATCACGGTTACAAAACCCATTCCCGCCACAAAAAGAGTGGAAGCAGCCAACATCACACCGCGGCGAAACAAGACAGAGAAGTAATTTCTCTCACGCCCCTCACTTTCATGTCTTTTTGGCTCAGTTATTAATAGAGCTATCAGAAAAGCTAAGAGTCCAAAGAAGAAATCGAAAATAAAGAACTCTTTAAATCCAAAGAATTGAACAAAGAATTTCCCTACAGATGGAGCTAGAGCAAAATTAATAATGCTGAATATTCCGAACAAGCCAATTGCCTGGCTTCTTTTTGAGGCTGATGAGACATCGGCAATCAATGTGCCCGCTGATACAAAACAAAGTGATAGCGCAAACCCATGCAGAAATCTTAGTAAGGGAAACAAATAATTTAACGTATCCATATACGCAAAAGGCAAAGTGGTTACAGACATAAGAATCCCACCAGCAGCTAAAAACCATTTTTTACCGAAGCGGTCTATGGCTATTCCTACAGCAGGCGTAGAAATTATTGTTGCCATAGCGGCCATACCCATAATGAATCCTATTGAGGATTCACTTCCACCTAAATCCTCAATCCTTATAGGGAGTATGATGAATGAGTGGAAATTAAAAAAGAAAACGAACGATGAGAGTGTAATAAGAATAAAATCTCTATTAAAAAGAGGCCGTTCTTTATTTTCCATGTTGTTCGCTGAAGTAGTCAACTTATGATATATGACTCCCGGAATTCGAGCTAATACCTTACACCACGAAATAAATAAGAAAAATTATTTGCTTGGATCTAGGTGGTTTGTTAGGATTAGTTTTGGAGGCAGGTTAATGAATGTAACTAGGCAAGATATTGAGGCGGGACAAGCTGTATACACCCCGAAGATGCTGGGATTCTATGACTTTTTAATACTAAGAGTTATTGTTCCATACATTTGGAAATGTCCTATTGGCAGTAGAATAACCTTATATAACGCCAACATTACCTCCAATCACCTGGAGGTTGGTGTAGGATCGGGGTTTTATCTTGAAAACACTATATTCCCTAACAGCCATCCAAGACTAGCACTAATGGACTTAAATCCCAATTGTTTAAAATATACTTCTGACCGATTATCCAAATACGGTCCCGAAACATATAGAGTAAATATTTTGGAACCAATAGACTTAGATATAGATAAGTTTGACTCAATTGCATTAAATGCTGTTATACATTGTTTCCGGGAACCATGCAGAGCAAACTAGTTGTTTTTGATCACTTAAAAAATTTGCTCAACCCTGTTGGAGTAATATTTGGCTCTACAGTATTAAATATAGGTGTTGAGAAAAATTGGATTACAAATTGGTTCATGAAATATTATAACGATCGAAAAATCTTTAGTAACCTAAATGATGACCTTGCAACATTGGAGAAAGGATTAAATGAGCGTTTTTCAAAAGTTGAACTAGAAGTAACCGGGACTGTCGCAATATTTAAAGCTGTTCTCTAGAATTTGTACCAGCTAATTAATCACATCCCTGCGTTTCATGCAAAAAAAGTGAGAAAAACAATATCTGGTCAGTATACTTCTAAGTATAGAGCAAGTTTTATAGGAAATATTCTGAGGAGAAGATTATGATCAGATACATATTGATATTAATTCTTGCTATTTTGCTTGGTATTTCTTCATATCTGCTTTATCAAGGCCAGTATGTAGTAATAAATATAGAAACCGGATCTAAAAGAATTAGCTCCAGCATGGTTCAAGGTGGAGAAGTAGAACAGGAGCGCGATTATTCTAGAAAAATAAGAGAGATAAATCGCCCTAAATCAACACTACCTCCGGATATTAAAGATGACATTGAAACATTTGAAGATGATTCAGGAACACAAATTCACTTACAACCCACTGTTGGAGTAGATATAAACCCTGATCAGCAAATCGCATCTACTTATAAGGCTATTGGGCCAAAAGAGTTTGTGCTCTTAACAGATGAAGATAAGACTATGGTTGAGATTAATCTCGATACAGGTCAAGTGACAATTGGTTCTGAATATGAGCTTGATGAAGTATCAAAAGAGTTCTGGAACTCAATTGGCAAGAAATATCCTGAGGTTTGTTTTATCCAAAAAACTGGCGACAACTAAGAAGAGTAAATAACTTTACCGTTTACAATTGTATGCTCGATTGAACCTTTTAACTTCCAACCATCAAACGGGCTGTTCTTAGCTTTGGAATGAAATTGATTCTTGTCGACTATGATCTCTTTTTCAGGATCAAAGATTACAACATCCGCTGCACTTCCTTCTTTTAGTGTTCCTTTACCTAAATTCAAGATATCAGATGGTACATTTGTAAGCTTACTTATTACTCTCTCTAGCGAAAGCTCTCCATCTTCTACAAGTTTAAGAGATAGCGGCAGTGCGGTTTCTAATCCCACAATTCCAAACGGAGCAAGATCGAACTCTACTTTTTTCTCATCCTCGCTATGAGGGGCATGGTCTGTAGCTATGGCATCCAGAGTGTCATCTTTGAGACCCTCTATCACTGCTAATCGATCTGTTTCAGATCTCAATGGAGGGTTCATCTTCGCGTTAGTATCATACTGTTTGACAGCATTATCAGTGAGAATGAAATGATGAGGAGTTGCCTCGGCTGTTACTTTAACGCCTCTTTTCTTAGCCGCTCTTATAAGCCGTACAGAGCCGGCAGTCGAGACGTGGCATATATGAAGCCTAGCTCCGGTAAGCTCAGCAACGGTAATATCACGTGAGACTATTATATCTTCCGATGCACATGGAATCCCAGCCAATCCCAGCTGTGTTGAGACCTCACCTTCGTTCATAACCCCTGCACCAGAAAGATTTACATCCTCAGCATGGGAGATAACGGGTATATCAAAAGCTTGTACATATTCCATAGCGTGCCTTAAGACCTTTGAGTTCATAACAGGCATTCCGTCATCTGAAACACCCACGCATCCAGCCTCATACATCTCACCAATCTGAGCAAGTGACTCACCCTTTTGGCCTTTAGTGATTGCTCCTATAGGAAATACATTAACTATTCCCTCTGTGCGCGCTTTCAGAAAAATATATTCGGTTACTGATGCATTATCATTTACTGGATTTGTGTTAGGCATGCAGACAATCGTGGTGAATCCTCCAGCAGCTGCAGACTTACACCCAGTACTAATATTCTCTTTGTGTTCAAACCCGGGCTCTCTTAAGTGAACATGAATATCCACAAACCCAGGAGATATAACCTTTCCTTTGGCGTCAATTACTTTTACTTTTTTATCACTCTCAAATTTTTTAGTTGTTTTTGGAAAAGATTTAATCTTTCCGTTCTCAATCAATACATTACCTTTTTGATCTATTCCTTGAGAGGGATCAATGATCCTTCCACCTTTAATAAGTATGCTCACTGATTCCTCCTTGCTGATGCTACAAGATAAAACATGGCCATCCTTACTGCAATACCGTTTGATACCTGATCCAATATTACTGATCCCGCATCATCTGCAATATCCGATGAAAGTTCTATTCCTCTATTTATAGGTCCTGGATGCATAACTGTCACATCCTTCTTTGCACGTTTTAATTTATCTCGTTTTAGTCCATAAAATCTTGAGTATTCTCTTAATGAAGGGAAGTATTCCGAGTCCTGGCGCTCCATCTGGATGCGGAGCATTATAACAACATCTGCACCTTCCATCGCTTTATCTAAATTGTAGAATGTTTTAGCTTTAGTTTGCTTTATATATTTTGGTATCAAAGTTGGGGGCCCAACTACCCTAACTTCTGCTCCTAATTTAGACAAGCCCCATATGTTGGATCTTGCTACTCTACTATGGAGAATATCGCCAACTATAACGACTTTTAGTCCTTTAATTTTCCCTTTGATTTCTCTTATGGTAAACATATCAAGAAGTGCTTGACTTGGATGCTCATGTGAACCATCACCAGCGTTTATTATTGAGGAATCTAGTTCTTTAGCCAGTAACCAAGGTGCCCCAGATAGTGGGTGTCTTATTACAATTACACTTGCACCCATGGCCTCAAGGTTACGTGCAGTATCAAGTAGCGTCTCGCCTTTAACAACGCTGCTATGGGATGAAGTAAAATTTAAAACATCTGCACTTAATCTTTTCTCGGCAATTTCAAAGGATGATCTAGTTCTAGTGCTGGGCTCATAGAACAGATTGCAAACCGTAACACCTCGCAGGGCAGGAACTTTCTTTACGTCCCTTGTGGAAACCTCTTTCATAGACTCGGCAGTATCCAATATTAGGGTTATTTCATCTGCAGTTAATTCCTCAATCCCTAGAATATGTTTTCGGTTAAATGGCATTTTACCTCTTAAGTACTACAACTTCGTCTTTCCCGTCCGTCTCCTTTAAATGTACTCTTACTTTTTCTGAGCTTAGAGTATCTACCTTTATACCAACATAATCTGGCTGGATTGGCAACTCTCTATGCCCTCTGTCAACCATTGCAGCTAATTGTATTGACGAGGGCCTTCCAAAATCCATTATTTCTTCTAATGCAGCTCTTGTTGTCCTACCAGTATATATAACATCATCAACAAGTATTACTTCTTTATCTTCTACAGAAAACGGTATTTCAGTTTTTTCTACTTTCGGCCATTCAGTTTTACCCCTCAGATCATCTCTGTAAAGAGTTATATCAACAGTGCCCATTGGGGGTTTGATTTTTTCAACTTTATTTATTCTCTTTACAATTCTCTCAGCAATATGAACGCCTCTTGTTCTCACCCCGATAACAGCAAGTTCTTTAGCGCCTTTATTCTTTTCTAGAATTTCAGAAGTGATCCGCACGATTGTGCGATCTATAGTCTCAGAATCCATCAGTACATTTTCAGCCATAATTTTGCAAACCTATATATTGTTTTACTACATATTATAACTTTATCAATCTATACCTGAAAGTATTCTATCCCATCTTACTTTATTTGTAATATCAGGATTTGTAAAATCCCATGACCAATGAATTATAAAAGCTTTACCCGCAATGTTCTCCATGGGAACAAAACCCCAAAATCTGCTGTCCTGGCTATTGTCACGGTTGTCTCCCATTACAAAAACAGTTCCCTCGGGGACTTTAGCCACTGGTATTTTGCTTCCTTTAGCAGTATTCTCTTTTCCTTTCCTGTAAATAACTGTATGTTCCTCGCCGAATAAATCTTCACGGTATTCATCGAACTGCTGAGTGTTTCTCTCATCAGAATACGAGCCAATATACTCAAGGGGAACTTTCTGCCCGTTAACAACGAGATTTCTACCATCAATATTTATATAATCACCCGGCAGGCCAATAACTCTCTTTATATAGTAGAGCCCATTTTTGGATGGGTCATTTTCATTGTTCGGATATGTAAAAACAATAACATCCCCACGTTTTATTCTCTCCAGTGGAAGAACTTCAATATTTGTAAAAGGTATCTTTGTTCCGTAAACAAATTTGTTTACGAGCAAATGATCACCCACAAGCAAATTCGGGATCATAGAGCCTGAAGGGATTTTAAAGGGCTGAAAAACAAATGTCCTTATTATTAGCGCTAGTATAATTGCAAAAGCGAGTGCTTCAATGTTTTGTCTAAGCTTAGATTTTGTATATTTAGACAGATAATCAGAAGATGCCACTTCAAGTTTATCTGTAGTTCTAATTATTTCTTCATGATTTTGGGATTCCAAAGCACTTTCAAGATTGCTAACTCTTTGATCTATAATACTTACAGCCTCTGGTGCAATATTTGAGCGGTTTTTTTCAAGAACGGGTTTTACTTGCTTTAATAATTGTTTTCCTTTCTTTCGGGCCTTATGTTCTTTGGAAAAGATGTTTAGCATAATTGGGACTGGAGTATATATGGCTTATTGAGTGGTTTCAATATATTTATCGAGTTGGTTTAAATTAAGGTTTTATACTAAAGAGCTTCTATTTCCTGCATTCTCTCAACTGATTTAACACCCTTTACTTTCTTAATTGATTTCATAACGTCTTCAAGTTGTGTTAAATCTGATACAACAACGTCAAAAGTGCCAATAGCGTCCTCTACGTCAACAGGGTGTATCTCTGCCTTGGATATATTTACCTCAGAAGATGAGAATGTATTTGTTATACTTGATAGAATTCCTGGCTTATCAATACATGTAACCAATATCCGAGCTGGTCTTGACCCTTTAAATTTATTATCCCATTCAACATCAATTCGTCTCTCAAGGTCAACTTCTAGCAACTTTGGACAATCACTTCTATGAATTGTAATACCCTTGCCTCGTGTTATGTAGCCAACAATATCCTCACCCGGAAGTGGAGAGCAGCAGTTTGCAAATCTTATCATCACATCATCATAACCGCGTACAAGTACTCCACCATCACTCGTGCTAGTAATTGTTTTGATTATTTTGTCTATACGCTCTTTATCAGACTTAGAGTCTACAGCATCACCGGGAGCAGCTTTTTTAAGAAGATCGTTTGCAGAAATCTTCCCAAATCCCACAGCAAGGTAGAGATCTTTAACATCTTTAATCTTAAGCTCTGATAGTGCTTTACTGAGATCACCCTTTTTCAACATCTTCTGAAAATCGAGCCCACTTTGTTTAAATTTCCTCTCACAAATTGATTTACCCACTATCTCTGACTGTTTTCTCTCCTCATTCCTGAGCCAATTACGAATTTTAGTCTTAGCTCCAGACGTAACAACAAACTTAAGCCAATCCCTATTGGGATGTTGCTCTTTTGAAGTAACGATCTCTACAGTATCTCCTGTCTTTAATTGATGATTTAATGGTACTAACTTTCCATTAACATTCGCTCTTGTACATCTATTGCCAACTTCGGTATGAATAGCATATGCGAAATCTATAGGAGTTGCTCCCGTAGGAAGCTCTTTTAAGTCTCCATCAGGAGTAAAAACATATAAGACATCAGCAATTAGTTCACCCTTGATCGCTTCCATGTATTCAGTTGGGTCCTGAATATCTTTCCATTCAAGAAGTTGTCTGAGTGTTGCATATATTTCGTATGTACCACCTGAATCCAATTTGCCCTCTTTATATTTCCAATGTGAAGCTACTCCGGTTTCAGCTACCTCGTGCATTGCCCTTGTTCTGATTTGTATTTCCATCCTCTCATTAAATGGTCCAATAACTGTGGTATGAAGAGACTGATATCCGTTACCTTTAGGAAGAGCGATGTAATCTTTAAAACGCCCTGGTATAGGCTTCCAGGAAGCGTGAACTGCACCCAATGTTTCGTAACACTCTTTAAGTGAATCTGTAATTAATCTAAATGCAATGACATCGTATACATTATCAAATTCAAGGTTTTGTTCCTGCATTTTTCTATAAATACCATAAACATGCTTAAATCTGCCTGTGATCTCTGGATTCAGATCGTACTCTGAAAGCTTTTGTGCAAGAACGACCTTTGATTCTTTTACATGTGCCTCCCATGCTTTACGTTTTTTGGAAATCTGACGTGATAGAATCTTATATTCATCAGGTTGAAGATATTTAAAGGAAAGATCTTCGAGCTCATTTGTTACCCAATTTATACCAAGACGCTGAGAGAGAGGAGCATATATATCAAACGTCTCGCTTGCAATTCTCTTTTGCTTGGTCTCACCTAAATGCTCAAGAGTTCTCATATTGTGGAGTCTATCTGCGAGTTTGATAAGAACCACTCTTATATCTTTTGCCGTTGCCAAGATTAATTTTCTGAACCCTTCAGCTTGGCGTTCGATCTTGGAAGTATAGGGAAGTTGTCCTATTTTTGTTACACCCTCCACTAAAAATGCTATTTCTTTACCAAACATCGCCTCAATTTCTTCTGAGGTGGCAAGAGTATCCTCAACTGTATCGTGTAGGAGTCCAGTAATGATAGAGGCGACATCCAATTTCATTTGAGCAAGTATGCCGCTTACTTCAAGAGGGTGACTTAGATATGGCTCACCCGAGCTACGTTTTTGGCCCGAGTGGACTTTTGCAGAGTACACGTATGCTTTCTTAATCATCTCCACGTCCTTTTGATTCAGGTGGAGATATTTATTTACATTTTCAATAATGTCATTAAGCCTTATCATTTTATTCTGCCGTAAAGTTTTTATTTACTTTATCAACGACTTTGGCACTTTGACATCTTGTAGAAACTATTATAGAGAACATAGCTTCAAGTGCTTTATCTAATTCATCATTAATAATAATATAGTCATACTCTTTAAGTATTGAAGGAGCAACTTCCTCCTTAGCACGCTCAAGTCTCTTATTTATATCAATTTTGCCATTAGTGTTTCTATCAACTAACCTCTCTTTCAATATTCCAAGCGATGGGGGAAGAACAAAACAAAAAACAGCATTTGGATAGTTTTTTCTTATTTGGCTAGCTCCCTGTACATCAATATCAAGAAGAAGATCCACTCCTTTAGCTCGCGCACTCTCAAACTCATCAAGTGGAGTGCCATAATAATTCCCATGAACTAGCGCATGCTCTGCAAACTGCCTGTTCTCAACCATATGTTCAAACTCTGCCTGAGAGATAAACTTATAATCCTTGCCATCTACCTCACCTTCTCTTGGTACTCTAGTAGTACAAGATACAGAAAACCTAAGATTATCGAGCCTATCTAACATGCTCTTAGCAAGTGTTGTTTTTCCACCCCCTGAGGGGCCTGAAACTATAAATGGTGTACCTTTTCTCATCTTAAAATCTCTTAAACTTTAGCTATTGAATATACCGGACTATTACTGCTTATAATAATTTTAGGTTATTTATTGATATTTTTCAATAAATATGGGAGGTTGGGGATTATTTTTTAGATTTGTTGAGCTCTTCAACAACTTTTTTAACATCTTGAGATCTTTTTTTGTTTAAAATCAGTATTGAACCTTTGGACTCAACAACGACAAGATCTTCTACACCAACCAAAGCAACGATTTTATCTCCGTTAAAGACCAAACAGCCATTGGAATCGATGGACATCATCTCGCCTTTGCTGAGATTTTCTTCAGCATTTCCTCTCAAGTATTCATCAAGTGCATACCAGCTTCCAATATCACTCCATGGGAAATTAATTGGTATAACTACAGTGTTCTTGGAATGTTCGAGTATTAATTTGTCTATGGACCCGCCAGAAATAGCATTAAAGAACTTATTAACCGCATCCCTCTCTGATAAAACTCCTACATTATTTGATATTTCTTCAAAATAATTATGCCAATCGGGCATAATGTCAGCAAAAGCCGTTAGAATAGAAGAGGTTTTCCAAACAAATATTCCACTATTCCAGTAAAATCCACCCTGATCTAGAAAACTTTGTGCGGTCTCTAAATCTGGTTTTTCTGTAAATTTATCAACTCGCATAGCTTTAAAATCACCAGATGCTGCAACTTCTGATTTAGTCGTCTTGATATAGCCATAACCAGTCTCAGGACTTCTAGGGGTAATTCCTAAAGTAATAAGTGGATATTTACCCCCCTGTAGCTGATGCTGGGCAACAGATGCTGCAAAACTAATGGACTTTAAAAATTGTCTATCATCTCCAATAACATGATCTGCAGGTAGAACTACAGTTATGGATTCGCCCACGGTCTTTTTTATTTTAAGCTCTCCATATGCAATACAAGGAGCCGTATTTTTTCCAACTGGCTCTAAAATTAAGTTTTGTTTGGGAAGATCAGGTAAATGCTCTAGCGTCTGGTCTGCATATATATCTCCGGTTACAACATATATATTCTCTATTGGAATTAAAGGTAGAATTCTATCTACAGTTTGTCTAATAAGAGACTTTTCCCCTACAAGCTCTAAAAACTGCTTGGGGTTTGATTTTGTGCTAAGAGGCCAGAACCTCTTCCCCTCGCCGCCTGCCATTATTAGTGCAGTAAGTTCCATAATCAAATGATAAATCTACTCTGATAGTTTCTCAAATTTATTTTAAAACAAATCTTCTATGTCGCTAACTGAGACCTTGTTCAAAGAATCTACTATTAATTCTGCCTCTGAAAGTTCCTCAGCAGAGTACGAGTTTGTAATTGCCAAGCACTTCATACCTGCTGAATGTGCTGACTTAATTCCAGACGTAGAATCCTCTATTACTAAACATTCACTAGCCAATATCTCGTCAGGTACTGAGTGCATGTCATTCAAATTTTTAAGAACTCTTAAATACACCTCAGGATCTGGTTTGCATTTCTCTACATCATCTGCGCTTATGATAAGATCGAAACATTCCCTTAACCCTGCAAAATTTAATATTTCAACTATTTCCGATCTTAATGCTCCTGATCCTATAGATAATGGATATATATCTCTAACGGCAGATATAAATTCTGGAACACCTTCTAGAATTAGAATGTTGCCTTTAAGGACATTATTAAAATGCTTCGACTTTTGGTTTATGAAATCCAATATTGTCGACTCATCATGATCTATTTCCCTATCTTTGAAAAGTTCTTTAAATAAAGTCTTGTCATCATATGCTAGATATTTTGCAGAATACTCCTGTTCTGTAAGCTCAATCCTATTATCCGAAAGAGCTAGTTGAAAGGCCTTTAGGTGCAGGGGCTCAGTATCGGCAATAACTCCATCAAAATCAAAAATAATTGCTTTTAACATTCCGTTCAATTTCCTTAATTGTAAATAGTTAGTACTAATCTACATTATGATCATTAAATGGAAACAGAGATATTAAAAAACCCCAGGTTGTTAGAGGGTTTTTTGTGCATCTTTTATCAATATCCTACATCTAATCCTTAACATGAATAGCATTACCGGTAAACTAGATATATTGTGCAATATTTCTCAAATGCATTATTTCAAAATAATTAAAATTATCGAGGGAGGCATTTTTAATGCAGAAAACTGATGAAACAAGGGAATTTGTGCAGGGATATTA
>JABAHR010000709.1_pt1 | contig 15664 bp, 10 predicted proteins | sample 7062101 | NCBI WGS metagenome assembly JABAHR01 (sample SAMN14534553, study PRJNA622989) | marine sediment metagenome | biome: marine biome [ENVO:00000428]; feature: marine pelagic biome [ENVO:01000023]; material: deep marine sediment [ENVO:00002113] | place: India: Gulf of Kutch | collected... | reverse complement strand
AGCTCAATCGGAAACGCTTCCGGGCCACGCTCGATCGGCTGATCGGCCAGCCCAACAGGCCGGACATGTTGATCTGCAGCGGCGACATTACCGACCGCGGCGACGAGGAAAGCTTCGCCAAGACCGCCGAACTGCTCGCCCAGTGTCCGTTCCCGGTGCACGTGATGGTGGGCAATCACGACAGCCGCGAAGGGTTGCTCTCGGCCTTCCCCGATACGCCGATGGAAGACGGCTTCATCCACTGGGCGATCGAGAAGGAAGGGCTGCTGGTGCTGCTGCTCGACACGCTCGAACCCGGCAGGCACGGCGGTGCCTTCTGCGACAAGCGGCGTGATTGGCTGCGTGCGCAGCTGGAAGCGAAACGGAACATGCCGACGCTGATCTTCATGCACCACCCGCCGGTTGTTTCGGGCATCGGCTGGATGGACCCGCGCGAGGACGAGCAGTGGATCCTGAACCTCGCCGATGCGCTGGACGGCATGGACCAGGTGCTGGCGATCCATTGCGGCCACCTGCACCGCCCGCTGAACGCCAGCTTCTGCGGCATCCCGCTGTCGGTGACGCCTTCGGTCGCCCCGCTGGTCTCGCTCGACCTCAGGCCAATCTCCGGCGATACGCCCGATGCGCGCGCGCTGATCACCACCGAGCCGCCGACCTACGCGCTGCATAGCTGGGACGGCAAAAGCCTCGTCTCTCATTACGAGAAGGTCTGCGATTGNNGCCGATGATCCGCGAAATGGAGCGAGAAAAGCGCGAAGGTTGATCCCGCGCCTGATCCACTCCCCGGCAACGCTTCATCGCGCCATCTGCTCGGCCTGCCCCTAAAATCCACGCGTTAGCCGGAACCGTTCAGCAAACAGAAGGTTTGCAGCAAACATCCGGCGCCCGCACGGGGTGTGTCCTGCCTTGCACTGCGCGGCGAATTGACCCAAGGACGCGCCGATTTGACGAGAGCCGGGGGGATCGTGCCAATTCGCGTGGTCGGCCGAAGAGTTTTGAAGGAGTATCCGAGTGCCTAACATTTCCACGAAGCGGGCCGCTGTTGCCCTTGTCGCCATGCTCGCCCTGCCGGTTTCGGCGGGCCTTGCGGCGCAGGAACTGGACCCGATCGATCCCGGGGCCTCGACTGTGGCCGAGGATGCGGGCGTGGTGGAAGATCACATCACCGTGCTCGGTTCGCTTCCGGCGGACTTGTCGGTGCTGCCCATGGGACCCGAAGTCGAAGGCTTCATCTCCTCGCGCAGGGGCCGCCAGATCGAGGTCACCAGCGCTGATGGCAGCAAGCGGACGATCAGCATTGCCGATGCCACAGAGATCAGGGCCCGCGGCGGATTCCTCGGCCTCAACCGCAGGCAGCTGACGGCTGAATCGCTGCTCAACGGCCTGCCGGTAACGGTCGACACCGTCTATTGGGACGAGGGGCTGGTGGCGAGCCGGGTCAGCTTCAAGCGCAGCGACCTGGAAACCGCGGAAATGATCCGTGGTGCAACGGCCCAGCAGTTTGCCGAACAGGGCGCCGCCATCGGCGAGAACTCGGAAGCCATCGACGCCAATGCGGCGGCGACCGAAGCCCTGCGCGGCCGCGTTGCCAATATCGACCAGTACAATATCCGCGGCACCACCAACGTCTATTTCGACACCGGCAGCTGGGACCTGTCGCCGCGCGGGGAATTCAATCTCTGCGCCGCCGCAGCCGAAGCCGATGCGATGGACAATGCCCTGCTGCTGGTGGTTGGCTACACCGATTCCGTCGGCAACCAGGATTACAACCAGGTTCTGAGCGAGCGGCGCGCCGGCCGCGTCGTCAACTTCCTGCAGCAGGAATGCGGCTGGGCGCCGTGGCGCATGCTGACGCCAACCGGTATGGCCGAATCCGATCCGCAGGCGGACAACAGCACGGAAGAGGGCCGGGCGCAGAACCGCCGCGTGTCGGTCAACATCCTCGTCAGCAAGGCGCTCGAAGAGGATTGATCCGCGCCGGGTAAACGCCCCTGAAAATCGCCGCGTGAATGGCGGGGCGCGTCAGCGCTCCGCCAGCACCGGCCCGCGTCCCGGCACCCAGGCGCTCATGTCCACCTCGTCGCTGACGCGGTAGGGCCGGCGTTCCTCGATCGGGTCGCCCGGCTCGCCGGTGAGGAACAGCTCGCGCATTTCCTCCAGCGTGAAGGGACGTGACCCGACCCGGCCGAACACGGCCATCTGGCCGCCGGTCTCGTCTACCCCGCGATCCCTGTCGAGACCCTTGGACAGCGATATCGCCGGTGTCGGCGTGCTCGCCCAGGCGATCAGCTCGGGCATGGGCGCCGGGCTGAAGCCGTAGAAGTTGGGCTGGCTCGAGGGGCTGGTCAGCTGCAGCACCTTGAGCCCATTCCGCCCGTCCGCGACATAGGCGAACAGCGTGGCATTGGTGGAGGCGACGACGACGTCCTCGACATCATTCATCTGCCCGCCGAAGGTCTCGCGGCGGTAGACTTGCGGTTCCAGCGGCCGGGTGATGTCGACGATCACCAGCCCTTCTTCCTTGCCGGCGACATAGGCGTAGGTGCGGGCGAGGTAGAGGCGCCGGGCATTGGCCATCGGCACCGTGCCTTCGGGCCGTGCCACGGGGCGGGCGAGGTCGGTCACGTCGAACAGCTTGAGCCCTTCGGCATCGGTCACCCAGAGATAGCGGAACTGGATCGCCGAAGCCCTCGCATCGGTCATCGGCAACACCGCGGTGATGCGCGGGGCGAGGCAATGGCGCTCGCGGGTGACTTCGCATTCATCGACATAGGGCGTCGCGGGATCGTCCTCCACGTCCTCGGGCAGGTAGACCACCACCAGGCCGGCGTCGGCGGTGATATAGGCATAATCACCGGCAAGGGTGATGTGGCGGGCGCCGTCCAGCTGGCCGTCGGGATTGAAGGTGATGGCACGGTGGGGGTCGTTGTTGCGCAGCTCGCCGTCGGCAAAGGTGTTGATATTGGTGGCGATCAGGCCTTCCACCGAATCGGTGATGAAGGCGTGGCTGTAGACCGGGCTGAACGCCTGCTCCTGATTGGCCACGCGCATGTCATGCGTATTGCGTTCCGGTGCCACCGGCTGGTTGGTCGCGATTGCCATGCAGGTGGCGTTCTCGCTGTCGATATGGGCGTCATGGCCAAGCGGGCTGAACGGCGCGGTGATGATGCGCTCGGAGAAGCCCTTGTTCATGATCGAGGCGACGTCATAGACGCGGAAACCGCCGCTGCCTTCGGCCACGAACATGTATTCGCCGCGCAACTGCAGGCAGCCGACCTGGTCGCGCGTGCCTTCGTGGACATTGGCGAACTGTTCCAGCGCGTGGGTTTCCCCGGAGAAGTTTCCGTCGAACGGTTCGCCGCGGGTCCAGTCGCGCAATTCGCGATCATTGTCCTCCACGTGCATGCGCCAGTAATCGGGATAGGCGTAGCGGTGCAGGTAGGAGCCGAGCACGGCCTGCGGTTCGTCCCATTCGGTGACGCGGGTGGCCTGGAAGCCGCCCTCCAGCCCGCTCCAGGCGTTGACCCCCATGAAGTTCACGAAATTGGTCCCGAGCAGCATCACCTGCGCCATGATGGCGTTGTTGTCCTCTTCCTCGGACAGGTGGCAATCTGTGCAGGTCTTGGTCTCGCTCAGCCGCACCGTGTGCGGGAAATGCGGGGCGAAGGCCTGCGAGCTGTAGCCGCTGGCGGCGATCGGCGGCTGCTGCACATAGATGCGCTCGCGGTTGATGTTGGTCGAGGACAGCACCAGCGCGCTGGTCGAGCGGATCGGGGCGATCTGGTTGCCCTTGGTCGTCTGGTGGCGGCCCAGCTGGAACATCTGGTCGCGCGCCACCTGCGGGTTGTAGGTGGCGAAGTTGCGGGTCGTTCCGCCCTCATAGCGGTGGATGTCGGTGCGCCAGTTGGCCTCGATCGGCAGGTGGCAGCCGCCGCAGCTGGTGGTCCAGGAGAGGTGGCAGGTGAAGCAGGCCATCTCCTCGTCGCCATGGGCGCGGTCCTCGCGCGCAATGCCGAGGCCGAATTCGTAATTGCCGGTTTCCGCGCCATTGCGGCTCATCAGCTTGGCGCGGNNAAATCGGGGCTCGCCGGGTCGACGCTGTCGCGCACCAGGCTGACTTCCCATTCAAGCTCGGGATCGACGATCGAACGCTGGATCAGCGTGCGCCGGCCATTGGCGCCATCGATCCATTCGAAGCGGCGGCGGCCGTCGGGATTGCGCAGCAGGGAAAGGTCGTGGCCTTCGGGCGGCGCTGCCGGGCCGGAGGTGCGCAGCGTGGGATAGTTGTCCGCCGTGCCGTGGCAATCGACGCAGCGGATCTCCACTGCATTGGCGACCTCGCCATAGATCAGCCCGCTGCCGTGGCTGTCCTGCGCATAATGGCAGTCGGAGCATTGCATGCCCCGTTCGGCATGGATGCTCATCATGTGCACCGCTTCGCCGGGATTGGTGCCGACATCGACGAACTGCTCCTCGCCGTCGCGGCGGAAGCGCTGGCGCCAGCGCTCGTTGTTGTACTCCGCTTCCTCCGGGCTGTCGTTCTCGTTGGCCGGGCGGATGATCTCGCCATCGGCGTCGAGCAGATTGCCCTCGCGGTCGCGCTTGAAGATGCCGCGGAAGTTCCAGCCGTGGCCATGGTAATCGGCGAACTGCGTGTCCTGCAGTTCGGAATTCAGGTCATAGACGTTGCGCAGGAAATCCACGTCCGCCCACAGGCCGCGCGGGCTGGCGCCCTCGGGATTGCGGTCGAGCACGGCGCGCACTTCGGCGGCGGTGGGATAACGCTGGGAGAGATAGGTTTCGCGATATTCCTCCTCGCTCATGCCTTCCGGGCGCGGTGTGGTGTTCTCCGGCCCCGGCCACATGAAGGGCGCGTCGCTCTCGTAATCCCACATGGTGTAGCCGAGGTAGGTGTTCAGGAAGATGTTCGGCTGGTGCATGTGGCAGTTCATGCATTGCGAGGTCGGGATCGCCCGGGTGAAGACGTGCTGCAGCGGGTGGCCGCGCTCGCGATTGGGGTCGAGCGCATTGCCGTCATTTCCATGGCCGTCATCGTGGCCATCGCCATACCCGTCGCCATGTCCATCTCCGGGCTGGTAGAGCGCGCCATGGCCGGAATCATGGCCGTTATCATGAGCACCACCATGCCCCCCATCGTGCCCCCCATCGTGCCCGTCACCATGGGATTCCTGCATCTGGCTGGCGATGGTCGGATCGAGCGTGATGGTCTGCCCGTCGCGGCCATATTGCGAATAGATCAGCGAATGGCGCGGCTCGCGGTCATTGGCATAGACCACGTGGCAGGAGGTGCAGCCAGAATGGCGGTAGTCGCCCGGTTGGTCGTTGGTGCCCATGAACCAGGTGAAGGGATCGTTGAGGCGCGTCTTGTGGATGTTGAGAACGGGAATCGCCGCGCGCAGGCCAGTGCCGGGGCCACGGTTGGACTGGCGCAGGTCCGGCCGTCCCGGTTCCTCCAGCCGCTGCACCAGCCCGGTCGGGTTGGGCAGGCCGATCTCGGGGAACTGGCTGGCGATGTTGCGCCCGCCGCGCTCGAACACGCGGAACACGTCGGCCGGCGGCACCACGTGCCAGGTCGGCAGCGGATAGAGCGCGCCGAGCGCGCCGCGCGCTGCCCGGGCGTCCGCTTCGTCGTCGGGATTGCCCGGAACCACGCCGGGCGAACGGATCAGTGCCGCCTCGCCTTCGCGCGTATAGGCCTCGCCGATGACGTAATTCTTGAACGGCAAGATGCCGTTGTTATAGGCCGCGCCGCCCCACAGCATGGCGCCGGTCGCCATCAGCGAGCGTTCGGCGGCCTCGATGATCTGCATGTGGCAGGCGCCGCAGGCCTCGCGCGCGACGCGATTGTCGCCGGGGTTCACGAAGCGCAGGAATTCCGGCGATTCCTGGTTCAGCAAGGCATAGCTGCGCTCGGGATTGGCCGAGGAGGGGAAATGCCACGATCCGGGCAGTGTCGGCAGCACATGGGCGGCATCGCGTGCAGCGACATAGTCCGGGTGGTCGTGCGGCAGGTCGCTGTTGCCGCGGATCTCGGCATTGCCGCCGTGGCAATCGGTGCAGCCCAGGCGCACGGCGGGCGAAAGATGCATGGTCGGCGCATCGGTGCGCACGTGGCAGGAATTGCAGCCTTCCGACTTTGCCATCATCTGCTCGATGGTCTGGTTCTGCGGCGCCGGCGGCGCGGTAACCAGGGAGTAATCGCGTTCGACTGCGGTCTCCCCGCCGGCGGCGCGCAATTCGTCACCCAGCAGCACCGCGCTTGCGGCGGCGATCAGGCTGGCGGCCAGGATGATATGGCGTTTGGCAAACATCAGTAGGTCAGTGTCACATTGGCGAGGACGGAGAAATAGGTCCGGTGGTTGCCGAGGTTGTCGAACAGGTCGCGAAAGCCGTCACCGGCGACCAGCGCCGCGGCGGAAAGCCGGCCGACGATGTTCTGCGTCGCCTTGGGGCGCCAGATCGCCGAGGCCGAGAGGTCGAAGCCGATGTCGCTGGGAATCGAGCCCTCCACGCGCAATGTCTCGAGCACGGTGGTGTCCTCGAACCACAAGTGGTTGGCATTTGCCGTCAGGCGCACTTCCGGCGAGAGGTCGAAATCGGCGCCCACGCCAGCCAGGATCAGGCCCGGGTTGTTGAAGTTCGACTGCCCCTGTTCCTTGGAGGAACGCAGCGAGTTGAGAATGCCGTTGCGGCCATTGAGGCTGATCACCCGGCCACCGCCGGCAAAGGGGATCGTCTGGCGGATCCAGTAGGAGGTGTCCGCCCCGGCGAAGACCGGGTTCTCGAAGATCGCGTCGAAGCCGGTTTCGGTATCGTCGAACGGGTCGCTGTCGCCGCTCTGGTAGAGGCCCGACAGGCGGAAGCGCATCCAGTCGCGGTCATAGGACAGTTCCAGCGCGCCGAACTGCGCGTTGATGTCCGCCGGCCGGTCGGTGAAGAAACTGTTCCGGTCCTCGCCCAGCGCCCAGTAGAAGCTGCCGGTCACGTTGATCCGGCCGACGCGCCCGTCAGCATTGTAGCCGAGATAGACGACGTCATAGTCGCGCCCGCGCAGCGTGCCGAGCAGGGCCGGTCGCACGGGGAAGCCATTGTCGTCGATCTGGAGGTCGTCGGCTTCGCGATTGCGGTTGTAGACCACCGTGACCTGGCTCGTCAGCGCCGGGATCAGGAAGTCCTGGCGATAGGCATTGGCGACGAAGACGAAATCGTCGCGCGGGGTCTGCAACACCGCGTTGAGGCCGGAATTGGTGTCCTTCTCCAGCCGCCAGAAGGCGCCGAGGTTGAACTGGAAGCGGTTGTTGTCGCGATTGCCGAACAGGCGGAAGCCGAGCTGGTTGTCGTTGAACAGGAAGCCGCGGAAATCGGCCTGGAAGGGCTGTATGCCCGCGCGCAGGGAGATGAAATCGAAGCGCGAATTGTCGAATTGCGAGAGGTGGTAGTCGACGAAGGCTTCCTGCACGCCGAGGAAATGGTCGGTGCGGTGGCTCGGCTTGGATGGTTCGACGAACAGCACGCGGCGTTCCGGCACGTCGACGTGGTTGACGTTATAGGCCAGCGTCAGGCGGTATTCGATCGACGGCGGCTGGTAGGCGGTCGAGCCCTTGAGCAGGGCAAAGCCGGCGATGAAGGTCTGCGAGAAGACGTAGGAGAAATCATCTCCGAAAACGTCGGTCCGCCCCGGTTCCTGCGTGGTCTGCACGCCGACCGGAATGGGGAAGGTGCGCGGCTCGAACACCGTATCGCTGATGGCATTGGCGATGAAGAACCAGTGGTTCTCCTCCAGCCCGAGGAAGCCCGGGGTCAGGCAGCGCGCGCTGCCATAGGGGTACTGCACGCGGTCCTCGTCATAGGGCCGCCCCTCGGCCTCGGCGAGGGCGTACTCGGCGGCTTCGACCTGGTGCCGCAGCGCCTCGCGGTGTTCACGTTCTTCCGGGCTGTTGGTGCAGATCGGGCGGTCGCCCTTGTAGGTATTCTGGCGATAGGGATCGAGCGGGTCCTCGACCATGCTCAGCGCCGCCGGATTTAGCGTGCCGATGACCGGTGCGAGATTCTGCATCAGCCGCCAGCGGTCGGGCACCGGGATCTGATCCTGCGGGAAGGCTTCGGGTGGCGGCGCGCGTACCGCGCCGGGATTATCCTGCGTCACCTCGTCGGGCAGCTCGCCGACATAGCCGGGCCTGTCGCGCCCTTCGATGATGTCCCGCTCGACCGGGCCGCGCGGCGGCTCGATCCGGGTTCCGAGGCCGCTCGTCGGCGGGAATTCGCCTTCCTCCTGCACTGCCTCTTCGGTCGCAACCGGCTCCTCAGGGTGGTCCGCCGGCTCGGCGCTGGCGGCCTGTGTCCCGAGCAGCAGGGGCAGGAGGAGGGCCGAATGGCTCATAGGCCCTGGCACACGTTCTGTTCGGCCGTGTCGAGGAACGGCGCGAAGGGGCAATTGACATAGCGCAGGCGAACCATGCGGCCGCCGACATTCACCTCGATCTGGTCGGCGCGGATCGCCGGATCGGCGTTGCCGATGTTGCCCGCACGCTGGCCGCCATTGTGGAGGCCAAGGAAGCTGACCATGTCGTCCTGGTCGATGCCGTCACCCGAAACGCCGATGCCGCCGACCAGCTGGCCGCCGCGATAGATCGGCACCGAGCCGGGGAAGATCTGGATGCCATTGGCAATCCGCCGCTGGCCGGGCGCCACTTCGGGCAGCTGGGTGCAGCCGACCGGCGTATCCGGGCTTCCCCCGTTGGATGCAACATAAGCGACATGGGCACCGATATTGGGGGTCACGAGATCGGTTTGCAGGCCCACGGCAAACGGGCTCCACAGGTCGGAACTCTGCACCGACAGCGGACCGGGCGGCTGGCCCGCTTCGCCATCGGGGAAATAGGGGCGCGAGAGATTGCCGCCTGAACGGTCGGCAAATGCATGGGTGCCGGTCAGCGCGTTGGGATTGCCGAGGAAATCGCGCACCCGCTGGACATAGGCTGGCACGTTGGTGATGCCCGGCACCACCGGCGTGCCGAGCAATTGCTGGGCGGCTACGGGATTGGAGAAAAAGGCTGCCGTGCGCGCCTTCTGCAGGCTGACATCGGTGCCGAACACCGGGCCATCGGGCGAGCGCACGATGCCGAGTACCTGGCCGTGGGTATCGACCACGCTGACGGTCGCCTGCATGCGGCTGTCGAGCGGACGGCGGATCTGAGCGCGTGAGCGCGAGAGGACGGTGAAGGCCTCTTCCATGATCGCCCGCACTTCGCCCGCGGTGAGCGGCTGGGCCACGCTGGCGCCATCGGTGCCGGCGCGGATCGGGTAGCGCGGATTGCCGCTGCCATCGGTGAGGATGAAGGCGTCGGGATTGTCGAATTCCGCCGCCGTTGCTGCACGGATGCCCGAAGCTTCCGTGCCATAGGCCGTGCCGGCGCGGATCGTGCCGTTGCTGTAGCCGGTGACCGCTACCAGCCCGCCCGGAGCAGCAGCGAAATTGCTGGCCAGCGGGCCGAGCTGGCCGACCACCGCATCGCTGAAACGCAGCGAGGTGCCGTCAACGAATATGTGTTCGGCGCGAATGTCATCGGGCGGCATGAAACCCTGGATGCCGGCGAGCGCGATCGCTTCCTCGCCGTCGAGATCGGTATCGAGGATATTATCGTCATAGCCATAGTCGCCATCGCCCATCACGCCGATGCCGCCGACGACCACGCCATTCTTGTAGATCGGGAAGCCGCCGGGGTCGGCGGAGAGGCCGAGCGGAGAGCGCTTGGGGCCGATCAGCGCACCTGGCCCGCCGCCAGCGTCGAAGCGGCTGGAGAGGTCCGAACACGGCAGCTGGCTGAACTGCACGCCGAACAGCGGCCCGCTCTCAAGCCCGACCGTGCTCGGGGCCGGCGGGAAATGCTGTTGCACAATCTGGCTCGCCGTGCGGCTGGAGAAGGCATTGCCGCCGCTGGAGAGGTAAGCCCCGGTCAGCGCCTTGGCGATGGCCGCCGTAGTCGCGGGAACCATTGCCCCCTGCAGTCCGATCTCCGTTCCCGGCGCGGCATTGCCGCCGATCCGCTGGGTCGAGACCTGCACCGTGTCCGGGGCGCCTGTCATGGCGAACACCGCCAGCACGTTGCCGACCCTGTCGGTCACCGCGATCACCGAGGGCAGGCCGCGCGCCTGCGCCTCGCCCGCAGCCTGGGCGATGATCAACTGCACATCGGCAGTGCTGAGCGATTCCTGGGCTGGTGCGACATAGAGATTGCCCGGTGCAGGCGCCGGGGCAGGGGCCGGCGTGCCGCCACCGCCGCCGGCATTGCCGCCGCCACCACCGCCACCGCCACCGCAGCCGGTGAGGACCAGCGCGGCCGAAGCCAGCAGGGCCGTTGTCTTGCGCAGCCGCATTACCGCAGGCGTCCGATTGCGTTGACGGCATTGCCGAGCGCTTCGCGGAACTCGCCGGGGCGGAAACTCTCCGGGCTGCGCACCGCCTGGTAGGCGCGGTTGATGTCGGCCCTGATGCTGGCCGCGGCGCCGATGGTGATCCGCTGGCGGGTGACCAGCGCGTTGAGCAGCGTATCCACCGCCATCACCGCCTGCGAGGAGCCGGCATAATCGGTGAAGCGCGGATTGGTTGCCCGGTTGCCGAGGATTGCGATCACCTCGAAGGCATCGTCCCCGCTATAGGAGCGGGCGGCCAGCGCATCGGACAGGCGGGCGGCCTCGGTGCGCAGGGCGATTGCCGCCTGCAGCGCCTCAGGTCGGCCATGGTCCATCGCATCGTGGAAGGCGCGGCTGGCGCTGCGGAAGCTCTCCGCTCGGGCCGGCGCGAGCGCCTGCGACACGGCATCGAGCATGATGATGTTCTCGTCATTGAACGGCGGCTGGCCGAACTGGATCGGGCGCTGGGGGTTGGGCTCGAAGGTCAGCCTGCGTTGCGGCCCGTCGGTGATCGGGCGGTGGCAGGAGTGGCAATCGTAGAAGTAGAATTGCGGGAACACGCCCTCTTCGGCAAGGCCCGGACGGGCAAACAGGTCGGTCGCCCGCGCCACCGCTTCGGCCTGGCCGACAGCCCACAGCTGCACGTGGTCGGTCGGCCCTTTGCGGGTCTGGTAATCGGAATCGACATCGTGGTGCTGCTGGAAGGCGCTGAACAGGTCGAGCTCGAAGGAAATGCGCGGATGGCCCGCCGCCATCATCGCATGGGTCACGAACTGCCCCTCATCGGCGCTGCCGTAATGGCAATCGAGGCACAGGCGCGCGCGCACCTGCGGGCGCTCCAGCGGGGTCAGCCCGTCGGAGACATTGCCGGCGTGACTGGCGCCGACGCGGTAATGGGTGGAAAGCCAGCCGATCGCCGCGCCATGGCAGCTTTCGCAGCCCACGCCGTCGCTGGTGTGGAAGCGCGGACCGCGATCCGATGCCGGCACGAAAGTGGCGTGGCAGCCGAGGCATTCGGAGCGCGAGGTGGCGTTCTCCCAGCCCAGCGATTCGGCGATCTGCTGGCCGCGATGGCCGGCCAGGTCGGCATAGGCGCGGCTGTGCGCGCCGCTGACGGCGGACGGTTCCTGCCAGGTGGCGATCTCGTCCTGCCGCACCACGGCGCCATTGCCCTCGGTGCGGCCGTGGCAGGTCGATCCGGCGCAGCTGGCGACGCCGGTATAGCTGTAGGCGCCCTGCGCCGTGGCGCTTTCCTCGCCCGACAGGCCGCTGACCAGGGCCAGGGCGGCAAGGCCGGCGACGGCCAGTGCCGGAATCATGCGACTTGCGCGTTTCACGGTTGCCGTAATCCCGGACCGCTCGGCGCGCTTGTTCATCTTCCTACCCCCCAAGTCTGCACTTCGTGCCGGGCAGGCCCCTATTCCCGCCCGGGAGCGTCCCGCCACTCAGATCGAGCAGGCGGAACCGTGAATTTCCATCAACCTTCCATCATCGCATTCGACATCTGTTCCAGCTGCACGTTGCAGCCATTGGCGATCAGCGCGCCGGCCAGGCCCTCCGGCGTTTCGGGAACCTCTTCGAGGACCACGAAGCGTACCTCGACAGCCGTGCTGCCGGCGCCATGGCCGATGCGATAGGTTACGCCAGCTTCCGGCGGATTGTAGAGGTCCCATGCCGCCAGCATCTCGCCGGCCGGGAAGGTCACGGCGCTTTCCGCATCACTGTCTGCCGAAGTGATCGCATAGGTGCTTTCGGCCTGGGTGTCGGCGCGCCACAGACGCACCGATTCGGTCGAGGTCAGGCAGATCGTTCCAGCCCTCGTGACATCGACATACCACAGGTTGGGATTGCTCACCTCGGTCGAACCGGCGCTGCGCACCGCCCCGGTGCGAGCCCTTCGGGCCGAGCGCTGGGTGGTCAGCGCGGCGAAGGCGCGGTTGCGGCTGGCGCCGCTCTGCTCCGAGAGCATGAAGGTGCCGGCTCCGCGGAACACGCGCGTGCCGCCATTGTCGAGCACGGTGACGGTATCGCCGTCCTGCAAGGTGATGCGATCGTTGGCGTCGATTTCGCGTCCGACCGGATAGTCGCTTGCCGATGGTCCGCTGGAAGACACGATCACGCCGGCTTCGGCGGTTTGTGCTGTGATGGAGAGGCTCGCAACGCTCAGTGCAAGTCCGGTGAGAATTCCCTTACCCCAGGACATAGGCTCTTTCCTCGTTCAAACCCCGGCACCGCTCTAGCAAATTCTGCAAGGCCTTGTCAGCCGGGTTGGTGGTCACGACCTCCTCGACAAGGGCGATTGCCCCATCAAGGTCAGTCTCTATCAATTTCATGGCCTTTTCCAGCTTGACCTTGTCTGAATCGGCAAAATCCGGCGCTGGTTCAAAGATATCGACGGGTTTGCGGCGCCCGCGCAGCACGACTCGGCCCATCGGGCGCCACCAGTCGAGCCCGGTACGGCTGGCGAACTCCTCGCTCGCCATGGTCGAGGATTCGAGCGCCTTGTTGGCCGCTTCGAGTCGCGCGGCGGTATTCATCGAGTCGCCCAGCGCGGTGTACTGGATGCGGTTCTCGCCGCCGAAGTTGCCGACCACCGCCTCGCCGAAATGCATGCCCACGCGGGTCTTGCCGATCGGCGGCAGGTCGGGATCCATCGCCGCCACTTCCTGGCGGAACTGCTCGCCTGCCTGCCACAGCGCATAGCCTGCCCGGGCGGCGCGCTCGGCATCGTCGGGCCGGGAAATCGGCGCGCCCCAGAAGGCAACCACCGCATCGCCGACGAACTTGTCGAGTATGCCGCCATGTTCGAGCACCACCTGGCTCAGCAGTTCGAGATAGCGGTTGAGGAGCTTGGCGACCATTTCCGGCTCCAGCGCATGGCTCATCTTGGTGAAGCCCTCGAGGTCGGAAAAGATGACGTAGATCTCGCGCTTGGCCCCGCCCAGTTCGAGCAGTTCGGGGTTGTCGATGATCTCGTCGGCAATGCTCGCCGGCAGGTACTTGCCCAGTGCCCCTTGCGCGAAACGGCGCTGGGCCGCGGACGCGGCGCGCGCGGCAGAGGTCACCGCCATGAAGGCCAGCACCCAGCCGAGCGCCGGCCCGACGCTGGGGAAGAGATAGGTGTCCACGTCGCGCGCATGGAGGGCGAAGGGGATGCCGATGAACAGCACCAATTGCCCGACCAGCAGGGGCACGATCTTCCAGCTCTTGACCTCCAGCAGGGCGGTGAGGGCGGCGGTCACGACCACGGCAAGGGCAAAGAACCACAGGAAGGCGGGCGACACCGAAGTCAGCCGCGCCCCGTCGAGCATCTGGGCCACAAGTGTCGCCTGCACTCGCGTTCCCGGCGGGGTTTCCCCGTCGATGCTGGTGAAGGTGGTCTCGACCCGGTCGACATCGAGGATATTGCCACCGATCAGCACGTAGCGGTCTTCGATCAGTGCGCGGAACTGGTCGGCTACGGCCGGGATCGCCAGCAGTTCGTCATCGGCGAACAGGGCGATGTCGAGCTCGGGAAAGACGGGGGCGACATCCTGCGCTTCGCCGGTCTCGGGGTCGATCGCCCCTTCCTGGGCCATGTGGCGATAGCGGATCGCGCCGGTATAGCCTGGCATGGTCCTGTCAGCGTCGCCGCCTTCCTCGAGCATGACGCGTCCCAGCAGCGGCGGCAACTGGTCGAAGATGTCCGGCCAGCGGCGGGTGACGCCATAGCCTTCATCCAGCCTGACGCTGGCGGGGCGCACCTTGCTGCCTTCCAGTTCGGCGAGGAAGGCTTCGAGATATTCCTGCTGGAAGTAGCTGATGTCGTCTTCATTCGTGCTGCGTTCGGCATAGGCGACGGCAACCGGCGTGTTCATGGCGTGGAAGGTCTCGATCAGATCGAGGTCTTCCTCCTGCGGCTGGTCGAACAGAATATCGATGCCGATCGCTTTCGGCCCCATGGCATCGATATTGCGCAGGGCGCGGGCGAGCACGTCGCGTGGGAGCGGTGACCTCTTGCCGAAATCGAACAATGTCTGGTCGGTAAACGCCACCAGCGTCACACGCTCGTCGGGCTCGACTTCCGGGGCCAGCATGTAGGCGCGGGCATCGTAGAGCCGCTGCTCTGCCTCGCTGGTGATCGGCAGGCTCCAGGCAAAGCGCGCCAGCAGCACAGCCACCAGCAACAGCAATGCCGTCAGCGCCAGACGTTGCGGCCCGGCTTCGCGCACGTTGCGCCAGCCGGCGAAGAACATTCTTCTGGATGTCCGCTTGGGCATTGCCCCCGATGCGCCCCCCTTCGCGCAGTGCCGCAGCCTCCCGCAGTTTCGGCAGAGGCGAATCCCGGCACAAGTGCAAGGTGCTGCATCGCCTCGCCTAAGGCAAGCACCAAAAGGCGGAAATTATGGCCTTTATTTAGACACGCCGAAGTGGTCTGATCATAACAGTCCATATTGGCGAGTCGCGATCGGGCTATTGCTGACAGCCCGGTCCTTTGTTCGTCAGGTAAAGGGGGATGCCATGGCTTCAGTTTATGACCGTCACGTCGATTTCAACCAGTTCATGGAAGGCGTGAAGAAGCGCAATCCCGGACAGCCGGAATTTGTTCAGGCCGTGCAGGAAGTGGCGCAGGACATCTTCGAGTTCATCGAGGACAAGGAAGAATACCACGAGGCGCAGATCCTGCGCCGCATTGCCGAGCCTGACCGCGTGGTCTCCTTCCGCGTGTGCTGGGAGGACGACAATCGCAACATCCGCGTGCAGCGCGGCTACCGGGTGCAGAACAACAACGCCATCGGCCCCTACAAGGGCGGCATCCGCTTCCATCCCAGCGTGACCGAGAGCGTGCTCAAGTTCCTCGCTTTCGAACAGACCTTCAAGAACTCGCTCACCGGCCTGCCGATGGGCGGCGGCAAGGGCGGCTCCGACTTCGACCCCAAGGGCAAGAGCGACGACGAGGTGATGCGCTTCTGCCAGAGCTTCATNNNCGCGAGATCGGCTACATGTTCGGCCAGTACAAGCGCATCACCAACCGCTGGGAAGGCGTGCTGACCGGCAAGGGGCTGGACTGGGGCGGCTCGCTGATCCGGCCCGAGGCGACCGGTTATGGCGCGGTGTATTTCCTGCAGAACATGCTCAACCACGCCGGTGAGGATGTGGAGGGCAAGACGGCGGTGATCTCCGGCTCCGGCAATGTCGCCACCCATGCGGCGGAAAAGATCACCCAGCTGGGCGGCAAGGTGCTGACCCT
>JABAHR010031254.1_pt1 | contig 15665 bp, 15 predicted proteins | sample 7062101 | NCBI WGS metagenome assembly JABAHR01 (sample SAMN14534553, study PRJNA622989) | marine sediment metagenome | biome: marine biome [ENVO:00000428]; feature: marine pelagic biome [ENVO:01000023]; material: deep marine sediment [ENVO:00002113] | place: India: Gulf of Kutch | collected... | reverse complement strand
GGTAGTCGTCCGTCCCCGTGTCGGCGCCGGCCTCGAATGCTTTCAGGCGCCGCTGCAGCCCGGCCATCTCCGGCGTGATCGCCGTCGCCAGTTCCAACACCGTCTCGTCGCGGATCGAGGCGGTTTCCTGCGGCAGATGACCGATCGTCGCGTTCCGCTCGATCACCACTGTGCCGTCGTCCGGCTCCGCCTCGCCGATGATGAGCGAGAACAAGGTCGATTTACCGGCGCCGTTCGGGCCGACCACGCCCAGCCGGTCGCCGCGGTTGACCTGCAACGACGCCCCGGCAAACAACGTCCGCCCGCCAAATTGCTTGGTCATGTCTGTTAGGGTGAGCATACCCGGGTTTGCGGGAGACCCCGCGGTCCGGTCGATTCTATCCCAGCCAACCTGCCGGGGACACACTTCATTCGGCACCATCGGCCGCGGCCGGCCCCGGTCATTTCCGGCACAAGGCGCTCGCACCGATCCCGGCGATCCGCTAGAGTCCTGCCTGCCATGTCCACCACATCCTCACCACCGTCCCGCACCTGGCTGTTCAAGACCGAGCCGGGCGATTACTCGTACGCCGACCTGGAACGTGACGGGCGAACAGCGTGGGACGGCGTCGGCAACAATCTCGCCCTGAAACATCTCCGCGAGGTGCGGCGCGGTGACCGGGCGTTCATCTACCATACCGGTGCGGAGAAACAAATCATCGGGATCGCCAACGTTGTCAGCGAACCGTATCCCGACCCGGCCGCCGGCGATCCGCGGCGGGTGGTGGTGGATGTGGTCCCCGCCGAGCGCCTGGCACAACCGGTCGGCCTGGCCGCTATCAAGGCCGATACATTCTTTGCGGACTTTGCCCTGGTACGGATCCCGCGACTTAGCGTGATGCCGGTCGCGCGCGACCAGTGGAACCGCTTGAAGCGGATGAGCCGATGAGCAAGGGCGGCTTCGTGACGTTTCTCACCGTCGTCCTGTCCATCTGGGCGGTGATACACGCGTTCGTGTTCTGGCGCCTGGCGGCTGTCTCGTGGATCAGCAACCATTTGTCCGCCCGCAGCCTGGCCCTGATCGCGTTGGTCGGCTGGATCAGTTACCCGGTCAGCCGCATCCTGCATGCGCGGCAGATGGATTTCGTGGCCAACCCGCTCGAGTTTGCCGCCACCACCTGGGTCGGGATCCTGTTCCTGTTGTTCGCCGCGCTCGTGGTGACCGAGACGATCACCCTCGGCGGATGGTTGTTCCCTTCCCTCGCCCCTCGCCTGCGCGATGCCGGCGTCGCCTGCGCCCTCGTCTGCGCCGGGTTCGCCCTGGTACAGGGATTCCGGCCGCCGGTCCTGCGCGAGTACACCGTCGAGATCAACGGGTTGCGGCCGGAACATGACGGGCTGGTGATCGTCCAACTCTCCGATCTGCACCTCGGCACCATGCTCGGCCGATCGTGGCTGGAACGGATCGTGGCACGGACCACGGAACTTCAACCGGACCTGGTCGTCGTCACCGGCGACCTGATCGACGGGAATGTCGACCGCGTCGAACCGCTCGAACCGATCCTGCGCGAGTTGCGCGCCCCGCTCGGTGTCTGGGCGGTCACCGGCAATCACGAGATCTATGCCGGCTACCATGACAGCGTTCGGCTGCTTGAATCGGTCGGCTACCGCGTGCTCTGCGATCGCTGGCAGCCAGCTGCGCCCGGGCTGGTCATCGCCGGCGTCGACGATCTCACCGCCCGCGGCCGGCTCAGCCCGGTCACCGACCCGATCGGGACCACCCTGGCCGACTGCCCGGCGGATGCCACCACGATTTTGCTGTCGCATTCGCCGCTGGAGATTGACCGCGCCGAGACAGCCGGCGTGGCGTTGTTGTTGTCGGGCCATACCCATGCCGGCCAGATCTGGCCGTTCGGGTACCTGGTCGGGCTCCGTTACCCGTTGGTGGGCGGACGCTACCAGGTCGGGAACATGACCGCCATTGTCTGCCGCGGAACCGGCACCTGGGGACCGCGGATGCGTCTCTGGCGCCCGTGCGAGTTCAACCGGATCACGCTGCGCCGCGCCGATCCTGCCTGAGATTCAGTTGCGGGTGACATCGTCCGGGGTCTCGGCCAACAACCGGTAGCGCGGACCTTTGCTGGCGAGGATCATCTTCCATAACTGTTGCGGTTTATCGTGGAACACCTGGTCCGTCCGGGCCGGATGCGTCAACCAGGCATCCTGTTCCATTTCGTTGTCCAGTTGTCCCGCCGCCCAGCCGGCGTAGCCGGCAAAACATTTCACGTCGCGGTCGGTTCCCGCGGGTGGCGGGACCTCGTCCGGCGCGTGCACCAGCCGCAGCCCCGGCATGACATAACCGGGATCAGTCTCGTCAACCGCCGCATCGCTCACCAGGCAACTGAACGCTCCCGGCTGGACCGGCCCGCCCCAGAACAGCAATTCGTTTTCGAGATACGACGGGACCGGCTCGGCTGCCACCTCGCCGAGGCATTGGCTGGCCTGCCGGTTCAAGACCAGCCCGAACGCGCCCTGGACATCGTGCACGCAGACCAGGACCACCGCGCGGTGAAACGGCGACCCGGCCAGTTTCCCGCCGTCGAGGATCAGTTGTCCTTGCAGGGAAGTCATCGCGATTCGGTTACCCTACCATACCACGGCCGGCCCGCGCAGCAGAGAGCGTGACTCCGGAACCCGGTCCGCTTGCCGCCGCGGCTACCGTTCCAGGGTCTTGCCCAGGCGAATGATCCGATCGATCAACTCGTGGAATTCCAGACCGGCGGCAAAGGCCGACTCGGCGAAGTCCTCGTCGTACGCCAGGATTGGGTTCGGATTGGCCTCGAGAAACACCAACTCACCGTCGGGAGCCAGGCGCATGTCGAGCCGGGCATACCCGTTGATACCGAGCGAGCGGTAGATCCTCTTGGCGATGCGCTGGATCCGCCGCACGGTCGGCTCGTCCAGGTCCGTGGCCGCCCGGTTCTCGATCCCCCAGCGTTTGCGGTATTCCTCGTCCCATTTCGCCTTGTAACTCGCAATCTTCGGTTCATCAGTCGGGACCTGTTTGAAAACGATTTCCCGGACCGGGAACACCTGCAGGCGGTGGTTGCCGATCACGCTGACATACAACTCGCGCCCGGCGATGTATTCCTCGGCAATCGCCGGTTGCCGGAACCGTTCGTGGATGAATGCCACCCGCTCGCAAAACTGCTGGTCGTTCTCGACAAACGACGCCTGGGAAATTCCGTAGGACCCTTCCTCTTTCAACGGCTTCACAAACGACGGCAAGGGCAGGCGTTTCGGCCGGCGCACCTTCTGCCCGACGTTAAAGATGGCAAACTCCGGCACGCGGATGCGGTGATGGCGCAGGATGACCTTGGAAATGCCCTTGTTCTTGCAGAGCGCCAACCCGACCGAACGACACCCGGTAAACGGCAGGTCGAGCAATTCAAGAAACGCCGCAACGTTCTGGTCGTACTCGGCGTGGTCCTTGAAGCGTTCGACCAGGTTGAACACCAGGTCCGGCCGGCAGAGATCAATCTTCTGCTTGATCAGCGCGGTGTCGTCGTACACGCCGAGCACCTCGAGCGGGTATCCCAGTTCGCGGATTGCTTCAATCACGTCCGCTTCCGTCGTCCAGTCCGGCTTTTTGAGTTCTTCCTCGAAGGTCCGCTCAAGCGTAGCCGGCGGCGGCACATCAAAAATCAGCAGGATCTTGTCTTTTCGCCTCACGGTCGGTGTTGTCCCTCCTTATTTCGATCGCTTGAACTTGCCGGTAAACAGGTAGTTCATCACCAGCGTGGTGATGTAGGTCACCACCTGGAAATCCAGCGCCGGTTCTCCCGGCCGCACCCGTAACGCCAGCTGGTCGCACCGCTCGATCAGGTCCCGCAACAAACCGTCAATCGTGTACCGTTTCTCTTTGGTCCATTCCCCAACGGTCGCCCGGATCAGCTTGCGATGACGGCGCAGGTATCGTCCTGCCAGTTCGCCATCGCCCTGGCTGGTAAATAACCGGCGCAGGTCGCGGTCGTGCAGGTCCGGGTAATCTTCCTCGTAAAGTTTTCGTTTGCGCCGATAATGGGTGCGGAGCTTGACACCGAGCCCGGCATGTTCCGCCGCACGAAAGTTCACCGCCGGGTTCAAGGGCGGCCGCCCGGCAATCGACTGCATCAGCTCGTCCACGTACTCGAGCTTGGCGATCGCTTTCCAGCCATGAAACCGCCGGCGCCAGTCCAGCCCGGGCGTCAGCCAGACGGCAAAGGTCTCGGCAAAATCCTCGTCCGGGTGCGCCTGGGCATACCAGTGATCGAGATGGATCACGTACGCCCGGCTGTAGGGGCGCGGGCGGTAGGTGTCGTGGTACTCCGCCGACGCCAACCCGAACAACGACTGCCAACGTTTCTTGCGGTACAACCGGTAGGCGTACGAATAGGCATGGCCGGCTTCGTGGCGGAGCAACCGCATGAACCAGTCGGCCGTGCCGCCCTCGGCCTCGAGCATGATCTTTTCCTCGAGCCGCTGCAGTCGTTTGTGGGCCAGGTAAAACGGGATCCCGATCGCCGCCACGCCGACCGGGCAAAACCATTCATCCGCCAGGAAACAGGGCGGCTGGTAAGCCAGCCCGCGCGCGTCCAGTTCGCGATACAATTCCTCGATCCGACCCTCAAGCGGCGTACCCGCGAGCTTGAGACCGAGCTGGCTAATGCGCAGCTCGAGCAACTGCTCGTCGTTCAACCCGGTCCATTCCACGGCGGTCATGGACGCAATTATACCACAGTCCCAACCGGTTTGTGACCCTGCCCATCATCCCCTATCAGGTTGCCGGCCGCGGTCGACCGCCGCGAACTACGGCACCACCACCCGCAACGCGCCCGGCGCCAAACCGAACCGCACCGGCGCCCGACCGACGTTCTCGCCGTCGAGCTGGACCAGCGGCCGGGCAGTGGCGCTCGGGTGACACTCAAACGACGGCACCCGGAAATATTGCACGTCGCGGAACCCGGTATGGACCTGGCGAAACACGCCCTGGCTGTAGCGAATGATATCGCGGAAGCGGTCCTCGGCAAAAATGCAGACATCCAACTGGCCATCGTCCAACTGCGCTTCCGGGAACACCGCAAACGCCCCGCCGTAGTACCGGCCGTTGCCAATCAACACCGCCTTGCCGGCACCGCGGATCTCGCCGCCGGGAAGACGCACGCTGACCGGGTCATTCTGGCGGGCGAGCGTTTGCAAGCCCGCCCAGACATAGCTGAGCGGCCCGATCAGCTTCTTCAATTCCCAGCTCGCCTGGAACACCGCCCGCGCGTCCAGCCCGACACCGGCCAGCTGGACAAAATACCGTTTCTGCCCGTCCAGCTCGGCCCAGGGCAGATCGATCGCCCGCGTGCGCCCCGCGACCACTATCTCCCAGGCGGCCGGCGGCGCCAACGGAATTCCCAGTTCGCGGGCAAACACGTTCACCGTGCCAAGCGGCAGGATCCCCAGCGCCACAGCGGACGCGCCCAGCCCGTTGACGACCTCGTTGACGGTGCCATCGCCGCCGGCAGCGATCACCTGGTCGTACCCGTCGGCCACCGCGCGCGCCGCCAACTCGCTGGCCTGGCCGGCGCACGTGGTCTCGGCCAAGGTAACATCCCGCGCCGTCGCCGCGCGCAGGAGCCGATGCAGCCGACGCGATTTTTCACCGCGCGCCGACGGGTTGAAAATGAGCATGCGCTTGGTCATCTGCCCGGGTTCGCGTACTATACGGATCGACGCGCCCGAAGCCAACCAGAGAACCCTGATCATGAAACCGCTCAAACTGCTGGCGATCTTCGTTGTTGCCCTGGTGTTGGTCGCCGCCACTATCCTGTTCGTCGCCCAGCGGTATCTCCAGTCCGAAGGGTTCAAGGAAACCATCCTCGACACCGCCGAGAAAACGCTCGGGTCGCAGGTTGAACTCGCCGAGCTCGAGATCTCCCTGTTCCGCGGCGTCGCCCTGCGCCAGATCCGCATCGCCAACCCCGCCGGGTATGACGGATCGTTGATGGAAGCCGACGCGTTCACGATCCGTTACCGGTTGCTGCCGCTGCTCCAGAAACGCGTGGAGATCCTTCAACTCCAGCTCGACCGCCCGGTCATCCACCTGGTGCGGGACGCGGCCGGTACCTGGAACTACGAGAAGATCGCCGTCGATACCGGGGCAACCGATGACCAAACCGCGGCGGCCACGGCGGACACCGGCCAACCGGGCGGGCTCGACGTCAGCCTGCGCCAAATTGCGATGACCGATGGCCGGGTGGAGATGCGGGATGCCGACGGCGACCTGCTGCTCAGCCTGGCCGACGTCGGCATGACCACCGCGGTCGACCTGGTCGACAACCGGCTCACCGGCCGCGGCCAGGCCGGCATCGGCGAGCTGAACGTCGCCAACTCGTTGCGGGTCGGCCAGCTCACCGCCCCGCTCAACATCACCACCAGCTCGCTCCAACTCGATCCGTTGCGCGGCACCTGCGCCGGCGGGCGGTTGAGCGGGACCATCGCCTACCGTCTCCGCGGCGGCGCCCAGTACGAGGTGAACCTGCAGCTGGCCGACGCGGAGGTCCCGGTCCTGTTGCGCGAGGCCGGCGCGCCCGACGTGCTGAGTGGCAAACTCCAGGCCACCACCATCCTCCGCGGCACTGCCGGCGTGGCAACCATTACCGGTCAGGGCCGGGCCGAGGTGACCGACGGCACGCTCAGCGGGGTGCCGTTCCTCGACCTCGCGGCTGCCCTGCTCCAGATCCCCGACCTGCAACAGGTCCGCTTCAGCGAGTGCCGCCTCGAGTTCACCATCGCCAATAACGAGATTCACACCCCGATGATCCGCGTGGTCGCGCCGCGCCTGGAACTGACCGGCCGGGGTCGGCTTTCCCTCGACGAGATGGTGCTGGACCACGATTTCAACCTGGCAGTCGACCGAACCTTACTCGCCAGGCTACCGCAAGAAGTTCGGGCCGTGTTCACCGAACGCGAGGACGGTTATCTCACCATCGCGTTCAAGGTGACCGGCCCGTACGACAAGCCGAAGACCGACCTTGCCGGCCGGATCGTGCGCGGGACCACCGATCAACTCATCCAGAAAGGGTTGCGGAAGCTGTTCGAGTAACCGGCCGAGCGCCAGGGCGCCGATGAACACAACGGACACAGAACCGGGGGGCGGGCCGGTCCACACCGCCAGCGGCGGCGCCCGGTTGGTCAGGCTGGTAACCGGCGCATGAGAATCATTGCCGGGATAGCCCGCGGCCTGGCGCTGACCGCGCCGCGCGGGGCCGGCACCCGCCCGACATCGGACCGGGTACGCGAGGCATTGTTCTCGAGCCTCGGGGACCAGGTCCCGGGGGCACGCGTGCTCGACCTGTACGCCGGCACCGGGGCGCTCGGGCTGGAAGCCGCCAGCCGCGGTGCGGCCGCGGTCACCTTCGTCGAATCCAGCCGGCGCGCCCTGGCCGCCCTGGAAACCAACCTGGCCGCGTACCGCCGCGCGGCGCCCGACCAGCCGCCCCCCGCGGTGTTGGCGGTGAAAACCGAGGTGGCCCTGCGACGCCTGGCCGCGAGCGAGACACGGTTTGACCTGGTGTTTGCCGATCCGCCGTACGGCGACCACGCGCGGGAGCTCCTGGCCAACCGGCAGTTACCCGGACTGTTAACCGCGACCGGGCGCCTGGTCCTGGAATCCGCCCGGCGCGACACGATCAACCCGTCCGCGCCCTGGGTAGTCGGGCGCGAACGGGTTTACGGGGATACGCGGGTCACGATCCTGACGCTCAAAACTTCGCATTGACGATCGGTAAAATCGTCAGCGATTGCTTGGCATCAATCTCGTTCCAGAGCCCGATCTGGATCCCTTCCATCTGCTCGGTCAGGTTCACCAAACCGAGTTGCAATCCTTTCAGCGAGACGGCCCGGTTCACCAACGCCACCTGGGCGCCGCTGAGGTGGCCCGCGGTGTGGTTGTAAAGNNCGAGTTGAAGACCCTCCACTGACGTGGCCCGGTTCACCAGCCCTACCTGGACGCCGCTGATGTGGCCGGCCGTGTAGTTGTACAGGAACGACAGCTGGGCCCCGGTCGCATCGGCTTCGTTGATGTTCAACCCGGAAGTCTGGAGTCCCTTGAACTCACCGTCGGTACGCGACAACAAGCCGGCTTGCCAGGCGCTGGCCGAAGCCCCGGCCCGCGCATACAACCAGGTCCATTGCAGACCGCGAACATCCTCGTCGGCCATGCTGATCAGGCCCAGCGCCAGGCCCTTGAAACTCCCCTGCGACTCATGGACCAGGCCGAGATCCAGCCCGGTCATGTTGTAGTTACGCCCGTAAATGTTTAACCGCAAACCCTTGATCGAGTTGTCTTCCCCGACCAACTGCAGATCCGGCGGCCACAACGCCAGTTGAACCGGACTGTCCGCCAGGGCAACGACGCTGCAACTCACTAATACGCTGCTGATGACAACAAGATGTCTGAGACCTGTCATTTGCTCACCCGCTCCTTTCGTGGTTTGGCCGGCTCCCTCCCGGTCGAGCCAGCCTGCGATGACACGAGAGTCTCACCCAGCCCACCCCGTGGTGTCAAGCTCCGCCATCAACCGCCTCGATCACCCGGCATTTTCTCACCGCCACGATCCTCGCCGGCCACCGCCTGGTCCCGTCACCGTAACCGCTTGACTCGCCGGGTGGTTTCGCTACTCTCCTCGGACCCCGTAACGATCCAATCTGGAAAGAAACAAGAGAGAGCAGAACACCATGGCCAAGTTGTCAATTGCTGATCTGGATGACCTGCGCGGCAAGCTCGTTTTTGTCCGTGTCGATTACAATGTACCGATCGAAGCCGGCAAGGTCGCCGACGATAAGCGAATCCGCGCCACCGTGCCGACCATCGATCACCTCGTCAAAGGCGGCGCCCGCATCGTGCTCGCCTCCCATCTCGGCCGCCCGAAAGGCGAGCGCAAACCGGAGCTGAGCCTGCGCCCGGTCGCCGCGCATGCCGCCGACGTGCTCGGGGGAACCGTCAATTTCGTCGATGACTCGATCGGCGACCGCGTCGATCAACTGATCGCCGAGCTGCCGCCCGGCGGTATCCTGCTGCTGGAGAATCTCCGGTTTTACGCCGAGGAAGAGCAAAACGAGGCCGCCTTTGCCGAGAAACTCGCCCGCCACGTGGACATCTACGTGAACGACGCGTTCGGCACCGCTCACCGCGCCCACGCCTCCACCGCCGGCGTGCCGGAGGTGATCAAGGCGCGCGGCGGCCAGTGCGCAGCCGGGTTCCTGCTCCAGCGCGAGCTCGAGTTCCTGGGCGACGCGTTGACCGATCCGCAACGTCCGTTCGTCTGCATCATCGGCGGGGCAAAGATTTCCGGCAAGATCGACGTGATCGAGGCGTTGTTGCCAAAAGCNNTGATCGGCGGGGCGATGGCCTACACCTTCCGCAAATCACAGGGATTCGGCGTCGGCGACTCGCTCGTCGAGAACGACAAGCTCGACCTGGCCAAGTCCCTGCTCGAGCGGGTGGACCCGAAAAAGTTTCTCCTGCCGCTGGACCAGATCCAGACCACCGAGTTCAAGCAGGGCGCCCCGACCCGCGTGACCGATGGCCCAAGCATCGAGGACGGCTGGGAAGGCGTCGATATCGGCCCCCAAACCGTGGAGGTCTACAAGAAAATCATCGCCGAGGCCCGCACCGTGGTCTGGAACGGCCCGCTTGGCGTGTGCGAGATACCGGATTTCGCGCACGGCACCATCGCGGTCGCCGAGGCCCTGGCCGCCAACACCGATTGCCTGTCGATCATCGGCGGTGGTGACAGCGCCAAGGCCGTCAAAGAAGCCGGCTTGGCCGACAAGATGAGTTTCATCAGTACCGGCGGCGGCGCGTCACTGGAGTTTCTCGAGGGCAAGACGTTGCCCGGGGTCGCGGCCCTGAGCGACAAGTAAGGTTTCAGGGTGCAGTGTTCAGTGTTCAGTGTGCGGCCGGTTTGGAACGGTGGCAGNNCAGTGTGCAGCCGGTAGTGTGAACGGTGACAGAGCCGCAGGCGCGTCGTCGCCGCCGCGACCGGTGATGGCTCAGGACGATTTGATCGGAGAAATATAGCATGAACCCGAATCGCAAGCCCGTCATCGCGGGCAACTGGAAGATGTACAAGACCGCGGCCGAGGGCGTGGCCCTGGTCAATCAACTGAAAGATCTGGTGGCCGATGTCGCCGCGGCCGAGTGCGTGGTATGCCCGCCATTCACCGCGTTGGCGGCCGTGGGGGCCGCGGTCCAGGACAGCAACCTCGTGCTCGGGGCCCAGAACGTTCACTGGGAAACCGAGGGCGCATTCACCGGCGAGATCTCCGCCGCCATGCTCCGCGAACTCTCCGTCCAATACGCCATCGTCGGCCATAGCGAACGACGCCAGTATTTCCACGAGACAAACGAAACGGTCAACCACCGCGCCCAGGCCGCCCTGGCCGCCGGTCTGCGCCCGATTATCTGCGTCGGCGAGACCCTCGAGCAACGCGAAGGCCACATGACCGAGCATATTGTCAGCGACCAGGTCATGGCCGGGCTTGCCGGGCTGGGCAAAGATGATATGCTGCAAACCGTGATCGCCTATGAACCGGTCTGGGCGATCGGGACCGGCAAGACCGCCACGCCGGCCCAGGCCCAGGAAGTCCACAAACTGATCCGCGACATCGTCGAGCGGATGTTCGATGCCGATACGGCCGCAAACCTGCGGATCCAGTACGGGGGCAGCGTGAAGCCGGCCAACGCCGCGGAGCTGCTCGGCCAGCCGGACATCGACGGGGCGCTGGTTGGCGGGGCGAGCCTGGCCGCGGACAGTTTTGCCGCGATCCTAACGGCTGCCGCGGGGTAGCCGACCGGCGCGGCAGCGGCAGGTAGACGAGGACAGCAAAAAGAGGTAGTTCACCATGGATATTTTGATTGGATTCTTAACCGTAATTCATCTGCTGGTAGCAGCGTTGATGGTCGTGCTGGTGCTGATGCAGAAATCGAAGGACCAGGGCGTCGGGGCGGCCTTCGGCGGCGGCATGACCGATACCATGTTCGGCGCCGGCACCACTTCCGCCCTGGTGCGCATGACCATTTGGTGCGCCTGCATCTTCCTCGCCGGGTCGCTCGTGTTGTCCGTCCTGCACGCCAAACGCAACGCCGGCCGAAGTGGGTCGTTGATGGAAAAAGTAATCGAAGGCGAACCCGCCGGCGCAACCGCACCGGCATTGCCCGGCGAACCGGGCCTGGTGCCGGCCCAGCCGGACGTGCCAATGCCGGGTGAGCTGCCGGCCACCACGACCACCGTAACGATCCCGGCCGAGGCCCCGGCCCCGCCGGCAACCGAGCCGACACCCGTCGCGGTTCCGCCCACCGACCAAGCCCCCGAGTGATGGAGCCCGTCAGACGGCGTTTGAGTTCACGGTTCGTCCTGTTCCCGGCCGTTTGTCTGTTCCTCTCGTTATCGTTGTCGACGACTACCCAGGCAGTCGACGCCCCACCTCGCAGCGGCGGTTCCTATTTCGGGTCTACCTCCCGCATCCGCGGTTTCGACCCGATCACCGCGGGCGACACCGCCAGCGCCGCGGCGATCTACAAGCTGTACGAGGGGTTGCTCGAGTACGAATACCTCGCGCGGCCGTACGAGGTGCGGCCGTTGCTGGCCGATGGCATGCCGCAAATCTCCGAGGATGGTCTGACCTATACGTTCAAGATCAAGCGCGGCGTGCGGTTTCATGACGATCCCTGTTTCCCCGGCGGCCGCGGCCGCGAACTCACCGCCGCGGATTTCGTCTACGGCTGGAAACGGGTGGCCGATGTCAACAACCGCTCGACCGGGTACTGGATCTTCGAGGACCGCATTGTCGGGCTGGACGAGTTCCGCGAACAGTCGAAGAAAGGACCGGTCGACTACGACACGCCGGTCGCCGGCCTGCAGACGCCGGATCCGTACACGTTCCAGGTCCGGCTCACCCAGCCGTACCCGCAGTTGATGTGGGTGTTGACGATGGACTACGCGTTCGCGGTGCCGCACGAGGCGGTCGCCTACCATGGCAAGGAATTCCTCAACCACCCGGTCGGGACCGGGCCATACATCATCCATGACTGGCGGCGCGGGTATCGCATCGAGTACCGCAAGAACCCGACCTACCACGGTGACACCTACCCGNNCGACCGAGGGCAGCGACGAGGACCGGGCGGCCGGGTTGCTGGCCGATGCCGGGCAGCCGTTGCCGTTCCTCGACCGCGTGGTGCAATACGTCGTGGCCGACCCGTCGACCGAGTGGTTGATGTTCCTGGCCGGCCGGCTCGCGTCGTCGGGGATCTCCCAGAACAATTTCGACGCCGTGATGACCAACCAACGGGAGCTGACGCCGGACCTGGTCGAGCGCGGGATTCGCCTGTTCAAGTCGCCCCAGATGCGGACGGATTATGTCGGGTTCAACATGCAAGACGCGGTCGTGGGCACCAACCGTACCCTGCGCCAGGCACTCGCCTGCGCGTTCGATGTTGCCAAGTGGATCGAGTATTACAACGACCGGATGGTGCCCGCCCGCGGCCCGATCCCGCCCGGCGTGGCCGGGTACGACCCGGACCGCGCCTGGCCGTACACGTTCAATTTGGAAAAAGCGCGGCAACTGCTCGCCGACGCCGGTTATCCGGGTGGGATCGACCCGGCCACCGGCAAGCGGCTCAGCCTGACAATCGATATCGGCAGTGCCGCCGACCCGGAAGTCCGCCAGTCGGTCGACCTGATGGCCAGTTTTTATGACGCGCTCAACATCGAGCTGAAACCGCGCTACAGCAACTGGCCGGAATTCCTGAAACGGCTCGACCGCAACGAGACCCAGATGTTTCGCCTGGCCTGGATCATCGATTACCCGGATGCCCAGAACTTCCTGCAGTTGTTCTACAGCAAGAACGCCTCGCCTGGCCCGAACCACGCGAACTACAGCAACCCGGAGTTCGACCGGTTGTACGAACAGATTCTCGTGATGCAGGACACCCCGGCCCGCACCGCGTTGTATCGCCAGATGGCGAACCTCGTGGTTGAGGATTGTCCGTGGATTTTCATGACCCACCCGTTGTCGTTCGGCCTGTTCCAGCCCTGGCTGAAGAACTTCAAACCCCATGATTTTCCCTATCCCAACATCAAGTTTTACAAGGTGGAGGAGACTGCCTGATGTTGGCCTATATCATTCGCCGAACGTTTTACGTCATCCCGGTCGTGCTCGGGGTGGCGCTGATCACGTTTATCCTGTTCCACGTGGTCGGTGCCGAGACCGCCCCGTCGCTGATCCTCGGCAAGAACGCCACCCCGGAAGCGATTGCCGAGTTGAAAGAACAACTCGGCCTGTCCGGACCACTGTTCCTGAACTGGCAGGCCGCCCGCGAGACCGGTTCGGTCGCGGCCCTGTTCGATTCGCAGTTCGTCGCCTACCTGCGCCAGATCCTGACGCTCGATTTCGGGCGATCCTGGGCGAACCAACAGAAAATCTCCACCATGCTGCGGGCAGGGATCTTCCCGTCACTGACGCTGACGGTGCCGATTTTCCTGATCAACCTGCTGCTGGCGATCGGGATCGCGTTGTTTGCCGCGTACTATCGCAACACGTTGCTCGACCGCGGGATCGTGATCGTGTCGGTGATGGGCATGAGCATCAGTTACCTGGTGTATATCCTGGTCGGCCAGTACCTGCTCGCGTTCGAGGGCGGGTGGTTCCCGATCTGGGGTTATGAATCCGCTTATTACCTGGTCTTGCCGGTCCTGGTCGGCGTCGTCAGCGGACTCGGCAGCGGCGTGCGGTTTTATCGCACGGTGATGCTCGACGAGATGTACCAGGACTACGTCCGCACCGCGTTCGCCAAGGGGCACACCGAGCGGACGGTCCTGTTCAAGCACGTGCTCAAGAACGCGATGATCCCGATCCTGACCAGCGTGGTGTTATCGATCCCGTTCCTCTACGCCGGCAGCCTGTTGCTGGAGAATTTCTTCGGCATCCCCGGTCTCGGGTATCTCAGCATCGAGGCGATCAATTCCCGCGATTTCCCGGTGATCAAGGCGATCGTGTTTATCGGCTCGGTCCTATACGTCATCGCCAGCCTGGTCACCGATATCTGTTATGCCCTGGTCGATCCGAGGATCAAACTGCGATGAACCCGGCCCCGGACACCACCACCAATCCCGCCACGACCACCGGCACGGGATCGCCCCGCCCGACGTCGCTCTGGGGTCATGCCTGGCACCAGTTGCGTCGTAACCGGCTGGCGATGGTGTGCCTCGGGATCATCGGGATCTACACGCTGATCGCGCTCTATGCCGAGGCGGTTCACTGGAGCTACCGCTGGAAAGACCAGACCCCGCCCTACAAGATCGTCCATTTCGAAAACCGTTTCGCGTCCCCGTCGCTCGAACATCCGCTCGGGACCGATTCGCTCGGGCGGGACGTGTTGTGGCAGGTGGTCCAGGGCACCCGCATTGCATTCGAGGTCGGGGTGTTCACCTCGCTGATCGCCATCCCGATCGCCGTCGTACTCGGCGCCCTGGCCGGGTATTTCGGCAAGTGGCTCGATGATTTCATCGTCTGGGTCTACACGGTGTTCGACTCGATCCCGGGCCTGTTGTTTATCCTGGCGATCGCGATTGTCGTCGGGAAAGGACTGGTCGGGGTCTGTCTCGGGATCGGGCTGACGACCTGGGTCGGGCTTTGTCGTCTCATGCGCGGCGAGTACATCAAGCACCGCGACCGCCAGTACGTCCTCGCCGCCAAGTCGCTCGGTACGCATCACCTCTCCATTATCTTCCGTCATATCCTGCCCAACACCATTCACCTGGTGATCATCAGTTTCTCGTTGCGGTTTCCCGGCGCGATCCTGACCGAGGTGGTGCTCAGCTATCTCGGGGTCGGTGTCCAGGGCGAACCGAGCTGGGGAATCATGATCAACGACGCCAAGCTCCGTCTCTGGCAGGGACACTGGTGGGAACTGATCGGCGCCACCACCGCCATGTTTTTCCTCGTGCTCGCGTTCAACCTGTTCGGCGACGCGTTGCGCGATGCTCTCGACCCGAAACTGCGATCGGCGGAGACCAAAACCGCATGAGCACGCCCCTGCTCCAGGTCGACGATCTCCAGGTGAGTTTTTTCACCGACGACGGCGAGGTGCGGGCCGTCGACGGCGTCTCGTTCACGCTCGCCCGGGGCGAAACGCTCGCCCTGGTCGGCGAATCCGGCTCCGGCAAGAGCGTCACGGCCCTCTCGCTCGCCCGCCTGGTCGCCACCCCGCCCGGCGTGTACAAGGGCGGCCGCATCCTGCTCGACGGCGAGGACGTGCTGGCGATGGACAAGAAACATCTGCGCGCGATTCGCGGCGCCAAGATCTCGTACATTTTCCAGGAACCATCCTCATCGCTGAACCCGGTGTTCCGCATCGGCTCGCAGATCCGCGAGATGCTCCAGCTACACCGGCCGCAACAGGCCACCGACGAAGAAGTGATCCGCTTACTCGACCTGGTCCACATCCCGGACCCGGCGCGGCGGATGCGGGATTACCCGCACCAGCTCAGCGGCGGCATGCAACAGCGGGTGATGATCGCGATGGCGCTGGCCTGCAACCCGGCCTTGCTGATGGCCGACGAACCGACCACCGCGCTGGACGTGACGATCCAGGC
>JABAHR010000993.1_pt2 | contig 15676 bp, 15 predicted proteins | sample 7062101 | NCBI WGS metagenome assembly JABAHR01 (sample SAMN14534553, study PRJNA622989) | marine sediment metagenome | biome: marine biome [ENVO:00000428]; feature: marine pelagic biome [ENVO:01000023]; material: deep marine sediment [ENVO:00002113] | place: India: Gulf of Kutch | collected... | reverse complement strand
GTTTACCATCTCGATCTGGGTGTCAGCAACTGCTATTTGATTGTCGAGGAGTCTGGCCTCACCTTGATTGATGCGGCTGTGAGAAGTTCTTTTGATTCCTTAATCGATTTTATTACCTCCCTGGGGAAATCGCCGAAGGACCTCAATCACATTTTGCTTACCCATGCCGATCTCGATCATGTTGGTGCCGCCCCGGATCTCCAGGAAACATGCGGTGCAACAATATACGCCAGCCAGATTGAAGCTGATGCGCTGGCAGAAGGCCATTCTTCGCGCCAAATCAGGATGGGAATCCTGACCCCGCTTTTTTCCTGGCTTGAGCGCCGGGGCGGTGCGATGCAGGTGGAAGTCGATGAGGTCCTAAATGAGGGGGATCTACTGCCGGTTTTGGGCGGATTGGAGGTAATTCCGAGCCCCGGCCACACGCCCGGACATGTTTCTTTTTATGCGCCGCGTCATGGCTTGCTCTTCGCCGGGGATTCAGTTTCCACCCGGTCCGATGAAGTGCTTTACAATCAGGTCAAGCTTTTTAATTGGAATCAAGATTTAATGAAAAAATCCGTTCACAAACAGGCGGAAATGCGCCCACAGATTGTGTGCAGCGGTCACGGACCGGTGGTGTTTAACGCCGCGGATAAATTCCCAGGTTAGGGGGGTGGGTTGCAGCAGTGGCCATCTTCAGCAGCCCAGTGATCAGGAAGAAGATCGTTTACAAGTTGCGCTCCTGCAAGAAAACGCGCGCCATCCTCGTACTTAAAATTAAATCAAAACAGGCACTCGCAAGCGCCTGTTTGACTTCTTTATCTGCTTAATACTGCCGACTCACTACTCCCAACTGTTAGCTATCCTAATACCGTCCGAAGCGCTGTTCTTTCCACACATCAGCTTCGTTATGATACCCAGCCTGTTCCCAGAACCCGGGCTTATCGCTGGCGCGGAACTCCAAGCTGCGAAGCCATTTAGCGCCCTTCCATAAATAGGGGGTGGGTAATTCTTCCCGCTCTGGAATGTGGCCGACCACCCCGCGCAGCGGGTAGCCGTGATCTGGGGTCAACGGCACTCCATTAAAATGCGTGGCCAGCAAGAAGTTCTCTGCCAGCACTACCTCCAGCGGCAGGTTGACGGTAAACCCGTATTCAGCGTGCTGCACGACGTAATTAGCTTCCGGTTTGAGCTTGATCAGTCCCTCATTAACCAGGGTTTTCACCGCGACCCCTTCCCATTCAGTGTCGAACTTGCTCCATTTGGTAACGCAGTGGATGTCCATTTTGACACTTGTGCGCGGTAGTTCCTGGAACTGGTCCCACGTCCAACGCACCTCTTCTTCCACCTCACCCCAGATCCGCAGGTCCCAGGTAGCGGGGTTGAAGTTCGGTACTGGNNCGTCCCTCTTCCTTCATTTTGTTTTCTTCTTCGCGGCGGTCGGAAAGGTTTCTAAACATGATCGCTCCAGTTGAGTTTGATTGTCAGTTAATGTTGAGAGGTATTCTACCTGTTTGTCGTTTTCTGAGGAGGTGTTCTTTCCTCGAAATTGATTACAATAGTATTAAAAATGAACGATTGGTCAGCTCGTCAGCCCGCATATTTATTCAGCAGGAAATGAGGGTGCCGAATAACTAGCGTTTCACCAAACAAATTTAAAATTTGCTCGCCAATCAAATTGCCTTCATCCTGCCAGACAAACCCCTACAGCGAAAAACTCTCTCCCGGCTCGAGGACGTGCGGCTCGGTTTCTGTTTCGGCCGCGACGCGCTGTGTCCAGGCATCTGGATCTTGTTCAATCACCGGCCAAGTGTTGTAATGGCAGGGAATCACGTGCTTGGGACGCAGCAGCTTGACTGCGATCAGGGCGTCATCCGGCCCCATGGTAAAGTTATCGCCAATCGGGATCACCGCCAGGTCCAGGCCTTCATCCCCGATATAGTGCATCCCGCCGAACATGCCAGTATCGCAGGCGATGTAAATTTTCTCATCGTCCTTGGTGGTGAGCAGCATTCCGGCCGGATTGCCGCCATTAGAACCATCCGGCAGGCCAGAGCCATGGAAAGCGATCGTCAGCTTGAGGTAGCCGAAGGGATGATGATAGCCGCCGCCGATGTGCTGGGCGTGTGTCTCCACCCCCTGCTTTCCCAGCCACCCGCTGATCTCAGCATTGGCGATCACCAGAGCCCCGGTGCGCTTGGCAATCGCCACGGTATCACCCACATGGTCGCCGTGCCCGTGGCTGACAAAGATGAAGTCGGCTTCTGCTTCATCTGCCGTGATGGGGGCTGCGGGGTTATTGGTAAAGAATGGGTCCACCAGCAGTTTGTGACCGTTAGTCTCGATCATGTGCGTGCCGTGCCCCAGGAAAGTGTATTTTGTGCTCATATTTTGCCTCCTTTGGTCTTATTCAGTATAGACGCGCAGGCAGGGGGCTGTCAATGAAGAGGTGTGCAGTGTTAGCTTGACCCGGGTTTGGAGTTGGGTTTTTTGTACGATGCCTACAAGAAAAAATTTTGATCAATTGGTTGCACTAAATTCTTGAGACCACATAATAAAAAGCATAAAGGTATTAGATTATCTTTGCACATATCTTGATATAAGTATTGAATTGGTTGAAGTATAAGCCCCAATTATCAAGCAAAATGCTTCGGTCTCATATCCTCCCAGGTTTTTGAAAAAAGCGTTAACAATTGAATTTCAAGTAAATTGATGCCAGAGTTTTAATTTCTTCGGAGTCAAAATGGACAATTTATATAAAATATATTGAATATATGATAAAATTTTTAACCCTATTATTTGTTATGTATAATTAGGAGTTAAGGTTGTCGAATCGCAAATCTTTTCTCTTCCTCCTTAGTGCCAAAGGTGGTGGGGATCGACCTCCTGTCATTGCTCTTGCTCTAGCCCTGAAAGAGCGGGGGCATCGAGTTGGCGTACTCTCAGACGAAGAAAGCGCTCAGCAAATCGTTTCTACCAACCTCCCTTCAACTACCTTCCCATTAGCCCTTGATGGGAGAGGGCAGATAGGGCGGTGGATCAAGAAACTCAGGCAAGAGGGCACCGGTTCAGAGGATGCGCTGCTAAATCCGATGTTGGATTGGGCGAACCCTCTTTTACCATTTAGCCAAAAAGTTATATCAGATTTCAAACCAGATATGATTGTGAGCACACTTTTTGGCATTGGACTGGCAACCCAGTTATCAAAGAATTCAGGTGTTCCTTGGTGTTTTGTTAATCCCAGCTTTTATTTTGGAGAGAACGCTACCCGTAAGTGGGAAGAGGATTGGTACGGTCCTTTCATTCCTCGGCTTGCAAGAGATTGCTTTTGGCCTTTAGTTAAGCAAGCTGATATCGTTCTCCATGCTACTGATCCCATTTTTGATTTTCAACCAACTCAACTGCCAAAGAATCATCACTATGTAGGCTTTCTATTATGGGAACCACTGATAGAAACCACTTTTTCGATTGATGAACCAGGAGATCCCTGGGCGTTAATTACTTTAAGTTCTGTTAGGCAAGAAGATGAAGTTGTATTTGCAAATTCAGCGCTTAAAGCACTAGCTGATCGACCTGTCAGAACCTTGTTAACCCAACCAGATGAAGATATAAGGAGCAACCTAGATTTGGTTCCTGAGAATGCGAAGATTGAAGGGTTTATACCTCATTCGTTAGTGTTAAAGAAAAGTTCCATTGTAATTAACCATGCTGGCCATGGGATAGTGAGTAAAGCAATAACATATGGTGTGCCCATGGTGCTTTTGCCTTGGGATCGCGATCAGCCAGGTGTTGCTTCAAGAGCAGAAAAATTGGGTGTTGCTAATGTTGTTCCGCGTGCGAGTGCTAATCCAGAAGAAGTTCGAAGAGCAATTAAGACTTTAATTGAAGATCCTCAGTACAAGGAGGCAGCACTTCAACATTCTCAAAGGTTATCGACAATTGATTCGGTTGAGATAGCATGCAGATTGCTTGAAGATTTTTAGTTTGAGGTTACTAATATTTAGATACCGATCTCTTCTTTAAAATTCTTAATTGCCTCAAGGCGTTACTGAAAGTTTTTGAAACCCGATCCCATTGTTTAGACACCAAGTTCACTCGAATATCGATGCCAAAGGATGTTTGATCACGACCTTCTGATCAAGATAATGGAACGGTCTATCTAAAAGAGCCTTCTCCCCTCATTTACCATGACAATCGCACATGACTGGTCATTGTGAGACAGCTGGCGGAATAAAAATAACGTGTTTAGTAGGGCTGAAAAAATCTTTGTCCACCAGAAAAATTATTCATTTAAATCAAAACTATCAGATCAATCCTGTATCATCACCCCCAATAAAAATTTAGCCTACATTTTACTAGGATCATCCCTCACAAGCAGCGGGAATCAGAATCGGATATAATCGACACATATTTATGACCAGGAAGGAGTCTTCACATGCAGTACATGAATCTCGGAAAAACTGGCCTGAAAGTCTCCCGCATTTGCCTCGGGATGATGAGCTACGGCACCTCCAAATGGCGTGACTGGGTGCTGGACGAAGAAGACAGCCGCCCCTTCGTGCAGCGTGCGCTGGAGCTGGGGATTAATTTCTTTGATACGGCCGATATGTACTCGCGCGGCGTCAGTGAAGAAGTTACCGGGCGGGCGTTGAAGGACTTCGCCAACCGTGATGAGATCGTGCTGGCCACCAAGGTCTTCTTCCCCTTCAGCGATAAACCCAATATGGGCGGGCTCTCACGCAAGCATATCATGCAAGCGGTCGAGGATTCGCTGCGCCGCCTGGGCACCGATTACATCGACCTCTACCAGATCCACCGTTGGGACTACAACACCCCGATCGAAGAGACCCTCGAAGCGCTGCACGACCTGGTGCGTTCCGGCAAAGTGCGCTACATTGGCGCATCCAGCATGTTCGCTTACCAGTTCACCAAGTCGCTTTATCTCGCCGATCTGAACGGCTGGACGCGCTTCGTCTCCATGCAGAACCATTACAATCTCATCTACCGCGAGGAAGAGCGCGAGATGAATAAACTTTGTGTGGAAGAAGGTATTGGTCTGATTCCCTGGAGCCCGCTGGCACGCGGCTTTTTGGCCGGCAACCGCACCGAAGAGAAAAGCGGCCCCACCAAGCGCTCCAAAAGTGATGATTACGCCCACCGCATGTATTACCGCCAGAGCGATTTCGAAGTGCTGGATGCGTTGGAGTCCTTGGCTGCCGAAAAGCAGGTCCCCCCCGCCCAGTTGGCGTTGGCCTGGCTGCTGCACAAACCGGGAGTGGTTTCCCCGATCATTGGCGCTACCAAAATGCAGCACCTGGAAGAAGCCGTCCAGGCCCTGGAGATCACCCTCACCCCGGAGGAAATCGAGCAGCTGGAAGCCTCGTATGTCCCGCATCCTGTCCTCGGCCACAGCTAAACGATAGGAGAAACGGGACCTGACACCGGAACGATTCGGTTGGTACAATACTTGTATTGAATGTTATAGAAGGAGCAAGCATGTTCCACGAAATTCCACAAGCGATTTTAGACCGGATGAAAGAGCTGGAAGAGATCGACAACCGCGACCGGCAAGATGGGACGCCGCATCTCAAGCGCATGCGCCAGGTTCCCCCGGAAACCGGACGTGTGCTGGCTTTTCTGGCTGCTTCCGCGCCTACGGACGGCGCTTGGCTGGAAATCGGTACCAGCGCCGGATACTCGGCTCTTTGGCTCAGCCTGGCCGCCCACTATCGCAACAAAACCCTGATCACTTTCGAACTGCTTCCCGAAAAAGCAGCCCTGGCGCGCGAGACGTTCAAGAAGGCTGAAGTGGACAACCTCGTTGAACTGATCCATGGGGACGCCCGCGGGCATATTGCCGATTTTGCCGAGATCGCCTTCTGCTTTGTGGACTGCGAAAAAGAAATGTATCCTGAAATTTTTGAGCGTGTTGCTCCCCGTATGATTGTGGACAGCATTTTGATCTTCGATAACGTCATCAGCCATCAAGAAACGTTGAATCCCTTCCTGGATGATATCTCAAACAACTCGAACTATGATCAAGTCATCCTGTCTGTTGGAAAGGGACTGCTGGTCTGCCGAAAGATCAGCTATTAGGAGGTAATTTGAGCGAGAAAACATTAACCGTAGTAATTCCGATGGCGGGGTTTGGCACCCGTCTCAGACCCCATACCTGGAGCAAGCCTAAACCCCTGGTTCAGATTGCCGGGAAGACCGTCCTGGATCATGTGCTTGGGATCATCTCCACTGCCACCGATTTGCAAAACTGCCGGCTGGCCTTCATTATTGGATATTTAGGTGATCAGATCAAGACACACATGGACCAGTATTATCCGGATGTAGAAACCAGCTATTATGTCCAAGAAGAAATGCTCGGGCAGACCCATGCGATCGCCATGGCGCGTGAGCAGATTGAAGGCCCCACGCTGGTGCTGTTCTCAGATACGATTGTTCACGATGACCTCTCATTTTTGCTCGACCCCGGTCACCAGGAGGATGGGGTGATCTGGGTGAAACAGGTAGAGGATCCGCGCCGCTTTGGGGTGGTGGATGTGGGCGACGACGGCTATATCCAGGATATTATTGAAAAACCGGACAGCATGGAAAATGACCTGGCCGTGGTTGGATATTATTACTTCTCTCGCGGAGAAGATTTAATGGCGGCGATCGATCATCAGTTGAATCAAAAGATGATTAATAAAGGTGAATACTATATTGCGGATGCTATGAAGTTGATGATCGATCGGGGCGCGAAGTTGAAACCTAAGGCGGTCAATGTCTGGCTGGATGCCGGTGTGCCCGACACGGTGCTGGAAACCAATCGCTATCTGCTCGAGAAGCATTCCGTGGACAATGTCTTAGCTGAGCTCCCAGCGGATGTGGAGATCATCCCACCGGTCAATATTGATCCGTCTGCACAAATCCGTCACTCGAAGATCGGCCCTCACACCTCAATTGGACCTGGATGCCGGGTGGAGGAAAGCCAGATCACCAACTCAGTTATTGAAACTGATGCAGTAGTGGTTTCCTCGCACCTCAACGGATCTTTGGTCGGGGAGCGCGCCCAAATATCTGGCATCAATGGTACTCTGATCGTCGGTGATGATTCGATAGCAAAATGTGACACATGAGCGTTCCCAAGGTGTCTGGAGATCAGGTGGATTTTATTTCCGGGTACACTTATGCCCAGCGCCCGGTCTCATTGATGTGGGAAGATCGGAAATATGAGGTCGAGACCGTGATTGCCGAGTGGAAGACTCCGGAAGGTAAACATTTTATGGTCAGCACTACCAGCGGAGACGAATTTGAGATCATTTATCAGAATGATGGAATTGATTGATTGAATGGCAAAAGATATTCCATTGAAGCGCATATTGCTGGCAGCAATCATCATCTTGGGGGTAGTATTTAGAATTTGGGCTAGCCAACCAACTTGGATCCATTGGGATGAGAATTTCTATATTAACATTTTTCAAAATTTTGTAGACCGTGGAGAGTTGACACCATACATGTGGCGGCTGGGAAATGACACCAATATTATTTCAGGTGCTGGGACAGGATATGGTATTTTTATTCTCATCGGATGGATGACGATCTTTGGTGAGTCGCTCTTTGGTGTACGGATGCTGATGGTCCTGGCAGGATTGGTCACGACATGGGTATATTACCTGATCTCAAAACAGTGGTGGGAAAGCCGGGAAGCCGGGATAGCAGCAATGACATTTGGGATTGTCAGCACCAGTGCATTCTATACTTTAGTGGGGAGAATGGATGCGCTTGCTATTTTGTCCTACAGCTTACTTCTTTTTCTCCATATTGTGGCGGTTCGCCAGGTTAAGAAATGGCCACATTTCTGGGTGGGTGCGGTTTCGATTCTTTCGACTGAAATACATATCCTTGGTCTTTTGTATGTGGGATCATTGGCGATTTATTATGGTTTCCGGTATGTAGAAATCGTAAGCCGGGAACGAAAACTGATGCTCGATTCGTACCCGGTCTATTTTTTCTGTGGAGCTGGAATATTTGGTGTACTTTATGTCATCATCCATATCTTGCCAGATCCCCAGGCTTACTTCTTAATTCCCACAACATGCAGTATTTGTGAATCAAGCTTTCTTCAAACTGAAATTAATCGTATCCAACGATTTATCACATTTCGTCCGCTAGATTCATTCCTTGTAATTGTTATATCGGCCTTTGCGATCAAGTCCAGGGAAAGATATCGTCATTTTTCAATCTTGTTTGTAGGTTATATTGGAGTTCAAATCATTGCTAAACCTCCCTCGTTCGTTCAGTATTCTCAACATGTAATTCCCTTAATCTCAGTTGGAGTTGGGGGAGTGATTGATGATTTGATAAATCGAATCAACTCTGAAAAGAAAAATTCAGTAAAGAATTTATTGCTTCTAGGGTCTCTTTTTTGGCTTTGTTTAAATTTGACGTTTTTTGTGACAGGTCGCATTCCCTATGAAAGTGCGTACCCAATCCAAAAAACTGAAGAAGTTATGTTTATTGCAGAAAATATTCCAAAGGAAACAGTTATCATGTCATATGAGATCTATTTTTATATGCTAAAAGAATATCGGAATTTTATGGGCTATGGAACAAATTTGGATTATGGCATTACATTACGAAACGAGAATCGAGCCAATTTTTTTGATCGAATTAATCCCCGGGTGATTTATCTGTATCATAAAAATGTTGAAAAAGATCCAATTCTCCAACAATTTATTGAAGACCGGGATTTTATACAAGTAACCTCGGATTTATGGGTTGGCCAAGAATTAGTCCCTACCGAATAACTGGTCTGAAAACATTGAGTGAGGAATCATGAGTGAAAAACAGAGAGTCTTAATATTTATCGTCAGCTACAATGCAGAAGCGTTCATTGAAAGCGTGCTGGATCGCATACCGGAGCATGTTTGGAAGAATGACTCTTACGATGTGGAAGTGTTGGTCATTGATGATCAATCTTCCGACCAAACCTTTGATCGCGTGTTGGAGTTCATCGAAAGCAATAAAAGAAAAAAGATCACCCTGCTGTATAACCCTAAGAACCTGGGGTATGGCGGTAATCAAAAACTCGGCTACCATTATGCCCTTAAGAACCATTTCGATGCAGTTGTACTACTCCATGGAGATGGGCAATACGCCCCAGAATATCTGGATGACATGATCACACCGATCCTGAACAAAGAAGCCGATGTCACCTTTGGCTCCCGGATGATCAATAAGCTAGATGCCTTACGTGGAAAAATGCCGCTATATAAGTGGGTAGGAAATCAGATTTTAACCACATCACAAAATTTATTGCTGGGGTGTCAGCTTTCTGAATTTCATACCGGATATCGAGCTTATAGTACAGAAATATTCAAAAAGATCCGCTTTGAACATAATTCCAATTATTTTGATTTTGATACGGATATCATCATTCAAGTTTTAGATACAGGACATAAAATTAAAGAAATTCCCATCCCCACCTACTATGGAGATGAGATTTCTTATGTCAATGGGTTTTTGTACGCTTTTAAAATTATGGCCACCACTCTTCGTTCACGGATCGTGAAGCTAAATTTGCTTTACGATCGCCGCTTTGATTACGATTTCAACCCCAATCAGTATTATTCTCTCAAGTTGGGATATCCTAGCTCACACCAATTTGCCCTCGACCGGGTGAAAGATGGTTTGACGGTTTTGGACCTGGGCAGCGGGCCCGGTTTTATGGCCGAAGAGTTGAATAAGCGAGGGGCTAAGGTCATTTCCTTGGATCAGAGAATCACCGCGGCAACGGAACAGCATTCCGTGGAGACGATTGAAGCGGATGCACAGGAATATGATTTCTCCCTCTTACAGCGTAAGGTGGATATTGTTTATATGCTCGATATCATCGAGCACCTCGCAGACCCCGATGAGTTTTTACTGCGCTTTCGCTATCAGTTCGGGGAACAAGATGATACAGCGTTGATCATCACGACGGGTAATATCGGTTTTTTTATTATTCGGTTTGGCCTCTTGGTTGGAAATTTTAATTACGGAAAAAAAGGTATTTTGGATAAAGATCACAAACGCTTGTTCACATTTCAAAGCATGAAACGCTTATTGGAATCAACAGGATACGAAGTTCAAGAAATCCACGGGATTCCAGCGCCCTTTCCAAATGCGATTGGGAAAAGTTGGCTTTCCAGTTTGATGCTGGCGGTAAATCGCTTTCTGATCTTTTTCTCCAAGACTCTCTTTTCCTATCAAATGGCTTTTGTTGCGCGTCCTTTACCTTCCGTTGATCATTTATTAGAGCGAGCGAAAGAAACCAGTACCCAAATGATTGAAGAGTATAAAGATGACAATCATTCTGGTCTTGGAACGGAAGGCTGAACGAGTTAGCTAGACATTGAACGAATAAGTAGGTTGTTGGCTAAAAGGACCAATCTTTTTTGCCCGGTATGGAAAGAATAAAGGATGAATGAATATGTTGGCAACCTCAAATCCTCTTTGGTTCCCAACATCATGCCGTTGCAGCTTAAACAGGGAGTGCGATCATGTCAAATCAAATGAATAGTCGTAGATGGATGATCTTTGGGTTGGTTGGGGTGGTGGTGATTTGCGCAGGGACAGTTTTTATCCTGGGCGGCTTTGCGGCGATCCTGGCATTGATTGGAGGATCCACAGCCACCCCACAAGAGGCAGTTCAGAGTCAACTGCCGCAGGTTACGCCTGAGGCCCAGGCGGGAAATACAGATGGGAACGATGTTGATGCGCCTCCCGAAAGCTTACGACCTGTTCCTTTCGAGTCTGTTGTTCAGATTGTTGCGATGTATTACGATGAAAACAACCGCCTGCTGGAAGGGTGGACGGGTTCTGGAACGGTGATCACTGCGGATGGCCTGATTTTAACCAATGCCCATGTGGTTTTACCAGACCGTTATTTTCCGGTGGATAAACTTGCAGTGGCGTTTACGCTTGAAGAAGACCAGCCACCGCAGAAGTTGTATTTTGCCGAAGTTGTTCAGGCAGATGAACAGTTAGATATTGCAGTCGTCCGCATCACGACGGATTTGAACGATCGCCCGGTAGATCATGCTTCGCTCAATCTTCAGTATGTTCCCTTGGGGGATGCTGAAAACTTAAGGCTCGGTGATCAACTGACGATACTGGGATACCCTGGGATAGGTGGACAAACGATCACCCTTTCTAATGGTGTCGTCAGTGGCTTTACAGCAGAAGCAGGCCGGGGGCCGCGAGCGTTTATCAAAACGGCTGCTCTGATCGCCGGCGGGAACAGCGGTGGACTGGCCGCTGATCCAGATGGCTACCTGGTCGGGATTCCGACCCAATTAGGGTCTGGCGGAGACGGACAGTTCTTAGACTGTCGGGTGCTGGTCGATACCAACCGGGATGGCGTGGTCGATGATCGCGACACTTGTGTGCCGACCGGCGGTTTCATTAATGCTTTGCGGCCAATAAACCTTGCACTCCCATTGATTGAGGCGGCGAAGGCAGGAGTTGTCGCGGTGCACCAAGACGCTCCGCCTGTCGCACCAGAGGCTGAGATTCCACCTGAAGGATCTGTTATCTACCAGGATGATTTCTCAACCACGGCCGGAAATTGGGCCTGGGAGGATACTGCCGGGAGTGTTTCCTATGTCTCTGGGGAGCTTCATTTGCAGATCAATCAAACGGAATACTTTATTTGGAGTGTGCCGGATAAATCTTTTTCAGATGTCATTTTGGATGTGGATGCAGGCCTTGTGACAGCAGCCAATGATGGCGACTTCGGATTGCTCTGCCGGTACCAGGACAATCAGAATTTCTACGGGATGGAAATTTCTGAAGATGGCTATTATGCGGTTTGGAAGATGATCAATGGCGAATATATTCCTCTGGTCGATTGGCAGTATTCTTCCCTGATTAATACTTCAAAACCCGTCCACCTCAGTGCCGCATGTGTGGGCAATACCCTGGCTTTTATTGTGGATGGTGAATTGCTGGTAGAAATCAAAGACAGTGACCTGACCAGCGGAAGTGCCGGGGTTGTGGCTGGAACCTGGGAGGGTTTTCCACTTGTGGTCAGCTTCGATAATTTTGTTGTCCGTTCTCCTGGTAACTAGCCTCACCGCTTGTGACATATGTCATGGCAGGATTACCCTTGACGCGGCAGGCGTATAACGATATTGTATGAGAAAATCATCACAAACAAGATGTGAAATGATAACTGGGATACAGCCTCTCAAATTTCTAAGGTTGCTTTTTAAGCGGGTACAATACCGATGTACCCGCATATCTTTTTAAAAGAGACAATGAAGGAGTAAATCGAAATATGGCTGAAATGACAAATGCATTTCAAATGGCGCAGAAGCAGTTCGATGATGTGGCTGAATTGCTTAATCTGGATCCAGATATCCGGGAGATGCTGCGCTGGCCCACTCGTGAGTTCCAATTCCAAGTCCCGGTGCGGATGGATGATGGCAGTATCCGCACCTTCAGGGGGTTTCGCGTCCAGCATAGCGATGTGCGCGGGCCTTCGAAAGGGGGAATCCGGTTTCACGCGGCAGAGACGATTGACACCGTGCGCGCTTTGGCAATGTGGATGACCTGGAAATGTGCCGTGGTAGATATCCCTCTGGGAGGTGGTAAAGGGGGGGTTGTGATTGATCCTGCCACCCTCTCTACACCTGAAAAAGAACAATTGTGTCGTGGCTGGATTCAGCAGATTTACCGCAATATCGGCCCGCGCCAGGATGTTCCTGCCCCGGATGTCGGCACTACACCTCAGATGATGGGTTGGATGATGGATGAATATTCCAAGCTTGTCGGCCAATTCACTCCTGGGGTCATCACTGGAAAGCCCCTTGGCGGGGGCGGGTCTTTGGGGCGCACGGAAGCGACCGGGTTTGGCGTAGTTTACACGATCCGTGAGGCGATGAAACATCTCAATTTGGATTCGACCCAAACCTCTGCCGCCTTCCAGGGCTTTGGCAACGTCGCTCAATATGCTGCGATGGGATTTAAAGAATTCCTCGGCGGGAAAGTGATCTGTGTTTCATATTGGGATCGGGAAGACCGCACCTCGTACACCGTCAGCAAAGAAGATGGCATCGATCCAATCTTCCTGCAGTCGATCACCGACCAATACGGTTCGATTGATAAAACCAAGGCGGTGCAGTCCGGTTATGTGATCGAGCCTGGAGAAGCGTGGATTGAAAAGGATGTGGATGTCCTGGTGCCGGCAGCGCTTGAAGGGCAGATTAATGCCACAACTGTTCAGCAGGTCAGCAGCCGCGTAAAAATCGTTGCGGAAGGCGCTAATGGACCCACGACTCCTGAAGCGGATGCCGTCTTTGAAAATAACGGCGTCTTTGTCATCCCAGACTTCTTATGCAACGCAGGGGGTGTCACTGTCTCTTACTTCGAGAGTGTCCAGAATGATATGAATTATTACTGGTCAAAGCAAGAAGTGCTTGAAAAATTAGACTTCAAGATTTCCAGCGCGTTTGAGAGTGTTTTGAAGCTTTCAGCAGGCGAGAAGATTTTTATGCGCGATGCTGCCTATATGGTCGCCATTGGGCGGGTGGTCGAAGCCATGCAATTGCGAGGCTGGATTTAAGCTTAAGTTACCTTCGGGATTGGATAGGGTCTTGTGTTAGCAAGGCCCTATTTTTTCTTCAATCTAATGAATATTGAGGTGTAATCTAGGACTTTTTAATCGATTATTTTAGGGTATGTTAAAATGTATTTGCAGCATTCGCTGTCTGATCTTCTAAATTAAAATTTAATGGTAGACAAGCCAAGAGGTTTAATGATTTAATGTTTTAATCATTTAGATCATTTGTGAACTATTTAAATGGATAAGGGTTATTTTTATGCAAACAGATGATGAAGATAAAAAAACTCAGGCTTCCTATTCGGAACTTATCCGCAACTTTATCATCGAGTTGATAGTCTATGGCATTTTGCTGGTGATCTATTTCTTTGTTGCTCTGCGTTTCCTCGCAGAACCGCTGAGAAATCTCTTTGATAATAATTTGATCGTATATGCCGTGATAGGGTTGGGATTGATTGTTGTCCAGGCAGTTTTCTTAGAGTTTGTCACGTCTTTGCTGTTTGATTTTCTTGGACTTAACAGACTCACTTCCAAACCAGGACAACATTAGGAGAAGAGTTTGGAATTCCCAATTGCAGGTGTATTCATTGATCCGATTGCTCTGGTGCTGATCGGTTTTCTTGTGGGGATTTTGGGTGGATTCTTCGGCGTTGGGGGCGGTTTTTTGGCGGCGCCATTCATGTTCTGGATTGGTGTCCCGATGAATTTCGTCGTCGGCACAGACTTGGCCCACATGACAGGCAAATCGATTGTGGCTTTCAAACGGCATCGGGCTTTGGGGCATGTGGACGTAAAGCTTGGAATTGTCATGATTGCTGGCACAATGGTCGGGGTGGAGATTGGCGCACAGGCGATTGAGGCCTTGGAAGCGCGCGAGGCCGTTGATCAGGTGATTGGTGTTTTGTATATTTTCATCTTGCTCCTGGTAACCATTTTTACCGCCTATGAGGCGATTCGTTCGCTGCGGATGTTGCAGTCTGAAAAAATGGATGTGAAAGATGTGGTTGGTTTCCAGGGTATTGCCCGGAAAGTCTACAATATTCGTATCCCGCCAATGGTCTCATTTCCCGCCTCCGGAATTGAATCGATTTCTCTGTGGAGCATTGTGGCTGTGGGGCTGCTGACAGGAGTATTGGCAGGGATGCTGGGCGTTGGCGGCGGTTTCATCCGGATGCCGATGCTGGTTTATTTCCTTGGTATTCCCACCCACGTAGCTGTCGGCACTGACCTTTTTGAGATTATTTTCTCCGCCGGGTACGGTACGCTGACCCATGCATTGAAAGGCAATGTGGATATCATCATGGCGCTGGTGATGCAAACAGGGGCAGCGATCGGCGCTCAAATTGGAGCGGTCTCCACTCAATATTTCACCGGTCCTCGCATCCGTCTTTTCTTTTCCTTCCTCCCGCTGGTGGGTGCGTTGATGGTCATCTTAAGATTACTGGGCATTGTTGCAATTTAAAATTGGATGGAAGAATTATGAAGTTGTTGTATCTTGTTGCTAACCAAACGGTTGATCCCTCCGTCGCAGATTTTGTCTCGCAGGTAGCGCGGAGAATGGATGCCTCTTTGTTGGTGCTGGTGGCATCTGAAGATGAAAAAGAGCTTGAAGATGCAGAGGCAAGCTTTGCCAATGTGGCCGAAACACTGGAAGGCATTCCATATTCGACAAAGTTTGTGGTGGGGGATCCGGTCTCAATGATGAGCGAGGAAGTAGCGCAGGAAGAATACGAGATGATCTTAATGGGGGTTCACCGGCGGCAGCGGGTGATTCGATCGCAATTCCGCGTGATCTCACAGCGCATTATCAAGCAGTCACCGATCCCGATCATGCTCATCAGGGATACCAGAGAGAAATTGGAGCGCATGCTGGTCTGCACCGGTGGACTCAAAATTTCCCAACCGGTGGTTGAGCTAAGCGCCAAATTGGCTGGAAAGGTTGGTTTGAAGGCTACTGTGCTGACAGTATCGGCCGCGGTCCCAAGCATGTATACTGGCATGATGGAGATGGAAGAAACCCTGGAAGAACTGCTCGAAACAGACACCCCACTTGCCCAGCATCTACGGGAGAGCGCTGAACTGCTGGCCGAAAGCGGT
>JABAHR010001530.1_pt2 | contig 15681 bp, 19 predicted proteins | sample 7062101 | NCBI WGS metagenome assembly JABAHR01 (sample SAMN14534553, study PRJNA622989) | marine sediment metagenome | biome: marine biome [ENVO:00000428]; feature: marine pelagic biome [ENVO:01000023]; material: deep marine sediment [ENVO:00002113] | place: India: Gulf of Kutch | collected... | reverse complement strand
AACCTCCACGGGGACGTGCGCGAGAGAGGATTGACTCGGCCCGCTTCCCTGCGGACCTCGCCCTGCGGGTCCCCGACTTTGTCGGGTCTCCCCCGCGCGCCTACCCGCGGCGCGCGTGGTCGAACCTCCACGGGGACGTGCGCGAGAGAGGACTCGAACCTCCACGCCTTGCGGGACTGGATCCTAAATCCAGCGCGTCTGCCAATTCCGCCACTCGCGCGATGGGCCGGCTGACCGGAAGAATATGCAGGCTGGTGAAGGGAGCGGCAAGTGCGAAGCGCGCGCGCTGCGCCCGGCGGCGAGAGGGCGCTACGCGGTGTTGCCGGGCAGGTTTCTCGCAAAGACGTAGTCCGCGACCGGCTGGCCACCCACGAGATGTTCCTGGATGATGCGCTCGAGGATGTTCGGGTGGCAGGAGTGATACCAGACACCGTCCGGGTAGACCACGGCGATCGGGCCGTGGAGACAAACCCGGAGACAATTCACCTTGCTGCGGTACACCAGCGGCCGCGGTTCGACCAGGCCGAGTTCTTTCAGGCGCCGCTTGAGGAAGTTCCAGGACTCCAACGTCGCCTCGCGCGGGGCACACTTCGGTTCGGTCTGGTCGGCGCACAAGAAAATGTGGCGGCGGTACTCGGCCAACCCGAGCGCCGCGGCGGTGTTGCGAAGTTGTTCGTCGGCTGATCGGTCGTTCATCTCATTCCGGTGTCCTGGCCGGCGCATCGATTCGGCCATCGCGAATTTCGATCTGGCGATCGGCCACGGCCGCAATCTCGGCGTCGTGGGTCACGATCGCGATGGTCCGCCCCGCGCAATGCAGTTCGCGGAACAGCTCGAGAATGCTCTCACCGGTCTGGGTGTCCAGGTTGCCCGTCGGTTCATCGGCGAGGATGATCTTGGGATTGTTGACCAGGGCACGGGCGATGGCCGCCCGCTGGGCCTGGCCGCCGGAGAGCTGTCCCGGCCGATGCCGGAGCCGGTCCGACAGACCGACCGCGGCGAGCGCGGCACAGGCCCGCCGATGACGTTCGGCGTGGCCGACCCCGGCGTAGACCATCGGCAACTCGACGTTCTGGACCACGTTGAGCTTGGGTAACAGGTTGAAAAACTGGAACACGAACCCGATGTTGCGGTTGCGGATGAGCGGCAGGTCGCCGGCCGAGGCGCTGGTGATCTCGGTGCCGTCGATGGTCACCGTGCCGCTGGTCGGCGTGTCGAGACAGCCGAGGATGTGCATCAGGGTGGATTTCCCGCTGCCGGACGGGCCGATGATGGCGAGGAACTCGCCCCGCTCGACCTGCAGGTCCACGCCGTCCAACGCCCGCACGGTGGTGTCGCCGAGTTGGTAGAGCTTGGTAACGCGCTGGACCTGGATCAATGACACGGGTCGCCTCTATGTCACGCGCCGGGACGGCTGGCCAAAGCAAACCGCGGGGCCGGTGTCTCGTCGGTTGCGCAAAGCGTGGTTCCTTCCTCGCGGTTACCGGGTGGTTCCCGGCGGTTTTTCCAGCAACACCGCGTCGCCTTCTGCCAGGCCGGCCAACACCTGGGCATGGCGGAAATCGCTTTCACCGAGCTCGATGACCCGGCGGGTGGGTTGGTTGTTTTCGCCGCGGGCGAGGTAGACCACGGTTTCGTTCTCTTCGCGGAACACCGCGCTGACCGGCACGACCAGCACATTTTCGAGGCGGGTGATGGGAAATGTCAGGTTCGCGTTCATGCCGGGCCGCACCCGCGGATCGTTCTTGGTAATCAACACGTCGACGTTGAATCCCTTGATCTCGTCCTTGACGGTGGCGACCGGCGCGACGAGTTCCACGCGGCCGTCCAGGGCGGTGTCGGGCAGCGAGTCGACGGTGATTTCCACCGGCTGGCCCCGCTGGATCTTGATCACGTCGACCTGGTTGATATGGGCGCGGATCACCATCTGGTTCAGGTTGGCGAACGTCATCAGGTCGGTGCCCTGGTTGACCCCGGCCGCGCCGGAGACCACCTGGCCGGCGCTGACCAGGACCCCGAGCACCGTGCCGTCAAACGGCGCTTCGATGCGGATCTTTTTCAACTTGTCCTCGACGCCCTGGAGCGATTTCTCGGCGCGGGTGAACTCGTTGCTGGACAACTGGAGCGCGGTGCGGGCGTTGTCGAATGTCTCGCGCGAGACCAGTTCGCTGGCGAACAATTCGCGGAGCCGGTCGTGATCGCGCTGGGCCTTGTCGAGTTCGAACCGCGCGCCGGCAATCTCCGTCACGGCCGCGTCCCGTTCGGTGAGCAGGTCCGTGTCATCCAGCGAGATCAGCAAGGTGCCGCGGACTACCTGCTGGCCGGTGCCGACGGCGATCTCCTTGATCCGTCCCCCGACCTCGGCCTTGACGGTGACCTGGTTGGCGGGGTTGATCTCGCCGATGGCTTCGACCAACACTTCGATCGTGTCCCGCGTTACCGTCGCGCTGGTCGGGGTGCGGTGCGCCCCGGAGCGATTGCCCACGGGCGGTCGCCAGATGCTCCAGGCGATCCAGGCCACCACCACGGTTCCGACCACAATCCATAGCAGCTTTTTCATTCGGGGTGACTATAGTCGGCGTTTGGCAACGGTCCAAGTTTTTGCCGGGTCAACCACAGGGCGGCCGCGATCCCGCTCCCGCTGAGCACGCCGCCGAGGTGCGCCATGTAATCCACCCGATCCGCCTGGATCCCCACCAGCAAATCGATTACCAGCACCAACCCGAGCAGGGCCAGGACCCAGCGGCGCAACATGGCATACCGCCGGTGATGAACGCTGTAGACCAGCACCGCGTACGCACCGAACAAGGCATAAACGCCGGAACTGGCACCGATGGCGAGATCGAATCGGCCAAACCAGCCGCTGAACAGGTTCGCNNNNAGCACCCGCCACCATCCCATCACCCGCGCGATCACCCCGCCCAACAGGACCAGGCCCAGGCAGTTGCTGAGAACATGAACCAACCCGTCGTGGAAGAACAACGCGGTCAACGGCCGCCACCATTCGCCGGCCAATGCCGACCAGGGCACGTTGCCGAACCGGGTTTCCCAGCCGATTTGGACCATAGGCCCGGCGAGGAACCCGAGACACCAGGCCAGACCCAGCCCGGCCGCCAGCACCAGCGTGACCGGTTCGCGCCCGTCAAATACCAGCAGGTTCCGCCAGACCGCCGAGGTCCGGTCCGCTTCCTGCAGCGCCTTGAAACCGGCGGCATACCCGTCAGTCGCGGCGGCCGGCCGGTCGGTCAGGGCCGGTTTGTGCTCGGCCAGCTCGAGGTAATGCCGGATCGCTTCTCGCCAGCCGCTGTCGCGCGGGTCGGTCAGGGCGTAGGCCCGCGCGAGCAGCTTTGCGGCCGGCACGTAATCGCCGCAGGCCAGGGCGCACCGTCCGCGCCAGTAAACCCCGAACCGGCGTTGCCCCACCAGCCGGCTGCTCCGCCGGGCCAGCAATCGTTTGACCTCGGCCGGGTGCCCGGCCATCGCTGCCAGCCGGATCCGGGTCATCCAGGTCAGTTGCCGGAACCGGCCGGCCAGCGGGGAGAGCAGGGCCGTCTCCACGCAATGCAACGCCAGCTCGAACCGGCCACACTCGGCGTACGCCCGCGCCACCATCAGGTGCGCCTCGGCATGGATCCCGACCGTGGCCCACTGGCGCACCTGCTCGAACCACTCGATGGCCTCGGTCCACTGGCGGCGTTGCAGGAAAAAACCCAGCGTCAGCAAATCGACCTGGCCGCGGATCTGGGGCGGGACGTTCTCGGCGCCGATGGCCTGGAGAATCTCGGTGGCTTCTTCTCGTTTGCCGCGGGCGATGGCGAGCATGCTGTCTGCCAGGCCGCCGTACCAGCGCCGGTACGGGCCGCCGAGGAACCAGCCGGCCCAGTTCCGCCATTTCGCCGTGCGGCGCCAGCTGCCGCGTTGCTGGTACACCTGCGACAACCAGAGACAACCGGCGGGTACCAGGCGGGTGAGCAGATACCAGGCGATGCCGAGCGTGAGAAACAGCTGGGGCCGGGAGGTGGCCAGGGCGCCCACGCCGGCCAGGGCGACCAGCAGCGACTGGGCGACCTGGATCCCGTGCCAGCGAAGACCGCGTCGGACCAGGATCGTGAGGTCAAACCCCGCCAGCACGACCAGCAACCAGGCCAGGTCGGTGGCGGTCATGGCCGGATGACCACCTCGTCACCGAGCTGCAACAGGTCGTACAACTGCTCGATCTGGTCGCGGTCCATCGCAATGCAACCGTGGGTCCAGGTACCGTTCGGGGAAGGACCGTGCAGGCCGACCTCGCCGCCCAGCCCGGTTTTCCAGGGCGGGCAGGTGCCGGCGGCGATGGCGGTGCGGATCTGCTCGTACTCCGTCTCGTTGATCAGGCTGGCCTGCCGGCCGCGTTCGGCGTCCTCGAGGTTCGGGTAGCTGATCCCGAGGAACCGATGATACCGGCTGTTCGGGTTGCGGTAACACACATAGAACTCCCCGACCGGGGTTGCCAGGTCGCCTTCCCGTTCCTTGTCCGCCGGGTTGCGGCCGAGCACGACCGGCACGGTGCGGACCAGGTGGTCACCGTCGTACAACCGCAAGGTGCCATCCTGCTTGGTGATGACGACGCGCATGGGAAACGAAAACCGGCTCAGGCCACGCGGGCGGTTGCCCGGCCGGGTTCAGCGGGAGAGTTCATCGATCTTGGCGGCGAGCTCGAAATCGTTCTCGGTCAGGCCATCGACGCTGTGGGTCCAGAGCATGACTTTCACGCGTTTGAACTTGTGCAGCAGCACATCCGGATGATGGTTCATGCCGTCGGCCAACGGCGCGATCTTGGAAATGAAGATGGCGGCCTCGGTGAAATTCCCGAGCACCACCGTCTTGCTGATCAGCTTGCTGTCGGCATCGAGGTCCCACCCGTCTATCGTTCCCAGCCGCTGTTTGATTTCTTGTTCCGACAATCTCGGTAGGTCGGTCGCCATCGGTTTGTCTCCTTTGTTATCCGTCGGTGTTNNCGGTGTTGATTGCTTCGTCCTCGGCTTGTTGCCTGCGATCCGTGCGGCTGACCAGCTCGGCGCCGTGGCGCACCAGCGCGTGGGCCCGCGGCAGACAAAGATCAACCTTGCGATCGATCGCAAACACCAGTTCCAGGTCCGGTAAGACCGGTCCCGTGGTCGGCGCCGCGTCATCGGTCGCGGTCGCCGGCGGTTCGCGCAGGTCGAGTTCCATCGGCAACGCGTCCCGGTCCAGCCCCGCCACCACCGCCGGCGGCAGGTCGGTGAGCGTCGTCCGCTGCGTGTCTCCCGGCGCCAGCGTGCGGTTCTCGCGGTGGACGTAGTCTCCGCCCTCCACGCCGCGCCAACTGATCGGTTGGGCGCCGAGGTTGGCGATGGCCAGGTCCAGCACAATGCCGGCTGCGGCATCCGGCGCGGCGCTGAGACGGATCGTGATCCCGAGCTTGCGGTTGAAGTGAAGACGCTCGATCTCGTGCAGGTGAAACCGTTGCTCCCGCACCTCCACCCAGTTCAACAACTCGATCCAGGCCGGCGAGTATTCTTTCAGGATCGCAGGATGCTCGGTCCACTTGTCCTGGCGAAGTTCCTCGGCGATCACCTTGTGCCCGATATACCGTTCGTAAAGCGGGTCGTACGCGTTCGCGGCGCCTTCCACCACCGTCTTGCCCATCTCGTTGAGCCGCTTGTCCTGGGTCTGCATCACGGTCGAATGACTGCCGGCTTTCATCCGCGCCATCACCAGGCCCATCGATTCGTTGATCGCGTCGCGGAAGGTATTGAGAAAGTTGCGGAACCAACGACCGAACCGCCGGCCCAGGTTCGGGTGATAGGTGCGCCGGACGTCTTGCAGCCGACGCGCCTGGTTGGCCGCGGTCAGCTCGTCATGGTAACGGTAGATCGCCTGGACCTGGGCCAGATGATCCTGGAGCATGATATAACTCGTCTCGTCGTGGCCGTGATCGTCGTCACGATGAGGTCGGGGATAAATCAACTCCACCCCGGACGGGAACACCAGCAATCGACCCCAGATGAACTTGCCGTCCTTGAGCTCGATGCGGACCTGGAACCCGTGAAAATCTTTCAAACAACGATCGCGGCTGCGGCGTTTGACGTAGATCCCCACGATCGCCGAGACGAAGATGAACAACAACGTGAGCGAGAAAGCTTTATCCATTGCGTGCGTTTTGGTGCGCCGCCCGCCGCGGTGATATTCTCGCCGGGCGAGGCGGCTGATCAATGTTGTGGTTCCAACCCACCAGCCAACTGGTATCCCCCGACCATAGAAGGTTGCTGCCCGAGTTTCGAGTGCCAAGTTCCGCGGTCCGCAGTGTGCGGCGGCCGTTCGGTTGACATCTCGGTCTGCCCGCCCTATAGTCGCAAATAGGACTAAAACTGTCCTGTTTATACCACTCCGATGCAAGTCACCCGTGCAGGCGAATATGCCGTGATCGGCCTTTCCTACCTGGCCCGCCAACCGGCGGGGCGGACGGTGATGATCGACGAGATCAGCGATTCGGAACAGATCCCCAAGAGTTTCATCGCCAAGATTTTCCAGTCCCTCGCGCGCCACGGCCTGGTGATCTCTCACCGCGGTGCCAGGGGCGGGTTCAGCCTTGCCCGGCCGCCATCGGAGATCAGCCTGCTCGATATTTTCCAGGGCGTCGAGGGAGATTTCGCGTTGCAGAAATGCGTGGCGGACGAGCCGGAATGCGTCGTGTCAGAATCCCGGCTGGGCGCCTGTTCCCTGTGCGGGGTTTTCCTGGAAGCCCAGCACAAGGTGAACGAGGTCTTCTCGCGGACCACGCTCGAAGACCTGCTCGAACGACAACTCAAACCCGTGAAACAAGAGGGATGAAACCGTAACTCACCCGGGCTGGTCGCTTTGCCCGGCCACGTTTCCCCGTTTCGGACCCCGAACCAACCGATCTACCTGCCATGCCAGAAGCCACCATCCCACCGCTGTCCGAAGAAACCGTCCGCGCCGCCCTGCACCAGGTCAAGTTCCCCGGTTACAGCCGCGACATTGTCAGCTTCGGGCTGGTGAAAGCGGTGACCATCGGCCAGGGCAACGATGCCACGATCACGTTACAGGTCACCACGCGCGACCCGGCGATCCCGGCCCAGATTGAAAAAGATGTGCGGGCGGCCCTCGAGCAATGTCCCGGCATCGGCCGGGTGGAGGTGCAGTTGACGACGACGCAGCCGCCCGAGCCGGCTGCTGCCGGCGTTGCCGNNGTCAAACGGATCATTGCTGTTGCCAGCGGCAAAGGTGGTGTCGGCAAATCCACCCTGGCGGTCAACCTTGCCTGTGCGTTGCACCAACTCGACCAGCGGGTGGGCGTGATGGATGCCGATATCTACGGCCCGAGCGTACCGAAAATGATGGGGTCGATGCGGCGGCCGACGATCACCGACGAGAAACTCGATCCGGTCGAACAATTCGGTCTGAAACTGATGAGCATGGCATTGTTGCTCGATGAAAACGCGCCGGTGATCTGGCGCGGACCGATGATCATGAAAGCGATCCAGCAGTTTAGCCTGGCGGTGAACTGGGGATCGTTGGACGTGCTGGTGGTGGATCTGCCGCCCGGGACCGGCGACGCGCAGTTGTCGCTGACCCAGACCCTTGCGCTGGACGGCGGCGTGATTGTGACCACCCCCCAGGACGTGGCGTTGGAAGTCGCCCGCCGCGGCATGGCGATGTTCGAGAAGGTGAACGTGCCCATCCTCGGCATCATCGAGAACATGAGTTACTACGTCTGCCCGCACTGCCACGAACGCGACGAGATCTTCGGCCACGGCGGTGCCCGCCGCGAGGCGGAACGGATGGGAGTGCCGTTCCTGGGCGAAATCCCGCTGGTGACCGGCATCCGGGTCGGGGGCGATGCCGGCGAACCAATCGTGGTGGCCGACGAACAGGGCGAGGTCGCCGGGGCCTATCGCCAATGCGCCCAGGCCGTCCTGGAACAGATCCGCTAGCTCCTCGCCAGACCTCGCCCGGCGCGTTTTCAAACTGGAACCGTGATCCATGTGATCGGACAGACGGGATTGGATTGTCGCATTCCGCGTTGCAAACCCTGCCTTCTGCATGATAATTTTCACGAAGATTCTTGTAGGTCTGGGCCCTGACACTTTGTTCAGGGTCTACCCCTACAGCCAGACAGGTTGACCCGGTTTATAAATGCGTTCGTGCCTTACAGTTCAAGGATTCCGCGGTCTGATTGCGATGCCGATGTCTGCATGGTCCATCACCTGGCGATCGGTTGGCCTGGTGATACTGCTGACCGGGCTGCTGACCGGGGTAAACGCAGAACCCCCGGCCCCGCCTGCGGCGGCCGAGGAAATTTCGGAAGATAAACTGTTTTTCCGCGAGTTCCGCCGCGCCGCGCGGTTCCTGGACCAGGGCGCGCGGGATGAAGCGGCGTTGTTCATGCAGCTGCTTCATAACCAGCTCAGCACGTCGCCCTGGATGGAGATCTCGCTGCTCAAGCTTTCCGAGCTGCTCGAAACAAGAAACGATGAGCAGGCGATGGACGGCTACCTGGTGCTTCGCCAACGGGTGATCAATTCTCCCTATTTCCAGCGCGGCGACGAGCGCATCGGCATCTTCGGCACGGCCATCAACGGCGCGGCCGAGCGGGGGATCCAGCGCATCCGCCTGCGCCGGATCCGGTGGGCGCTCGAGAAATATTTCATTCGGTTCCAGCAATACCCGGAAAACCTGGCCAAGCTCGCCATCTTCGACCTGGTCGCTCCCGAGGACATTCTCGATGCCAATGACCGGCCGTTCCGTTACCTGCCGACCGGCCAGCAGTTCCGGCCCCAGATCCGGTACTTGCGGTACGAGCTCGAACGAATCCCGCGCGAACCGTTTGCCCCCAACGCGCCCCGGCTGGACAGCACCACCTTGATCCAGGAAGATCCGCCGGTCTACGCCGCGCGGATCAGCCTGCCCGGTCGGGTCGAGCCGGTCGAGATCCGGAAATACCAGACCATCGACGGATATTTTGTCATCGTGATCGCGGAAGACGGGATCGTGCTCTGCACCGCGGAGCGGGTGGTGGTGATCCCCACCCAGTCCTGAACCGGTTTCGCGATGAAATTATCGTTCTACGGTGCCACGCGGACCACCACCGGTTCGAAGCACCTTCTCGAAGTCAACGGCCAACGGATCCTGATCGAATGCGGGATGTTCCAGGGTCGCCGCAAGAAAACCCTCGAGTATAACAGCGTTCTCCCGTTTGATCCCGGCACGGTGGACCTGCTGCTTTTGAGCCATGCGCACATTGATCATAGCGGCCTGATACCGGTCCTGGCGAAACAGGGTTTTAGCGGCCCGATCCGGGCCACCGCGGCCACGACCGATCTTTGCGAGGTGATGTTGCTGGACAGTGCCCATATCCAGGAACAAGACGCCGCGTTCGTTTCCAAGAAACGGGCGCGGACCGGTGAACCACCCGTCGCCCCGTTGTATACCCAGGCCGATGCCGAGGAGTGCCTGGCGCAGTTCCAGCCCGTGCCGTACAGCCAGGCGATCGAGGTGGCCGACGGCGTCACGGCGACCTGGCTCGATGCCGGGCATATCCTGGGCTCGGCGATGATCCAGCTCGATCTGCGGGAGAACGGGCGGTCGGCGCGGCTTGTTTTCAGCGGTGATCTCGGCCGCGGCGACCACGATATCCTCCGCGTTCCGGCCTGCCCGGCCGAGGTTGATTACCTGCTGGTGGAAAGCACCTACGGCAACCGCAGCCACGAACCCAGCGGCGACGTCAATGACCAGGTCTGCGCCATGATCAACCGCGCCGTGGAACGCCACGGCAAGATCGTGATCCCCGCGTTTTCCGTCGGGCGCACCCAGCGCCTGCTCGAGACCCTGCACGAACTGATCACCGAGCGGTGTATCCCGGCCATTCCCATTTTCGTCGACAGCCCGTTGTCATCGCGCGTGACCGACGTGTTCCGGCGGCACCCGGAATGTTACAACCCGGAATTCTACGACGTGATGCTCAACGCCAGCAACCCGTTCAGCATGACCAACCTCACCTACACCGCCAGCGTCGAGNNCATCAGCGCTTCCGGCATGGCCGAGGCCGGCCGGATCCGGCATCACATCAAGAACACCATCGGCGACGATCGTAACCTGATCCTGATCGTCGGCTGGTGCGCCCCGCACACCCTCGGCTCGCGCCTCGCGTCCGGTCACCAGCAGGTCAACATCTTCGGCGAACCGTATCGCGTGCGCGCCGCGGTGGAAACCATCGACGCGTTTTCCGGGCACGCCGACCAGCACGAGTTGCGGGCCTGGGTTGAGCACCTGACCGGATCGATGCGCGGGATCCGGATCGTCCACGGCGAAACCGAGCCGGCGCTCGCGTTTGAAACCACCCTGCGCGATCTACATCCGCGGGCGGACATTGCCGCGCCGGAATTCGGCGACAGCGTGGAATGGTCGTAACCGCCGCCCGCGAACCAAAAAGGGCGACCGGGATTACCCGGCCGCCCTGGTAACGGTTCTGGTACCGACGGGTTACAGGCTCTGTTTCAGGCCTTGGCCGGGGCTGAACCGGACGGTCTTCGAGGCCGCGATCTTGATCTGCTCGCCGGTCTTCGGGTTGCGTCCGAGGCGCGCCTTGCGTTTGCTGACCTTGAACGTGCCGAAGCCAACCAACTGGACCGGTTTGCCGGTCTTCACGCCTTTGCGAATCCCGGTCAACACGGCCTCGAGGGCGCGTTCGGCGGCGGCTTTGCTGGTGTCGTCGCCGAGCTCACGCTGCACCGCGGCCACAAGTTCTGCTTTGTTCATCTGACCTCCTTGTCAAAATCGGGGATGCGTTTCGTTGTTGTCCCGGTCCCCCACCGAGACAGTGGTAATCTGCCAGCGGGCACCGGCCGCGTCAACCGGTTTTCCGCGCCCCATGCAACAGTTGACACCTGCCAACAGCCGGCAGATGATTCCGTGACACGGTCAACAACACGCCCGATGGATTCAATTGTCTTGCAGGTATTCTTAGTCGCGCTGGCCACCGATCTTGCAACGGGCCTGGGCGCGGTTCCGTTTGCGTTCGTGCCCCGGCTCTCGCAACGGTGGCAGGGCCTGGCCTACGCCGCGGCCGGCGGGATGATGGTGTCCGCTTCCGTGTTCGCCCTGTCCGAGCAGGGGCTGCGCCGGGGCGCCGCCTGGGAGATCGTGCTCGGGTTGCTGGCCGGGTCGCTGTTCTACTGGTGGACCGCGCGCAAGGTTCACGAGAACGATTTCCAATTCGGCGAGCTGAGTTCCAAGGACTCGCGCCAGGCCCTGCTCATGCTCGTCACCATGTTCATCCACAGCATCCCCGAGGGGATCGCCATCGGTGTCGGGTACGCCACCGGCGAGTACGCGTTCGGCCTGCTGCTTGCCGTTGCCATCGCGCTGCATAACGTGCCCGAGGGCATCGCGATCTCCCTGCCCCTCCGCGCCAAGGGCGTGTCGGTCGGCAAATGCGCCTGGTACGCCATCCTGACCAGCACCCCGCAACCGATCGCTGCCGTGCCGGCGTTCTTGTTGGTGTCGTTCTTCCAACCGTTGTTGCCGGTCGGTCTCGGGTTTGCCGGCGGGGCGATGCTGTTCCTGGTCGTCACCGAGCTGATCCCGGAATCGCTGACCAACTGTTCCCGTCATGACACCGCCTGGGCCTTCATGGCCGGCCTGGGCACGATGCTGTTGCTCACCGCGGGGTTGGGCTTGTGACCCGGCTCACCGCCGGGTGCCTGGCCCCGGTCCTGGCCCTGGCCGCCGCCTGTATGACCGACACCCATCGGGCCAGCCGGTCAGCACCCGTCGCCGTCGAGGTGTTGCCCGTCGAGATGCAACGCACCCCGCAGATCGTGCCGGTCAGCGGCCGGGTCGTGGCCGAGGCAACAACCGCCTGGTTTGAAGGTGACTTGCCCGAACCATACGCCGCGGATGCCCGTCCCGATCGCCTGCTTCATGTCCGCGTGAACGCGACCGGCGAACGCTGTCTCGGCCGGCTCCGCGAAATCTTACCCGTCGCCGGCGGGGTCCGGCTTCGCGTGACGCTCACCTGCGAGCGGCCCCTGACGGAACCGTCCGCTGCCGTGGCCGAGTGGATTGCCGGCGAGCGGTTCGGCTTGTTCATTCCGCGGTCGGCCCTGCGGGAGGACGCGGCCGGATCGCATGTGTGGATCGTGGTGGCCGGCCGCGCCCGGCGCCGCGATGTGCGGCTGGGACAACCATATCTCGGGGCGCTCGAGATCGTGGCCGGGCTCAACGGCGGCGAGCGGGTGATCACGTCAGCCGTCCCGCCGCTGACCGACGGCCAGCCGGTCCAAGCGCGTTAACCGGCGACCGGCTCGTTTCCGGCTGGAGTTGGGTTGGTGGCGGCCTATACTTTTCATCCCATGACAGTGCCGCGCGCGTTCAAGAAACTATCCATCCTCGTACCGGTCTACAACGAGGCCGCCACGGTCGAGGAAATCCTCCGCCGGGTCAGGACGGCGGACACCTGCGGGCTGGCGACCGAGCTGATCGTGGTGGATGACGGGTCGACCGATGGCACCCGCGAGATCGTTGATCGCCTGGCGGGCGAGGACGGGATCAAGGTTGTTCATCACCCGAAAAACCGGGGCAAGGGCGCGGCGTTGCGCACCGCGCTGGATCATGTCACGGGCGATATCTGCCTGGTCCAGGACGCCGACCTCGAGTACGACCCGCACGACTACGTGAAGCTGCTCACCCCGATCCTGGACGGCCGGGCCGACGTGGTGTACGGGTCACGGTTTACCGGTGGCACCCACCGGGTGTTGTTTTTCTGGCACTACGCCGCCAACCGCTTCCTCACGCTGCTGTCCAACATGCTCACCAACCTCAACCTGACGGACATGGAAACCTGCTACAAGGTGTTCCGCACCGAGTGTCTCCGGGAGATCACGCTGACCGCCAACCGGTTCGGGATCGAACCGGAACTGACCGCCAAGCTGGCCAAGAAACGGTATCGTTTCTACGAGACCGATATCAATTATTCCGGCCGCGATTATTCCGAGGGCAAAAAGATCGGCTGGAAAGACGGTGTCGCGGCGTTGTGGTACATCGTCCGTTACCGGCTCTGGGATTGAGCCGTCCCCCGTCGCCGCCGGTTACGGGGCGACCATTCGTAACCGCTCCACCACGCGTTTCAGCGCGTCGACGATCCGATCCACGTCCGCTTCCCGGTTGTGTTCCCCGAGGCTGACCCGCACGGCGGCCTTGGCTTCTTCGTCCGGCACGCCCATCGCCTGCAACACGTGCGACGGTCGCAACGACCCGACGGCGCAGGCGCTGCCGCTCGAGATCGCGATGCCTTCGAGGTCCAGCCCGAGCAACAACCCGTTCCCGTCACAGCCGCTGAAGCTGAGGTTGACCGTGTTGCCGAGACGCCGGGTCGGGTCACCGTTGAGCCGGCTGCCATCGATCTCGGTGGTCACCCGTGTCGCCAGGCGATCGGTCAACCCCCGTAACCGGTCCTGCTCGGCCGCCATCTTTGCCACCGCCCGTTCCGCGGCCACCGCCAACCCCACGATCCCGGCCACGTTCTCGGTGCCGGCGCGGCGCTCGTTCTCGTGCGTGCCGCCGACGGTTAGCGACTCGAACGGTGTGCCCCGGCGGAGATACAACAACCCGACTCCTTTCGGGCCGTGGATCTTGTGGGCGGCGATCGACAACAGNNGAATTTGTGGGCGGCGATCGACAACAGGTCCACGGCCGGGTCGTTTACGGTCAACGGCAGTTTTCCAAACGCCTGGATCGCGTCGGTATGGAACGGGACACCCCGCGCGCGGCAGATGGCCGCCAGCTCGTCGATCGGCTGGACGGTGCCGGTCTCGTTGTTGGCCGCCATCACCGATACCAGGACCGTCTCGTCCCGGATCGATGCGGCCAGGTCCGCCGGATCAACCCGCCCCCCTGCCTCGACCGGCAGGTAGGTCACGTCCGCCGCATCGTGATCCGCCAATCGTTGGCATGCTTCCAGGACCGCGCTGTGTTCGATGCGGGTGGTAATCACGTGCGGCCGGCTGGCGTGTGCCCGGCAGGCGCCGACCACGCCGAAGATGGCCGCGTTGCAGGATTCGGTCCCGCCGCTGGTGAACACGATCTCGCTCTCACCGGCACCGAGCAGGCGCGCGACCCGGGTGCGGGCATCGTCGAGCGCGGCCCGCGCGTCGCGACCCTCGAAATGAATACTGCTCGGGTTGCCGAAATGTTCCCGCAGATAGGGCAGCATCGCCTCGAGCACCTCCGGCGCCAGCGGGGTGGTGGCGTTGTAATCGGCGTAAATGCGGTTCATGGATCTGCCGTGGTCGGGCCCCGAGCGAACAACGCGGTCAACCGCCCGGCGCCCGGTTCAGCGGAACACTGCGACCGCTATGTCGCATGGCCGGTGAGCCGGTCGCGGTCCTTGGCGGTCGTTTTCATTTTGGCCTGGCCGCCTTCCATGTAAACCACCGTGGCCGGCGGTACCGAATCGATCAGCCACACGTTGCCGCCAATGATCGAGTCCTGGCCGATCGTGATATTGCCGAGGATCGTCGCGCCGGCGTAGATGGTGACGTTGTCCTCGATGTTCGGGTGACGTTTGATCCCTTTCACCACCCGGCCCTGGTCGTCTTTCGGGAAACTCTTCGCCCCGAGCGTCACGCCCTGGTAGATCTTGACGCTCTGCCCGATCACGCTGGTCTCCCCGATCACGACGCCCGTGCCGTGGTCGATGAAGAAGTGAGGTCCGATGTTCGCGCCCGGATGGATGTCGATCCCGGTCTGGGAATGCGCCCACTCGGTCATGATCCGCGGGATCAACGCCACCTGCCGCCGGTACAACAGGTTGGCCAGGCGCTGGGTCGCGATTGCCCGCACACCGGGATAGGCCACGATAATCTCCTCGTTGCTGATCGCCGCCGGGTCGCCCTCGTACGCCGCCTGGACATCTGTCTGGAGCACCTCGCGCACGCCCACCAGGTCGCCGAGAAATTCCCGCGTCAACCGCGCCGCCGTCCCCGCCAGGTCGTTCGGGTCGCAGTCATCGCACGGCCGGTACTCGAGACTCTTGTGGATCTCGTTTTCCAGGCGGCGGGCGACCGACGAGATCAGTTCCGAGGTGTACGGGTTGAGCTGGTTGGAATGGATCGGTTCCTTGTCGTAGAAACCGGGGAATACCAGCCGTAACAGGTCGCGGGTGATCTCCACGATCGCCTCGCGCGACGGAAGGTTCACCCCGTCGAGGTGATTGATCCCCCCGAATCGTTTGAATGAATCAACCAGTTCGCTCGCAATATCAGCCAGTCGGCGCGTCATGGTTCCTGGACTGTAACCGCGAACTGACCGAATTTCACGCGAAAAACCATCGCCTCCCGCCGGCGGGTTGCGTTATAGTGCCGCCCGGTAAGCAACAGGATCGTCGAACATGAAAGCCTCGGTAGCATTTGCAATCGGGTTATGGACCGGTGGGTTGATCGTCGCCGGTGTCTGGCTCTTCCATCATCGCCAATCCGTCCCCGCCGCCACTCCCGGGTCGGGTGCCGCGATCGACGCGGCGGCGCTGGCAGATGATTGTGACGCGATCGCCCGCGACAACGCGCGGTTGATTGCCGAGGCCGCGCGCCTGCGCGAGACGCTCGAGGAACTCTACGCGGACGCCGAAACGGCGGTTGCGGC
>JABAHR010001637.1_pt4 | contig 15696 bp, 11 predicted proteins | sample 7062101 | NCBI WGS metagenome assembly JABAHR01 (sample SAMN14534553, study PRJNA622989) | marine sediment metagenome | biome: marine biome [ENVO:00000428]; feature: marine pelagic biome [ENVO:01000023]; material: deep marine sediment [ENVO:00002113] | place: India: Gulf of Kutch | collected... | reverse complement strand
CGAATCCACCCGCCCCAGCCAAGAAGCTTTTTATCGATGGCTGAACATAATAAATTTGTGTTAAAAATTTTAAAAATAATGAGCAAAAACAGATTAAAAACAACTCAAGGTTTAGCATCAAATTTATCTATCAACTTATAAACATAACCCCAAGGAGAGAATAAGGAGAAAATAATGAGTTTAAAAATACGTGACGATCTAAAGCAATCCTATCCTGATGTTTATACCCCAGAAGCCATAAGTGCCCTGGAAGCTCTTTCCAAATTTAATAGCGAACAAAAAGCTATTATGGAGAAAAGGTACAAAAGAAGAGCTGATAGAGCTAAGAATAAAGAAAGAATTGATTTTTTAGACCCAAATTCAGTTATACCAAGAACTAATATTAAAGTGCAGGACGCAAGAGACGGTAAGTTTGAAGGCAGTGAGATCCCCTCAGACCTGCAGCGTCAGTGGATACAGGGTACAGGCCCTGCAGCAAAACCCGACTCTCCAACAGAGGTTAGTATAAGAAACGTAGCATACGCACTGCTTTCAGGTGCTGATGGATGGATGTTTGATGGAGAGGACGCACTTGGGCAGATCAATTCGATGTCACTAGATAATCAGAGAAATCTTAAATTAGCTATTGATAAGGACCCAGTTTTTCTAAAAACCGCTGAAAAAGTAGCGGCTTCTATGAACAAATGGGGGAATGGATTTTTTGGCCGCGATATTATTGAAGACTGGGAAAAACAGCTTGACTTTACTACCAAAATATTCAGAGCAAGAGGCCTTCACTTAGACGACAGACATATTCGAGATGAAAGCGGCGTGGCAATGTCGGCTTCAATCGTAGATATGGCCTTATATGTTGCAAACAATCATAAAACACTGCAGAAAAACGGCTCTTCTATCTGCCTATATCTTCCAAAGATTCAGACAGCCGAGGAAGCCGCTATATGGAATGAGATGCTAAGCGCACTTGAAGAACACCTTGGGCTTGCTGAAGGAACTATTAAGGTTTATGTACTAATAGAACAGCTTGAAGAAACCTATCAGCTAATGGAAATCCGCGCGGCTCTCGGAAAACACTTTGTGGGTTTTAATACTGGCAGATGGGACTATATAAACAGCGTATCCGATGCCATGGCATGGGATAAGGATTTTATAAATCCAAATATCGAATCGATAACAATGACATACAGCTATATGGGTGCCTATGAAGACAGAGTAAGAAGAGCAGTTAATACCCCAGATATAAACGGCAATTTTGCCCTATGGCAGGGTGGTATGGAACCGAACATCCCGGTTGGCACTGAAGAGGGTGTAGCCAGCAGTATGGAAAAGGCAGTAGCCGGTGCTGAAAGGGAGCAGAGAGAAGGAGCAAGTGGAAAGTGGGTAGCACACTGGAAGATGGTACATATAGTAAGACCTGTTTGGGAAAAAGTGGGTGAAGCAAACCAGCTTGGTAGAAAGTTCCCACCCCTTACTTATACCGAGGAGGACTCACAGGCGCTTACTCATCTAGAACCTGCTCCAAGATCAATCAGGGGAGCAAGGAATCTGCTTAGCGTTGCACTTCAGTATGGAAACGCGTTTGGCCAGGGCTTTCAGGCAGCAGCGCTAAAACCTGCAGATTTTTTTGAAGACGATAATATTCTCTACTTAATGGAAGACGCAGCTACCGGTGAGATTCGCCTGAGTATCCTATGGGAATGGATCCACAAGGGAGCAAAATTAAATGAAGACGATGCAGAGACCGGCCTTAAAGCAGGAGATACTTTTACTGTAGAAATTTTTGAGAGGCTCTTAGAAGAAGAATATGAGAAGCTAAGAAATGCCAAAGACAAAGACGTCTATGACATCTCAAAAGACACCACTCTTCCAATTGCAAAAGAAATTGTTAGAACCTATGTACTAGATGAAGTGAAAGTACCATGGTACATTGATCTGCTTAACATCAATTTAAACAATCATGATTTGGAGACAGCAAAAAAGAGAATACAACAATATATGACAGCGTTTAAGAAAGATGGTATAAGAATCACCGAAAACCTGGACTTTGTTGTATCTTAAAAAAATTAAATAATCAGGAGAGGAGAGCACAATAAAATGGGTTCAATGGAAAGCGAAGCAAAAAGAATTAAGTCATATTTTAATAGCCAGAGATTTAAGGGAATCACAAGGCTGTACTCTGCAGAGCAGGTTGTAGCACAGCAGGGAAAAATTAAAAATGACTACACTATTGCAAAAGAAGCATCAATAAAATTTTATAAACGTCTTAGGGAGTTATATTCCAAGAAAAAATCTATAACTACTTATGGCCCATATTCCCCAGGGCAGGTCATCATGATGAAACGCGCGGGAATCGAGGGAATATATCTTGGCGGTTGGGCAACCTCAGCCAAGGGTTCTATTACAGAGGACAGAGGTGCAGACCTTGCAAGCTATCCTCTAAGCCAGGTACCTGATGATGCGGCAGTACTTGTAAGAGCTCTTCTGAGTGCTGATAAAAACCAGCAGTTTGAAAGATCAAGAATGACAGAAAAGGCCAGAAAAGCTACTCCGGAGATCGATTACACACCATTTATTATTGCTGATGCAGACACAGGACACGGCGGTGATGCTCATGTAAGAAACCTGATTAGAAGATTTGTAGAAGTAGGTGTTACCGGATATCACATTGAAGATCAAAAACCGGGAACAAAAAAATGCGGTCACCAGGGCGGTAAGGTTCTGGTACCGGTAGACGAGCAGATTAAAAGATTAAATGCAGCAAGATTCCAGCTGGACATTATGGAAGTACAGGGAATCATCGTAGCTAGAACAGACGCTGAAGCAGCTACCCTCCTTGAAGGCAGGGGTGATGAAAGAGATCATCCGTTTCTCCTTGGTGTAACCAACCTTAACGTTCCGGCATATAAAGACGCTTACCTGTCAATTCTAAAAAGATTTTATGATAAGGGAATAAAAGATATAAATGGTCATTTGCTGTATAAAATCTCAAATGATGTTTATAAGGCTTCTTATGCATGGCTAAAAGATGTTGGAGTCCTGGAGATTGTAGACAGCAATATAGAAGCATATAAAAAAGGCAAGAAAACTTCACTCGACAAAACGCTTGATGATGTAGTAAATAAATTTGTAGAAACATGGGAAGCAGAATCGGGAATCAAAACCTTTAGAAAGGCCGTAGCCGACAGGATGGAATTCAGGGCAGAGGAAGGTACAGATTTCGATATGACTGTAGAACAGTGGGATGAATTTGCAAAACAGGTGTCACTATCTGAAGCTCAGGATAAAGCCAAGGAGATGGGACTCAATGTAATATGGGACTGTGAGCTTTCAAGAACCCCTGAAGGCTACTATCAGATACAGGGTGGGATTGAATACGCAATAGCAAAGTCTCTTGCTGTAGCTCCTTTTGCTGACATCCTTTGGATGGAAACAAAAACTGCCGACCTTAAAGACGCAAAAGAGTTTGCTGATGCGGTTCATGCAGTATTTCCAGATAAGATGCTCGCATACAACCTCTCCCCATCATTCAACTGGGATACAACAGGCATGACCGAGCAGGAAATGAAAGATTTTCCAAGTGAAATTGGAAAGCTTGGTTTTGTATTTAACTTTATCACTTATGGTGGCCATCAGATTGACGGCCTAGCATCCGAAGAATTCTCAAGAGCTCTTCTTGAAGATGGAGCGCTTGCTCTTGCAAGACTGCAAAGAAAACTAAGGCTTCTTGATTCACCATACAGAACACCTCAAAGCTATGTTGGGGGTCCCAGAATGGATGCAATGCTTACAGCTTCTTCTGGTCGTACAGCAACCACAAAAGCCATGGGTAAGGGCTCCACTCAGTTCCAGCACCTTGTTCAAACTGAAGTTCCTACAAAAGTACTTGAAGACTGGCTTGAAATATGGGCAAAACATTACAAGATCAAAGGATCTCTCAGGGTTGAGCTCAGACCAAACAGAGCAGGTTCTGACCTGCTTGAGCTAAACATCTTAAGCAACAGATCAAAAAACAAGATGGCCGATGTAATATTTGGCTCCATTCAGGACTTAAGAGGCAAGAATATTATATCCATAAGAGATCAAAACACATATAGCACTGAATTCAGGCAGAAACGACTCATGACAATAATTCATCTGTTCCTTATTCACAGATACAAAGGCGATTCTGTTCATTACGTAAACCCAACAGATGACAACATGAAGCAGACCCAGGGCATGAAAAAGCTTGGTATATATAGCGAGGTTAATACAGAAGTTGGCGACATAATAGTTGCCGGTATTAATGCTAAGAATGTAAAAGACCTACTTAACGAAGATCAGGTAGAGCTTAAAAACCTTATAGCAAAAAAGGGTAGTGCTAAAAAACCAGCAGCAAAAAAGAAAGCTTCAAAAAGAAAATAAGTATTCAAAAACTTAACAATTAAGACTCCAGGCTGTGATTAAACAGTCTGGAGATTTTTAGTCTCCCTCCACTATTAAAGCAATTCTTTCCAAGTTTAATTAGAACAATTAATGCAGATGCTTTGATCCATCTTCATGAATATGTTCATCACTATCCTTTTTATCCTCCAATAATTTTTTCATATTCTTTTCAATTTCATTTCCGTGCACATGATCATGTCCATCATCCACATTTATATTTTTTAACATATATGCTTTATATTCCTGTTCACTTAAATTTGGCAGTACCTGCAAAAATGCCACTATCGCCCAAATTTCCTCATCTTTATGAGTAGGTCCGTATGCCGGCATACCAGTCATCTTAATTCCATTCTTTGTGATCCAGAAAAGTTCTGCAGGAGTCCATTCATCATTTTCTTCATAAAGCTCAGGAGGCTCGGGGTTAAGCCCAATATGAAGCACGGATTCTGGAAGACCTGGCGCTCCATGACACATTGCACACATTGAATCATACTGAATGAATCCTGAATTAATCATTTTTTCTCCGCTGAGATCCGGAGCTTTAATATCTTTAGCATGATTTTTAACTGACAGTTCCATCGATTCATGCAGAATCATTTTTACGACTTTATTGTGTGGTGAAGTTGCTCCNNNTTATATAGAGCAAACGCCAAACCCGCTGCCAAAACTATTATTAATAAGAGTAATTTTGATATAAAATTCATCTGACCGTCCTATACAACCATGTTTATTTACATTCAATTTAGTTAATACTAAATTTTATCATAATATAAGCATAAAATTACCATCAAACTTAAATAATTAATATAAATTAATCATGTAATTCACTGATATATAACAAATTATTAATAATTATCTGTAGTCACTAAAATATATTATAAAAAATATCCCAACAATTGGTATATAATTTTAATTCGTTGACTTTTCAATACTTAGAGCTTACAATTTATAAAAACTTTGTAGGGGTGTGATAATAAAATGTCCAAGAAAATTCTTCTAGTCTGTGATGATAATGAAAAATCCGAAGTTCTAAGTTCTGCACTTGCAAACAGTGGCTACGACACAACATCATTATCTGATTCTTCAGATTTAGTGAACAAATCAGTAGAAGTAAATCCAGATATGATAATTATGGATATTAATATTCCTATTAAAGACGGATATAAAATATGCAGAGACCTAAAAGAAACACCAGATACTCAGCATATAAAAGTTATATTTGTAAAAAATGACAATAATCCTCTGGAAAAAGCCTGGTCTGTTGTAAAAGGGGCAGATTTTTATTTTGCTACAAAAAACCCTTTTAGTGAGAACAACTTAATTCAGAGCATGTCAGTTCTTAATTAAATTAATATTCTATTGGATTAGATTAATTCTTGAATTAATCTCTGCACTTTTTCCTTTTCTATCTCATATTCACTAGATATACGGTCTATATCTTCATTGGTTAGGTTTAAACGAGATATAGTATTGATTCTAATAACCTCAGGCTCCAGTCTACTTGTTCTGTTTTTTTGCAGCTGTAATACGTCCCACCTTGCATAGTGGCCAAGAGAATCAAATATGGCCTTGGTAGCCTTTATCTGGTTAGCATAACAATCGGTGTAAAGTATGGCGTCTTTTTCAAAATTTGGTTCTACAAGGTACCGCCCCGCTGGGTTTACTATCGAGCTTCCACCCCTGGCCCAAGAAAAGTTCATATGATCCGAATCCCTTATATACTCCCACCTATTGGGAAAATCCTTTTCGTCAAGATAGCCGCAGCAGCTGAGAACAAATGCCCCTGCTTCAAATGAATGTACTTTAATGAGATTTTGAAGGTTACAGCCACCTCCTCCCTCACTGATGTCGGCATCAAGCAGTTGATCAGCACCCCTCTTCCAGTTGCCGGGCCATACGCAAATATGAAATTCTTCGCCCTGATTTATCATTGAAACCCTTGCAAGAGGCATATGGTTTTCCCAGCATATAAGCCCGCCTATTCTTCCAATCTCTGTATCGTAAACATTGAGGTCACTTCCATCACCCATACCCCAGTATACTCTCTCGGTATATGTAGGCATAAGCTTTCTGTGCCTCCCCATAACCTGTCCATACTTATCTATGAACAGAAGTGAATTGAACACCGTACAACTTCCGGCCCTGTCATCTATTTCATTACATCCAATAACTACATAGGCCCCTGCACTCTTAGCTGCTTTTCCAAGAATTTCGGTATCTTCTCCTGGAATGAGAACCGAGTTTTCCTGAATAGCTATCATATAATCTGTCCACTCATGAGGAGCAGTTTCATAACCTACTGAATAGTAGGCCGGGTAGCCCGGAATAAAAGCTTCGGAGAATACAATGAGCTCAGCGCCGTTTTTACCTGCTTCCTTTATCAATTTGCAGGCCTTTTTTATGGATTTATCCTTATCCATAAAAACGGGTGACGCCTGCACAACAGCCACCTTTACCTGTTCTCTTCCTCCAAGAACTTTCTTTTTCATTATAATTATAGAATCACAAACTTATACGATTATATTGCTTCCTCCGGGTGCACCGCCTGGAGCTCCGCCGGGACCGCCTGGCCCTCCACCCTGCTGTCTTTTTTTAAGAGACTGTTCTAGCTTTTTCTCTATGAGCACAAATAAATTATCTTTAAAATTATCATCATATGCGCAAATCGATGGAAAGATATAACCCATAAGAGCTATGTTTAAAAAGAACTCCGCATTAGCCTTTAAGAAGGTTTCATCAATTGCCGTTCCATAAGCTTCCTGCAGATTCTTATAGATCTCCTGAAACAGCTCATCACCGGCCTCGAGCACATTTTTTATTTGCCCCTCTTCCTGCATCTTTTTAACACCCATATTAAATGCCATAAGCACTGAGTCCATCATTCCAGGCGCTTTTTGATCTTGCTGATTTTTGTTATTTTCTTCCATTTTATTCCTCCGAAATAATAATCTATTAAATAAAACATTTTATGAGTAAAATAACAAACAGTATAACTATATTTTCAAAAATATTCTAAAATGAAATTGATCTTAGCTGGAGGAAGCAAATGCCAAAGGTAACAGGAGGGTGGCTTGTAGCAAAAACCCTGAGTGATCTGGGAGTAAAACATATCTTCACCCTAAGCGGCGGGCATATTAATCCCATATATAATGCATGCAGGCAGCTTGGTATGAATCTCATCGATACACATAACGAGCAGGGAGCATCGATGGCAGCAGACGCTTATGGAAGAATTACCCGAAAACCAGCAGTGTGCCTGACTACGGCAGGCCCGGGGCTTACAAATGCTCTCACTGGGATTGCAGGCTCTTATCTTGCAAACTCCCCCTGTCTATATATATCCGGAAGATCAGGTATTGAAGAAAACGACAAGCTTCCTCTTCAGGAAATTGATCAGAAATCCATGGTTACTCCGGTTACAAAATGGGCAAGGGACATCTATGACATAAAGAGAATTCCTGAGTACTTATCAATCGCTTACAATAAAGCAATTTCGGGCAGGGCAGGACCTGTATATCTGGGCATGTCTTATGAAGTGCTTTATCCGGAGATAAAAAAATCAGATGCAATATCCATGTATACACCAGCACCCTCAAACAAGATAGAGCCTGACGCTGATACCATTAAGGAAGCTGTGGAACTCCTTTTAAAAGCCAAAAAGCCCGTAGTAATAACAGGAAGCGGCACTTGGTATTCAGACTGTGCCGGGCAACTAGAGCAGTTTATAAAACTAACGGGAATCCCTGTTTTTACTCTCAATCTAGGAAGGGGAATAATTTCAGATGAAAATGAGCACTGCTTGGGTGCAGCAAGCCCTTCTGCACCAAACGGTTTTAGAGAAATTACTGGTAAAGCTGATTTAATCTTAATGCTTGGAATAAGACTAAGCCTTTATATAGGATTTGGAAAAACATTTAATCCAAAGGCTAAAATCATTCAGGTGGATATAGAAGCGGATGAGATAGGAAGGAACAGGGCTGCGGACTTAAGTTTAGTTGCCGACGCTGGAAAGGTTTTAGATAAATTATCAGATAGTCTCAAAGATAAAAGCATCGAATTAGATTATAAAAACTGGCATCAAAAATGCTTAACTACAAGAAAAAATGCCTGGAAGGAAACAGCAAAAATAAGAAAATCCAACAAGAAACCGATCCATGCTTTAAGGGTAATTAAGGCTGTAGAAAATGTGATGGGTGAGGACGGTATGATCGTAATTGATGGTGGAGATACTCAGGCATTTAGTGACGGGACATATAATGTGAGACAACCTGGGCATTATATAAAAGGCGGGCCTCTTGGGTGTATGGGAACGGGTATTCCATTTGCTCTTGGAATAAAAGCAGCCTGTCCTGATAAGCAGGTAGCTCTAATCACGGGCGATGGAGCATTTGGGATGAACTTCATGGAATTTGAGACAGCAGTAAGACACAACCTGCCTTTTGTTGCAGTAGTGTGTAATGATGAAGGATGGGGAATGACAAAACATCAGATGTGGATATCATTTGGAAAGAAAACCCCAACCGTTGGAGTCGATCTTCCTTTTACCCCGTTCCATGAGCTTGCAAATGTTCTTGGAGGTTATGGTGAAATGGTTACAGACCCCATAAACCTCGAAAAAGCTATAAAAAGAGGTCTTGATTCCGGACTGCCTGCCATAATAAATGTAAAGACCGACCCTGAGGCTATCAGCAGGGCGACATATGGGCTTACAGAGATGATGACTCCAAAGGAATAGCATGCCGGCATGAAACTGAGACTACCTGCGGAGTGGGAAAAACATGAGGCTACATGGCTTGTGTGGCCAAAGAGACGAGAAGACTGGCCGGGCAAGTATAGCTCTATCAAATGGGTCTATGCCGATATTATAAAGGCAATCTCTTATTCCGAGGTTCTTAATCTAATCGTAGACTCAGAGCAAGCCGAGCAAAAAGTAAGAGTTATTCTAAAAAAATCCTCAGTCGATCTAAATAGTATTAATTTTTATCATTTTGAAACAGACAGGTCATGGATAAGAGACTATGGACCGTTTTTTGTGAGATTACAAAATAAAATAAAAGCTGCTAGTTTTAAGTTTAACGGCTGGGCAAAGTATTCACAGTGGAAAAATGACAACAGGGTTGCTTCCCATATAACATCCAGTCTGGGCTTAGACAGTATAAAAGCAGTATATAACAACACAGAAGTTATACTTGAAGGCGGAAGCATCGATGTAAATGGAAAAGGCACTCTTATAACAACCAGGCAGTGTCTGCTTAGCTCCTCAAAACAGGTAAGAAACCGGGGGTTTAGCAAAGAGGATTATGAACAGGTATTTAATAGTTATTTTGGTATTACAAACACTATCTGGCTAAATGAAGGAATAGCTGGGGACGATACGAATGGACATATTGATGATATTTGTAGGTTTGTAGACACTTGCACAGTTGCAGCTTGTTATGAATCTAATTTGGATGATACAAATTTTAATACCTTAAATAAAAATCTGGAAATACTCAGAGGCAGCAGGCTTGAAAACGGCTCAAAAATTAATATTATAAAACTTCCCATGCCAGAGCCTAAATACTTTGATGGTTACAGACTGCCTGCAAGTTATGCAAATTTTTATATCTCTAATAAATGTGTGTTGGTGCCTACATTTAATGACACTAATGATTACAAAGCATTAGGAATCCTCGGTGAACTGTTTTCAGATAGAAAAGTCATCGGAATAAACTGTGTTGATTTAATATTGGGTCTTGGAGCCATACACTGTATGACAAAAGAGCAGTTTGCTAAGTCATGAATCAATCTGCTCTGCCAAGACCTCTGCTATATGTTTTGTTTTTCTATCTGTAAAGTGTTCAATCTGCTGACTGCATGAATATCCTGATACTGCTATTATAGTATCATGGCTGCAACTATTAACAGAAGGAAAAAGCCTGTCTTCGCCAATTGTTTTGGATATTTCATAATGCTCGGATTCATAGCCAAAGCTTCCGGCCATACCGCAGCAGCCTGCATTGCTATCTAATACGCTGCATCCCGCCTCTTTTAAAATATTCATTGATGCCATGTTCCCAATCAGCGCTCGTGCATGACAGTGCCCGTGAAACAGCACTGATGGCCCCTGCTTTTTCCATGTGATATTAGACAGTTCATCTTTAGCCTTTGTAAACAAAAACTCTTCAAGCAGAAATGAATTATCAGCAAGGAGTCTTATATCTTCATTACCAGGCAATATGTCCGGATATTCATCCCTAAATGTGAGTATACAGCTTGGCTCTGTTCCAATTACTGCAATTCCCTTTCTTACATAATCAGCAAGAGCGCAAGCATTACTGTGTGCATTATTTCTTGCTTCTTCAACCATTCCCTTGCTTATCATGGGTCTTCCGCAGCATGTCCTATTTTCGACTATAATCACATCAAAACCCGCGGCTTCTAATAATCTAACTGCAGATTTTCCTACTTCAGGAGTATAAAATGAAACCCATGTGTCATGGAAATAAACTACTTTTTTCCCATTACGTTTGTTATGCTTTCTTGGCCTATTATTAAACCAATCTATATATGTTTCCTTGGTTATTTCTGGGAGTGTCCTATTAGGATGTATTCCAATTTTGGGTAAAACAAGCTTAGTAATTATATTATTTGTAATAAGATTTGAAACCGGTGCTACTCTAGATGCTGCATCACTAAGTTTATGTATGTTTGAAAAGAACCTATCTCTTATAGATACGCCACCAGCTTTATTGTAGTATGCTAAATACTCTGTCTTCATCTTTGCCCCGTCAACTGCTGACGGACACTCTGTTTTGCAGGCTTTACATGATATACAGAGATCAAATATGTCATGCATCTCTTTACTTGCAAGCTTTTGTTTTGGAAGTCTTCCGGACAGAACAGCCCTAAGGGCATTTGCTCTAGCACGGGTAGAATCTTTTTCGTCATGCGTGGCAATATATGAGGGACACATTATTCCTTCATCAATCTTTCTACATACTCCCTGACCACTGCACATCTCTGAAGCTTCTGCTATTCCGTTATCATCATTCCAGTCTAAATAAGTTTTAATATCGTAGGTTTTATAATCTTTGCCGTAACGCAGATTTTCAGTACAAACCGGAGCATCAACTATTTTTCCGGGATTAAACATGTTTTCCGGATCAAAAATGCTCTTTATTTCTTTCATAACTCCGTACAATTTGGCACCGAACAGCTTTTCATTAAGATCACTCCTCTGAAGCCCATCACCATGCTCCCCGCTTAGCACTCCTCCATATTTTATGGCTAATTCCATTGCCTTCACGGTTAGTTCCTGCATTACTCTCACACCATTATTCGTTTTCAGATTAATAAGCGGCCTTATATGGAGACACCCTGCACTTGCATGTCCGTAAAAGGCAGCCTTGGTATCAAAACCATTTATAGTATCCTGAATATCCTCCACATAATCGGAAAGCTTATCTACAGGAACAGATACATCTTCAATGCATGGTATGGGTTTATAACTATCACGCCTGCTCATTAGAAGTCCAAGCCCTGCTCTTCGGACCTGCCATACCTGGCTTTGCTGATCATCCGATAACGCATACCTGATATCACATTTCACCTTTTTACTTGTAAGATGAGCTCTGAGATTTCTGCACTTAGTTTGCACTTCTTTTTTAGTCCTTCCATAGAACTCAACTACCAACACGGCTTGTGGACTGCCTTTAATAAAAGTGAGCAAATGTGTAAATCCCGGGTGTGCTCTGGTAAGATCTATGAGCATCTTGTCTATAAGCTCTACTGCCGACGGCTCTTTTTCCAGTATAACAGGCACAGCTTCCATGGCTGCAATAATTTCTGAAAACTGTAATACTACAAGCCCTGTACATTCAGGTCTTTTGACAAGTTTTAGCGTAAATTCGGATGCAATCCCTAGAGTTCCTTCACTACCGGCAAGGAGCTTTGCCGGATTTAATTCTTTATCAAGTAAATAGTTAAGACTGTACCCTGAAGCCCGCCTCCAGTGTTTGGGAAAGTCTTTGCGAATTAATTTAGAATACTTCTTCTTTAGTTCAGATAGTCTGGGATATAATCTGCCGGCAGATTTTAGTCCCAAATCAACAAGATCACCATGCGATGCCACCAACGTGCATGACTCAACATTGTCACCGGCCATGCCATATAGTATGGAGTGAGCTCCAGTTGCGTTATTTCCTACAACCCCGCCTACTGTAGCAACCCTTGCAGTAGATGGATCGGGGCCGAACATTAAACCGATTTTTTTTAGATTATCGTTTAACTGCTGAAGATAAATTCCAGGCTCGGTGCGGACTGTATTGCTCTCAGCATCTACTGATTTTATTTTATTTAGATATTTTGAAGTATCAATTATAAGTGCACTACCTACAGCCTGGCCCGCAAGGCTAGTTCCTCCTCCTCTCGGGAGCACTGCTATATTGAACCGATTGGCAATTTGTACGGCACTAATCAGGTCATCTGCAGTTCTTGGAAGTACTACGCCTACAGGCTCGATCTCATAATTACTTGCATCCGTGCTGTATAAAATACGGCTCATTTGATCAAATCGTATTTCTGCGCCCAGCTCACTCTTCAATTCAGCCTCTAGTTCATTATTAAGCCTATCACTATTCATATTCACCATGTACTATATCAACTCACTCTTTATTGTCGAATTGAATTATCATTGCTAAACTTACAGTAAATATTGGCAACTAAAATAAATTTAAATTTTAATATATTAAGTTGCAGATTACTTGGGTAACATACCGTCTTAATCTTGTTATTTTATTAATATGCATAAATTATCTAAGGAATTAAAATTGACTATTCTTAAATGACCTTTGGTATCGTTCCGGTAAAAGACTTATCAAAAGCTAAGGAAAGGCTCTCATCGGTTCTTCCACAAAAACACAGGACAACCCTTGCCTACGCAATGCTTGAAGACGTGCTTATTGCACTTAAAAACTCCAAACTTTTAGATAGAAAATTTATAATCACTCTGGATAAAGGGGCAATAGAAATCGCAAGCAATCTGGGAATAGAAATAATTGTGGAAACTGAACAAAATGGAGAGAGCGCATCGGTAGATTTTGCAGCTGCAAAATGTATAGAAATGGGAGCAGACTCTATGCTTGTTATTCCGGGAGACGCCCCTCTTATTACATCTTCAGATATAGATAAATTAGTTAGTGAACAAAAACAATTAACTTCTCCATATATAATCATGGTTCCAGCCGGAGATGAACTCGGTACAAACGCTATTCTTAAAAATCCCCCCGATATTATCCCATCGCGCTTTGGCCACGACAGCTACAATAAACACAAAGAAGAAGCAAACAATAAAAATATCCCATACAAAACATTTAAGAACGTGAGGATAGCTCTTGATATAGATCAGCCGGCAGACCTGCAGATGCTAATTAATCAAATTATTGATAGTAATACAAAGAGAGAATTAATAAATCTTGGAATAATAAGCCAGGATCTAAACGATAGAAGTTAGATTTTTTAATGAAGCATATATATGATTTTTAAATAGATTTAGTTAAACTATATTTTTAAAAATTTTTATGGGAGACTATGATGAAAAAATACACTGTTTTAACCTCATTAGCTTTACTACTTTTTTTAACTGTAAATTCTTTTTCTGATGCTGTGGTTAATATGGAATATAAGGATAACCTTTCCAATACAGTAAACAAAAACACAAATTCATTTCAGGGCAGTGACATGAGAATGGATTTTTATGAAGGCGGCGATCAGGTTACAGCTACAATGATCTTTAAGGGTGATAAAGATGAAATGATAAACCTGGATCATAAAGCAAAAAGATATTTTATAATGGATAAACAAACTCTACTTGGACTTGCCACACAGATGAATGCGGCTATGGCAGAGCTTGAAAAACAGATGGCAGTCATGTCAGAAGAAGAACGGGCTATGATGGAACAAATGATGAAAGGCAAACTTCCATCAGCAAATGATACTAAACACGTAGAGCCTGTTCTAAAACAAACTGGAAGCGATAAAGTAAGTGGTTATTCATGTACTAAGTATGATGTGTATAAGGGCAGTGAAAAGGTGCGGGAGCTGTGTGTTACCAATTGGTCTAATATTGAAGGTGGCAATGAAATAAAAACAAGCTTACTAGGTATGACAAAATTTATGGAAGACTTATCAAAGTCTATTTCAAAAACCTCAGGATTTATAGCATCTACAGCTGATTTTGAAAAGAATGTATTTAATGAGATCAATAAGTTAAATGGTTTTCCAGTACAAACAATAGATTATACAAGCGGTGAGGTCACAGGAATTTCAACATTTAAATCATCAAAGAAAACCAATCTAGATACATCAATATTTAACCCTCCGGCAGGTTATAAGCTTGAAAAATTTGGAATGTAATTTCTCATAGAACTACAAGCCAACATAGATCGGATAATTGTGATGATAATAAAAACTATTGCAATGTAAATGTGGATGAATATCTTCTTGGCTGCAAAAACACGGCTAATTAATTCAACAAGACAAGTTAATTAAATTATTAATATTATTTTTTGATAACTCAGGAAGGAAAAAGCTGGGTTTGTTATCAAACCCAGCCTATGATTGGGGAAATTATGGATCGGCATTATAACCATATTGCCGTTAAAACTTTTACTGCTATATAATACTATTACACTCTTTCACCTATATTTCTCTTTCTAATAAAAGCAGGAATATCAAACTCATCTGCATCTTCTTCTGAATTATTTGCCACAGCTGTAGGAAGCTTTGTAACGACCCCGTTTGCTGCAGTCTCTATCTGTGGTGATTGCTGTTTGTCACCGTTTATGCCTGTAGCAATTACTGTCATTCTTACAGCCTCACTCATAGTTTCATCAAATATTAAACCGAAAATGAGATTAACATCTTTATGAGCCCTCTCTCTAACATAAGAACAGGCTTCATTTAGCTCTTCAATTCCAAAATCTGGGCCGGCTGTTACATTGAGCAAAATTCCCTGAGCGCCGTCAATTGAAATATCTTCAAGAAGCGGGCTTGTGATTGCAGCCTCCGCTGCCTCGATTCCTCTGTTAGGACCTTCTGCATAACCTGTACCCATTAGAGCCTTGCCCCCTCTTTCTCCCATAACACTCTTTACATCAGCAAAGTCAACGTTTATATAACCCGTATCGGTTATAATATCAGAGATTCCTCTTACGGCCTGATACAAAACTTCATCGGCTCTTTTAAAAGCCTCTATAATGCTTATCTTCTGCACAGTAGCAAGTCTGTCATTAGGGA
>JABAHR010000058.1_pt6 | contig 15696 bp, 13 predicted proteins | sample 7062101 | NCBI WGS metagenome assembly JABAHR01 (sample SAMN14534553, study PRJNA622989) | marine sediment metagenome | biome: marine biome [ENVO:00000428]; feature: marine pelagic biome [ENVO:01000023]; material: deep marine sediment [ENVO:00002113] | place: India: Gulf of Kutch | collected... | reverse complement strand
GATTGTGACCCCATCTCTCCCACCCATCTTCTTCTGCTATAATCATCAATTCCGGCTACTTCATGGCCGTTCAGAGCAAGGTGCATGCTAAGCGCCCAGCCAATATAACCATCTACTCCGGTGATAAGAATTCTCAATTAATTAACTCCTCATATTATCTTTTTTATTATTTCAGCATCATTAAATATAGCTGATTACTAAAAGATTAGAACAAATGATTTCCCAGTTTAAATAAACTCTTAAAATCTAATATGTAAGACCTTGGTAGGTAAGACTTCAGGAAATATTGCTATATTATTCTCTGAAGCTCAAATTCATATCATTAATAGAGCTTATTCATAACCTCTTAATTAGTACTACAGACAATTAATTTACATTGAAATTTATCTCATAGGCAGTGCCTGTGTGCTCAAGTCTTTTGATTGGTCCCTTTATTTGTTGAACCAGACCCACAATCAACTGAAGCCCAAGGGTATCTGATTTTGTAAAATCGAAACCTTGAGGCAGTCCTACTCCATTATCTTCATAATTCAAAATAATTAGGTTATTAGCTTCTTTGTAGAGCTTTATTGTTATTTCTTTTTGCGGGGTACTCCCATTTGCACTGAAGCTGCTCTCCGGGAAGGCATGTTTAAGTGAGTTTGATATAAGCTCATTTAGAATAAGCCCGCATGGTATAACTGTATCGATGCTTATGTTTACGTCTTTTAGGTTATCGACATGAAGGTTGAATTTTATATCATCCGGCGCAAGCTCAAATGAGTTATATAGGTAGTCTATAAGGGTTCTGATGTAGTTGTTAAAATCAAGTGACTGAAAGTTTTCTTCCTGATACAAAAGTTCGTGAACTAGCGCCATGGACATGATTCTGTTCTTGCACTCATCAAACTTGCTTAGCGTAAGTTCATCCTTATATACTGTTAGTGAAGATGGCGGTATCAGCCTTGGCAGCAGAGGCTGTTCTGTTACCCATGCGGCGCAGGTGGTCGGTTTTCCTTTCGCTTATCTTTTATTACCACTTTTTATTTTAATAAGAAGATTTGGAAGAAAATTAAAAATCACAAACAAAGAGTAAGCTTCATGAGGCGGCATTAATATAATAATATTAGTGCTGCTTTCTATTCCTTTCATATAAATCTATTCTGCATTCCATCACTTCACCTGGGCGCGTAAATTCTTATATTTTGCGATAACTAATTTTAGCTTTTAGTTTTAACTATGATACAAACTAAAGTTTATATCTTTCATTTCCTATTGAATTATTTCTATGATCAAATAAAATTTTGTTTAAGTCTAGCTGAATTGGATTAGTTGTTTATTGACCCCCGAAATAATATGAGCTCAGATAATATGGATAATATTGATAGTAAGATAGATTATAAAAGCCTATATTATACTCTATATGATAATACTTTATCAATGCACTACACACTTGATAAATATTTTTGCATAGTTGCTGTTAACAGATTTGGGGCAGAGAATCTAGGCTATAAACCCGAGGAAATGATTTCGCAAAAATTCACTAATTTCATACACCCTGAATATCATAAAAATATTACTGAACAGTTAGGGTTTTGTTGGGACAGTCCCGGGCAGATACTTCAGTGGGAATTTAAGATGTCCCGAAGAGATGGACAGATTGTTTGGATAAAGGATAGTGCTCGTACCATAGAGAGCAGCAACCCAAACAATATACTCATTTCATGTGAAGATATAACTGTAAAAAAAGAGGCTGAACAGTCTGTGGATGAAATTATAACGAGCTATAAAATAGAGTCGCTAAGCAGACTTGCAGGAGGAATAGGTCATGATTTTAATAACCTTCTTACAGGTATTCTTGGGAATTTATCTCTAATAAAGACTCATCTGAATAATGATCATATATCATATGAAAAGATAGTAGAAATTGAAAATACATCTATAATGGCAAAAGAGCTGGCTGAAAAACTTTTTGTTTTCTCTACGGGAGGGGAGCCTTACAAATCGCCGCAGTCTGTTTATAACCTTCTGAATCAATCACTACAGACCGAAAACACAGACGGGAATGTAACGTTTGATATCAAAAGGCATGACCATTCTGATACTATAAACGCCGATTCTGAGCAGATAAAACAGGTTTTCCACAACATAATATTAAATGCAAAACAGGCCATACTTGGAAGCGGTGAGATTAGTATTAATCTGGAGAATATCATAATAAATGGTAAAAGCAGTCTTCCGCTCAGCGAGGGAAGTTACATCGTAGTTAGTTTTACTGACAGGGGCTCGGGAATTGCTGCCGATGAACTGACAAAGGTTTTTGATCCGTACTATTCTACAAAGCCCGACTGCGTTGGGCTTGGGCTTTCTATAGCAAGCGCAATTATAAAAAATCACGACGGGCATATTGAAATAGATTCAGAAGAGGGCATTCAAACCACAGTGAAGGTTTATTTACCGTCTGTTGATGATAATAGTAGTGATGGGGAACAGCAAAAACTGCAGAGGCCTCAGGCAAAAAGTGAAGAGGTATTAGACGGTAAGCTTTTAACCGACAAAAGAGTATTGGTAATGGATGATGAGGATTTTATTAGAAAGGTAGCAGGGAACATATTAGAACATCTGGGATGTGAAGTGGATTTTGCAGTAGACGGGCAGGAGGCTGCCGAAAAATATAGAGCAGGTTTTAATACCGATAATTCGTTTGATTTCGTATTATTGGATTTGACCGTGCCTGAGGGTTTGGGTGCTGAGGATAGCATTAAACTTTTAAGAGAGGTAGATCCGGAGGTAAAAGCAATAGTATCGAGCGGGTACATTAATGATCCTGTTATGGCTAATTATAAGGATTACGGATTTTTAGGCATGATAAAAAAGCCTTACGAGATTGAAGATTTTATAAAATCGTTTTATGATTTATTGGATTTGGATAATAATTAACTGTCATTTAACTCGAATTTTATAGGTATTTTTACCCAGCTTGCAAGCACTGAACCGTTTTTCCTTCCTGGTATAAAGCTCCATTTGTTTACGGCACTAACAGCAGCAGTATCTAAAATTTTATGAGCCGAGCTTCTTTCAATATTTACCTTCCCTACCTTGCCGTTTTCCAGTACGAGTACTTTTAACAGCACCGTGCCCTCATATCCTCTCCTTCTGGCAATCAGCGGATAGGCTGGTTTGGGGTTTGCGCTGTAATCGGGATAGGCGTCCCGGGTTATGCTGCCCGGGGTTAAAACCGGCTTATCAGCAACCTTTGTATCACTATATTCTGCTTGCTCTGTTTTATTCTCTGATATATTTTGAGCCTCTTTTATATTTTCTACAGCCGGCCGCTGTAATATGACAGTCTTCTTTTTAACTTTTGGTTTGATTTTGCTCTTGTTTGCAGGTTTTACACTTTCTATATTGGTTTTTGCTAAACTTGCAGTAACCGGCCCTGGCTGAGGTATTTTTTTAGTCAGGCCCTTATTTGAAGCTAATTTTACGGTGCTTACTTCAAAAAAACCGGATATGGCAACTTTAGCTTCGCTTTTGAATATTAATGCTAAAACTGATATTAGGATAAAATGCACTAAAAGCGATATGAAAATAAATCTTTTTATATTTTTATTTTTTTTCATACGGAAGCGCAGGATTTTTTTCAATTATAATAACTGAAGAAATTCTTATATAAATGATGGCGGTATTAATGATTTTTACTTAAGGCTAAAAACAGGAAGGTAATAGGGAAGTAATATAGTTGTATATATAATATTGAAGCTTACTCCAATACCGGCTCTACACCGATTATTCTAATGTTTTTTGCAATATAGCCCGGCGATCCCGCGCCAAGTGTGGTACCGCCTTTAAGGTATACATCGCTTGAGTTTGCGGGCACAGTAATCGGAAGCACCCCGCTTGTGCTGCTTAAATATCTGTTATATTTGGGGTAGTTAGAGTAGTAATCAACCTTGACTCTTACATCTTTATAATCTATATCGGCCGTATTTTCTATCTTTACGTGATGGATGATTGCTACACGGGCCGCAATATAAAACTGCCAGTCGGTAATTTCCAGGTATCTCTGAGGGTTTTTGGCCATGTCTGTCCTGGAAGCCTCTTCAGCCGTTGCCTGCTCAAGCGCTGAGAACGACAGCAGAGCCGGTAATATAATAGCAGCGATATATTTTATCATTTGGGACCTCCTGCGCACTTAATAACAATATTTTAGCAGAAAAAAACGGTAATACCCGATTTTTGCTCACAATGGGCGAAAAATTACTTTAATTATCATAAAAAATCAGTATAATCTATAGGCTCGGCTGAATACTGTCAGCAACGGTGTTTCTTTAGGATTTAATTCCTGGGTAGAAATCGTACACGTAAGAATAATAAATTTGTTTTTAAATAGGTATTCAGAATTATATTCTTTATAGGTGATTTGTTATATGAACAAAGTCGGATATCCGAAAAAACAGGGTTTATACGATCCGCAGTTTGAACATGATTCATGCGGAATTGGATTTGTAGTAAACATTAAGGGCAAAAAATCCCACACTATAGTAAGGCAGGCAATAGAGGTGTTAGTAAACCTGCAGCACAGAGGGGCCTGCGGCTGTGAAGCTAATACCGGTGATGGCGCTGGTATTTTGATACAGATGCCCGATGCATTTATCAGAAAAGCAGCGTCAGAGCAGGAAATTAATCTTCCCGATTATAAAAACTATGGCGTGGCCATGATATTTTTGCCGCCAGATGATAAACAAAGAGGCAAAATTGAAAAAGTATTTGAAAAAATTGTAGAAGACGAAGGGCAGAAATTTTTGGGCTGGAGAACCATTCCTACAGACAATTCAGATCTTGGCAATACCGCAAAATCCTGCGAGCCTTCCGTAAGACAGGCTTTTATCGGGAGAAATCCTGATATAAAGGGCGACATAGATTTTGAGAGAAAATTATACGTAATAAGAAAGAGATCGGACAACGAAATAAGGTATGCAGGTATGAAAGGGGGCGATCAGTACTATGTATGCAGCCTCTCTTATAAAACCATTGTATACAAAGGAATGCTTACAACAGATCAGCTCGATCTTTATTACCCGGATCTTTCAGATACCGATATGCAAAGCGCAATTGCTCTTGTGCATTCCAGATTCAGCACCAACACGTTCCCAAGCTGGGACAGGGCTCATCCATACAGATATGTAATTCACAACGGAGAAATAAATACCCTTCGTGGAAACATAAATTGGATGAACGCAAGGCAGGCAATCCTGCAGACTGAACTCTATGGAGAGGACATAAGCAGAATATTTCCCATAATAAACCCCGAGGGGAGCGACTCATCGGCTTTTGGAAACTGTCTTGAGTTCTTAACACTGTCCGGAAGACCAATTGAGCATGCAGTGATGATGATGATACCGGAGCCGTGGTCAAGGCATGAAAGCATGTCCCAGCAGAAAAAGGACTTTTATAAATATCACAGCTGCATGATGGAGCCATGGGACGGCCCTGCTTCAATAGGATTTACTGACGGCGAGAAAGTGGGGGCGGTGCTTGATAGAAACGGACTCAGACCATCAAGGTACTATGTTACAAAGGACGATCTTGTAATATTAGGCTCAGAGGTCGGAGTGTTGGATGTGCCTGTAGAGAATGTAAAATACAAGGGCCGTCTGCAGCCGGGAAGGATGTTGCTTATTGATACCGGACAGGGAAAGATTGTTGAAGATGAAGAGCTAAAAAATACGCTGTCTTCAGAAAAGCCTTATTCTAAATGGCTCGGTGAGTATATGATAAATATTGATGATATAGACGAGCCTAAAGAGAAAGAAGAAACAACCAATTATGAACACGCTGAACTCCTTACTCGTCAAAGAGTTTTTGGATACACGTTTGAAGAGCTTAGGGTTCTAATCGGCCCAATGGCACAAAATGCGGTTGAACCCGTGGGTGCCATGGGAGTAGATACGCCGATTGCGGTTTTATCTGATAAACCCAAGCTTCTGTACAACTATTTCAAACAGCTTTTTGCACAGGTTACTAACCCTGCAATCGACGCATACAGAGAAGAGCTTATAACAGATACCAGGGCGCACCTTGGGGCCGAAAAAGACCTTATTAACCCCGCTCCAGACAGCTGCAGAAAGATAGAGCTTGACGATCCGTTTTTAACCAACAAGGCGCTCAATAAAATAAAACACATAGACAGCGAGCATTTTAAATCAGAAGTTTTCCCTATTCTTTTCGATCCAAAAAAAGGCGGAAAGGGTCTTGGCAAGGCTCTGGATAAGGTATTTAAGGATGTGGATAAGGCAATATCAAAGGGAATTAATATAGTGATTTTATCCGACCGGGGATTTAATAAGAAGAAATGCCCTATCCCCGCGCTTTTAGCAGTCGCGGGTCTAAATCACCATTTAATCAAAAACGGGAACAGGATGAAGGTGTCTATTGTGCTCGAATCGGGTGAGCCTAGGGAAGTACATCATTTTGGTCTTCTTATAGGTTACGGCGCAAATGCAATAAATCCATATATGGCTTATGAAACGCTAAGCGGAATGATCAGGCAAAACCTTTACTTAGAAGATATAGATTTTGATAAAGCAGTAGAAAATTTTAACAAGAGCCTTGTAAAGGGTGTAATTAAAATTATGTCCAAGATGGGCATTTCTACTGTACAGAGTTATCACGGCGCCCAGATATTCGAAGCCCTGGGGTTAGACCAGGACTTTGTAGATAAATATTTTACATGGACTCCTACAAGAATAAACGGCGCGGATATTAATGTAATAGCGCAGGAAGCAGTAAAAAGACACTCAAGCGCATTTCCAGATAGAGATGTGAAGGAAGAAACTCTCGACGAGGGCGGCATATACCAGTGGAGGCATGGCGGCGAGCGTCATATGTGGAACCCTAAAACAGTTCACAAGCTCCAGCATGCAGCAAGGACAGGCAGTTATGAGCTGTATAAAGAATTTGCCGAGCTTTCAAACAATGAAGAAAAAGAACACTTTACGCTTAGAGGACTATTAGATTTTAAAACGGATAATGATCCCATCCCAATCGAGGAAGTCGAGTCGGCAGAAGAGATATGCAAGAGATTTAAAACAGGGGCCATGTCGTATGGTGCTATAAGCAAGGAAGCCCACGAGGGGCTTGCAATTGCCATGAACCGCATTGGGGCAAAGAGTAACACGGGGGAAGGAGGAGAGGATACTGACAGGTTTACCCCCGATGAAAACGGAGACTCAAGAAGAAGCGCCATTAAGCAGGTGGCTTCGGGAAGGTTTGGTGTAACTAGCGAATACCTAGTAAACTCTGATGAAATTCAGATAAAAATAGCACAGGGCGCAAAACCCGGCGAGGGCGGACAGCTTCCCGGAAGAAAGGTATACCCGTGGATTGCAAAGGTAAGGCTATCAACCCCAGGAGTAGGTCTTATTTCTCCTCCACCGCACCATGATATTTATTCAATCGAAGATTTGGCAGAGCTTATATACGATCTTAAAAACTCTAATAAATACGCACGGATTAATGTAAAACTGGTTTCAGAAGTAGGCGTGGGTACTATTGCTGCAGGCGTTGCAAAAGGGCATGCCGATGTGATACTTATAAGCGGCACATCCGGGGGCACGGGTGCTTCTCCTCAGAGCAGTATCCAGCATGCCGGGCTTCCATGGGAACTCGGCATAGCCGAAACACATCAGACTTTGTTGCTTAATAACCTAAGAAGCAGGGTGGTGCTGGAAACAGACGGGCAGATGAAAACGGGCCGCGATATAGTAATTGCGGCGCTACTCGGCGCAGAAGAGTATGGGCTATCGACTGCCCCCCTCATTGTGCTTGGATGCATTATGATGAGAGTTTGTCATTTGGACACCTGTCCTGTAGGAGTAGCGACTCAAAATCCTGAGCTTAGAAAGAAATACGGAGGGGACCCCGGGCATGTTGTTAACTATATGAAGTTTATAGCCGCCGAAATGAGAGAGTACATGGCAAAGCTTGGTTTTAGAACCATAAACGAGATGGTGGGAAGAACCGATAGGCTTGAGATGACTAAGGCTCTGGATCACTGGAAAGCCAGGGGGCTTGATCTCTCAAAGGTTTTTACAAAACCCGATGTGCCGGAGGATTTCGGCACTTACCGACAGATGGATCAGGACCATGGCATACAGGACTCTCTCGATGAGACGGTGCTTATGGATATTTGCAAACCAACTATTGAAAAAGGCGAGCCTGTAGAAGCCATTGTTCCCATAAAAAATATTAACAGAACCGTAGGCACTATAGTAGGCAGTGAGCTTACAAGAAGGTACGGACTGGACGGCCTGCCTGAAAACAGTTTAAAACTCCATTTCAACGGCTCGGCCGGGCAGAGCTTTGGTGCGTTTGTGCCAAAGAGCATGACCCTTATACTGGAAGGCGATTCTAACGATTATATCGGAAAGGGGTTGTCAGGCGGAAAAATTATTGTGTACCCGCCAAAGAAATCCACATTTAAGGCTGAAGAAAATATTATTATCGGCAACGTCGCATTTTATGGCGCCACGGGCGGGCAGGCTTATGTCCGAGGCATGGCCGGGGAGAGGTTTTGCGTGAGAAACAGCGGGGTGCATGCAGTCGTTGAAGGAGTAGGAGACCATGGCTGTGAATACATGACCGGCGGGAGTGTGATAATTTTGGGCACTGCGGGAAGAAATTTTGCTGCAGGCATGTCAGGTGGAATTGCATATATTTTTGATAAAGAGCAGGATTTTGAGACGAAGTTAAATACAGAAATGGTATCGCTTGAGACGATAAATGATGAAGATCAGAACACTCTTAAAGACAGAATAGAAAAACATCTGGAACACACAGGGAGTGCAGTTGCAAAAGATATATTAAATACATGGTCTGAAAGTATTCAGAAATTTAAGAAGGTCGTACCGAATGATTATAAGCGCATGATAGCACATATTAAGGCTGCCGAGCAGAAAGGTCTTGGCGGAGATGATGCGCTTATGGCAGCTTTTGAGGAAAACAAGAGAGACCTTGCACGGGTAAGCGGGAATTAACTCTTATACAACGAACAATTTGGAGGTTTTATTTAATGGGTAATCCCTCGGGATTTATGGAGCACACAAGGCAGCTTGCTCAAGACAGGTCGCCCAAAAAAAGGATTAAAGACTGGGGTGAGTTCCATGAGCATCTACCGGAAGAAAGTTTAAAAACACAGGGGTCAAGATGTATGGACTGCGGCGTGCCGTTTTGTCAGACAGGAGTAGTCCTAGGCGGAATGACTTCAGGTTGTCCAATAAACAACCTGATTCCCGAATGGAACGATCTTGTATATCGTGGGCAGTGGAGAGAGGCTCTTGAGAGACTGCATAAAACAAACAATTTTCCGGAGTTTACCGGAAGGGTTTGCCCTGCTCCATGTGAGGGAGCTTGTGTGCTCGGTATAACTGATCCTGCCGTAACAATTAAAAGCATAGAATGCGCAATCATAGATAAAGGCTTTGAAGAGGGGTGGGTTGTGCCTGAGCCACCAAAAGTAAGGACAGGAAAGAAAGTAGCCGTAATAGGCTCAGGACCTGCGGGGCTTGCCTGCGCCGCTCAGCTAAACAAAGCCGGACACCTCGTTACTGTTTTTGAGCGCCATGACAGGATTGGCGGTCTTTTGATGTACGGCATTCCAAACCCTCATCTAGAAAAGTCTGTAGTACAGAGAAGGGTAGACCTCATGGCAGAAGAAGGGGTGATCTTTAAAACGAACATGGAGATTGGAAAAGACCTTCCTGCCGAAACATTAACCCAAGACTTTGATGCGGTCGTGATCTGCACGGGTGCAACTAAGCCAAGAGATTTAGACATACCGGGAAGAGAGCTTAAGGGGATTCATTTTGCAATGGAATTTTTGCATGCAAACACAAAGAGTCTTCTCGACAGCAACCTACAAGACGGAAATTATATATCGGCAAAAGATAAAGACGTAATAGTCATAGGCGGCGGTGACACGGGAACAGACTGTGTCGCCACTGCAATGCGTCACGGCTGCAGGAGCCTGTTTCAGTTTGAAATTCTGGAAAAGCCGCCCCTTCAAAGGGCGCCTGAAAACCCATGGCCGCAGTGGCCCCGTATATATACTCTAAGCTACGGACAGGAAGAGGCAAAGGCTATTTTCGGTGACGACCCGAGGCACTATCAGATTTCTACAGTTAAGTTCGTAGGGGATGCTAGCGGAAATGTAAAAGAGCTTCATACCGTTGATATTAAGTGGGGCAAAAACGATAAGGGGCATCTGACCATGTTTGATATTCCCGGCACTGAAAAAGTATGGCCAGCGCAGCAGGTGTTCTTGGCGCTTGGATTCTTAGGTCCAGAGCAGCCTCTTCTTGAAGATCTTAGAGTGGATACGGGTCCTAGATCAAACATAAGGGCGGAGTACGGGAAATATGCTACCAACATCGAGGGCGTATTCGCTGCAGGCGATGCAAGGAGGGGTCAGAGCCTTATAGTCTGGGCAATTAACGAAGGCCGAGAAGCCGCAAGAGAATGCGACCGCTACCTCATGGGCAGCACGGATTTGCCGTGATCTAGTATAACCATGCTTTAGCTCTGCATGCCAAAATCCTAGACCATATCTCTGCTGTACTGCTTTCCCAAACACCTCCGAGTAAATCCCTAAATTTCGGATTCTGTCTGACAAGTCTTTCAATGTCGTCTATTACATATTCCCAGCAATTATGAATTAAATCTTTCAAGGGGTCGGGGCAGCAAGGTTGCTAATAACTTTATCTGGCGGATCCTTTGATAAAACAATTAGGATGGCATTAAGGCTGTCATGTACGGAGAGTTCTTCTGTACCAACTTGCATAAACTTTTCAACGGCCCACCAATTAGGATCTTTTATGGTTTGTTTCCTAGATTTATAATAGTGTATATAAGCAATAGCTAGTTTATTTCTTTCTTCTTTATCCATATGTGTATTTTATTCTTTAGATTTTCACTCCGCCATTGCTCCCCCGTCGATCGTAAATACCGACCCTGTGATCCAGGAGGCGTCATCTGAGCACAGGTAGGTAGCGGCTTTTGCTATCTCCTGCGGGGTGCCGTTTCTTCCAAGGGGCTGGAAATCCTGCCAATTCTTTGCTCTTTCGGGGATATCTTTTTTAGGTATGCCGAGAGTTTCGAATATCTCTGTTTCCACTACGGCGGGGCAGATGCAGTTTACGCATATGCCTTCTTCTGCAAGCTCAAGCGCCAGGGTCTTGGTAAATAGAATCATTGCTGCTTTTGATGAGGAATACACAGAGTTTCTGATTTCCCTTATTCCCTTTAACCCCGATAAGCTTGCTATATTCAAAATCTTGCTTCCCTCTGATTTTCTAAGCTCGGGAAGAGCATGCTTTGTAAGGAAAAATGTGCCCTTCATATTGGTATCCATAATCCTGTCATACTCTCTCTCTGTCACATTAGTAATAGGGTTTGGGATATATATCCCTGCGTTATTAATGAGCATATCTATGCTGCCAAACTCTTTTTTGGTCTGACTTATAATTGACTTAGTATCGCTTATCTTGGAAACATCTGCCTGAACGGCAAGACAAGCGCCCGAATTCTTTTCGATTATCTTTTTAACCTCACCGAGCTTGCTTTTTCTTCTGCCGGCAATAGAGAGCTTAGCCCCTAACTTTGCAAATAATATGGCAATTTCCTTGCCGATTCCGGTTCCTGCTCCTGTTACTATTACGACCTTATCCTTGAATTCCATTCTAACTCCTTTTGCTGATTTCATATTTGTACAAATGTTTATTAAAATTTTTGTTTACAGCACTATAATATCACATTAATATTACCTGTTGGATTTATTGTATCTGCCTGTGAATTAAATCTCTGTCTGTCTTTGAATAATTATACTATTGGAGCGATAATTTGGATAGTAGTGAAGCTTTATTATGGATGACGGTAATTACTATTGCGGCGGGTATTATTTCGCAAATAAGCGCCGCTTTTTTGGGAATACCAAGCATCGTGCCTCTGCTCTTGATAGGGATTATAATTGGCCCGGAGATTTTGGGCATATTAGACCCCAATCTCTTTGGAGGCGGATTTGAGGCCATAATAAAGCTTTGCGTAGCAATAATCCTTTTTGAAGCAGGGCTAAACCTGGATAAAGACGAGATCAAGAGGGATCAAAAGGTTATATTCCGTCTAATAAGCGTCGGCAGTCTTATCACACTTTTCTTAACAGCAATATTTACTAAATTCATCCTGGGGCTTACCTGGTCACTCTCCCTGCTTTTCGGCTCTCTTGTAATTGTAACAGGACCTACTGTGATTCAGCCGCTTCTTAGAAGAATAAAAGTCGGCTCAAAGCTTAGAAACATACTGGAATCCGAAGGGATATTTATTGACCCAATCGGCGCCATTATAGCTATTTTTGTTTTAGAAATAGTTCTTGAGGAGTCGTCTTCACTTATCTACAGCTTCATGCTTGTATTCGTAAGGCTTGGGATTGGAGCTATCATTGGTATTGTAGGCGGCTATATAATCGGAAGGTTTATTCTCCGGTGGTCGATAGTACTTGAAGAAATAATCGAGCTTATGGTGCTTGCCTCGGCGCTGTCAGTATATGCCATCTCGGAATCAGTACTGCATGAATCCGGGCTTATGGCGGCGGTTGCCTGCGGGGCTGTGCTAGGGCACATGGAGATTCCCGAAGAAGAGCCTCTTAAGAAGTTTAAGGGCAAGCTCTCGATATTCGTTATCTCGTTTCTGTTCATACTTTTGGCAGCAAGCCTTAAGTTTGAATATATAACCTCGCTTGGAATAGGCGGCCTGCTTGTAGTATTTTCTATCATCTTCGTAGTAAGACCGTTACAGATTTTTCTTGTAACCTGGGGTTCGAGCCTGAATCTCAGAGAAAAAGCATTTCTCTCATACATTTCTCCACGAGGAATCGTTGCCGCTTCAATTACATCAATTTTTGCAATTGAGCTTAACAAGAGAGGCCTTGTAGGCGGAGACATAATTCAGGGTCTTGTGTTTCTTACAATCGGAATTTCTGTATTGCTGCAGGGTGTGAGCGCAAACAGAATAGCCGGTCTTCTGGGTCTTATAGTAGAAAAAAAGAAGATGATTATAGTAGGTGCGAATTCATTTGGCAGGATGATCGGCAAGATTCTTAAGCAGTATGGCAAAGAAGTAGGTTTTATTGATACCAACGAAAGCCATGCAAAGATTGCCAGCATGGAGGGGTTTGATGTAATAGAAGGAAGCAGCCTGGATGTGGATAATCTGGAAAAGATAGGAATTACCGAAACGGGCACGCTCCTTTCTCTTACAACCAGTAATAAAGTGAACACTCTGGTATGCAGACTTGCCAAGGTAGATTACGGGCTTAAGAATGTATTTCCCCTGCTGAATCAATTTAAGGATATATCCAGAAAAGAATCAGCTGCCAAGCTGGGACTCGATATGGCATTTTGTAAACCTCTAAATTTAGAAGACCTGATCTCGGTTACTGCAAATCTAAGGTATATACTCTATAAGGTTAAACTCGATGATTCTCTTAGCGGAAAGACAATTGATGAAATACAGCTGCCCGATAGTATCATTCCCATTATCCTGCTAAAAGGAAAGGATCAGATACCAAATCTATGCAGAACTAATCTTGCAATAAGCAAGGGAGATGAGCTTATTATATATCTTTATGGTAGCATGGAAGAAGATTTAAAAGAGTTTGGGTTTTATGATAAAGAAGTTATGAAGCTATACTTTTAATATAAAAGAGCGGGCCAAAAACATGAAAAAATTTGAAAGATCGATTGAAGAGCTGAGAGAGATAATAGAAAAGCTGGAATCCGGCAATATCCCGCTTGAGGATTCCTTGTCACTTTTTGAAAAAGGGGTCAAAATCCTCAATTCCGCAAATAAAAAGCTTTCCCAGATGGAGAAAAAGGTGGAGATTTTAGTTAAGGATTCCGACGGCAAAATTAAAAGAGAGGAGTTTGATACAGACTAATAACAACCATGTCTTTTGATTTGAACGCTTACCTTAGTAAAAAAAAAGAGATAATAGATAGTGAAATAGTTGAATTTGTAACAGAGTTAGACTCCGATTATGCACACTTAAAGGAATCTGTTCTCTACAGCATAAAAGCTGGTGGAAAAAGACTGAGGCCGATCCTGTGTTTAGCCTCCTGCGAGGCTGCGGGTTCTGATTCATCAAAAGCGGTTCCCATAGCATGTGGGCTAGAGATGATACACACATACTCGCTAATCCACGACGACCTGCCGAGCATGGATGACGACACGCTCAGAAGGGGAAAACCCACAAATCATAAAGTGTACGGTGAGGCTACCGCAATACTTGCGGGCGATGCGCTTCTCACAGATGCTTTTTATCTTATATCTAAAAGTATTAAAGAATCAGGGGTGTCCCCTGACATAGGAATAGAGATCATAAGAGATATAAGCAGAGCAGCGGGTTCGGAGGGGATGATAGGAGGGCAGGCGCTCGATCTCGATCTGGAAGGAAAGGAAGAAATCGGCATCGATAAAGTTGAGAAGATGCATTCTCTAAAAACAGGCGCTCTTCTTTGTTGTTCTGTAACTGCGGGCGCTAGGATAGGCGGAGCAAATCAGCAGGAGCTTGAATCTTTTATGAGATTTGGAAACAATTTGGGGCTTGCATATCAGATAACAGACGATCTTCTGGATATAGAGGGGGGAGATGATCTGGGAAAGGATAAGGGATCGGATATAAAGAGGAAAAAGGTGACCTATCCCTCGGTTACCGGACAGCAAAAGGCCGGGGAAAAAGTAGAGCAATTAACCAAAAGTGCGCTCTATGAACTGGATGCTTTTGGAAGCGCTGCTACTCCGCTAATTTCAATTACACAGTATCTTTGTGAAAGAAAAAACTAAAAAAAAGAAAAGAATAGATATCGTTCTTCATGAAAGGGGCTTTGCAGACAGCAGGAATGCCGCAAAATCGCTTCTTATGTCCGGCTGCGTGTTTGTTGATGGTCAGAAGGTCGATAAGGCCGGAAAGATTATCAATTTGGAATCTGATATTACTGTTAAGGATACCAGGCCAAGATACGTGGGCCGGGGAGGCTTAAAACTACAGAAAGCTCTCGGGGAATTTCTCATTGATGTAAAAGATAAAACCTGTCTTGATATAGGAGCCTCCACAGGCGGGTTTACAGACTGCCTTTTACAGCACGGAGCAAAGAAAGTATATGCGGTAGACGTAGGCTATGGTCAGCTTGACTGGAAACTGAGAAATGATCCCCGTGTAATTTTAAAAGAGCGGCTAAATGCCAGGTATTTGAAAAAAAAAGATATTGGAGAGCCTGTAGACATTATTACAATCGACGTTTCGTTTATTTCAATCACTAAAGTTGCCGAGCCTGGCCTTGCGGTGTTGAGAGCCGGAGGAACCTTAATCGGACTGATCAAACCACAGTTTGAAGTAGGAAGGGGTGAAGTAGGAAAGGGAGGGATAGTACGCGAGCCTGAAAAACACGCTGCCGTAATTAAAGAAGTAGAGGACTATCTAGATAAACTGGGATTTTCTGAGTTGCAAACAACCGAGTCACCCATTCTGGGAGCAGAGGGTAATAAAGAATTCCTGCTTAAAGCAGTAAAGCCACAATAAAATTATCAGCTTTTCACTTTTCCCCAGTCGGCTAAAAACTTTTCAAGCCCGATATCGGTAAGCGGGTGTTTAAACATCTGTTTAAA
>JABAHR010011088.1_pt3 | contig 15710 bp, 14 predicted proteins | sample 7062101 | NCBI WGS metagenome assembly JABAHR01 (sample SAMN14534553, study PRJNA622989) | marine sediment metagenome | biome: marine biome [ENVO:00000428]; feature: marine pelagic biome [ENVO:01000023]; material: deep marine sediment [ENVO:00002113] | place: India: Gulf of Kutch | collected... | reverse complement strand
GTTGGTTACTCTTGGGTGATCTAACTCGTTGAAACCAGTGGTCACAAGACCACAGAAATCAAGCGGTTATCAATATGGTGAACTCAGCGACTCCGCTTGGGAAGCTGAGACTCTACCATTCAACTACACCTGTTGGATCTCGATCGGCCGATCTCGCTCTAAGACGGACAAGAACATCATGAACAAGCGAAGCGCTGTAACTGCAATGATTCCCGCCCCGAATAGTGGTAGCCCGATAACCTCGGTTTGGCTCACTCCGAAAGCGTCGAAATCCCGCCGGCAGCTTCGGCCTCCCGCGTCGGGCCCGCGCGTGCGCCGATTCGCGTCAGAACGACGACCGGCAGAATCCCCGCAAGCACGATGAGCAAGGCCGCAATCGCGGCGTCCTCGTAGGTGCCGCGAATCGCGTCTCCGTAAAGATGTGTGGCCAGGGTCTCGAAGCCGAGCGGTCGCAACAACAGCGTGGCCGGCAGCTCTTTCATACAGTCGACAAATACGAGCAATGCCCCTGTCACGAGCGCCGGCCTGAGCATAGGCAGATGCACCTGCCAGAGTGTGCGACCGAAGCTCGCACCCAAGGTTTGTGCGGCGGCATCCATGGACGACGAGACGCGGCTGAAGCCTGCCTCTATCGAGCCGGCTGAAATCGCCAGATAGCGCGCGACATAGGCATAGATCACGGCTGCACCGGAACCGAGCAGGAACAAGCCTGTGGATACACCGAAGAGCGATATCGCTGCGTCGTCGACGACTGCCTCAATCCCCGTAATGATCGGCAACAATCCAATTGCGAGCACAGTCCCAGGTACCGCGTAGCCCATTGACGCAACGCGCAACAGTATGCGTGGCAACAGCCCAGGCCCGGTGCGCACGGCGTAGACGACAGCTAGTGCGGTAGCCACGGCAATGAGCGTGGCAATGGCCGATAGGACGACGGTGTTCAGCACCTCACCAAATATTGCCGGCGGGATTCCGGCAAAACTAACGCGCGCGATGGTCGCATCAGTGAGATACCAAGCCGGTACGATGAAACCAAGGAAGATCGGCAGGCCGCAGGCCATTGCGGCCAACGTTCCTCGGAATCCGCGCAGCTTATCGCGCTGTAGCGGTCGAGGGTGCTGGGCATCGTTTGCGTAACGCCGACGGCGACGTGCCCAACGCTCTAATGCCATCACGCATACGACGACCAGCAGCATCGCAAGCGCAATCTGAGCCGCGCCGGGTAAGTTCGAGCGCGTCACCCAGGTCGTGTAGACGGATACCGTGAGTGTTTGAATACCGAGAAATTCAGACGCACCAATGTCATTCAACGTCTCGAGCAACACGAGGCTGATACCAACGGCGATGGCCGGCCGGGCAAGCGGTAGCGCAACTCGAAAGAAGATCCTACGCCGACCGTGACCGAGCGTACGTGCGACATCGATGAGATTGGCAGACTGCATCATGAACATCGCGCGCGTCGTCAAGTAGACGTACGGATAGAGCACCGTGCTCAACAGCATGACGCAGCCGATCATCGAGCGGACGTCCGGCAGACGGAAGTCTCTGGGACTGTCGACACCGATGAGCGCTCTGATCAGACTCTGAACCGGACCGACGGGGTGCAGAACATCCAAGTAGACGTACGCGACGATATACGTCGGTACGGCCAACGGCAGCAACAACGCCCAATCGAATATGCGGCGCCCCGGAAACTCGTGAGCCGCAACGAGCCAGGCCGTGCCCGTGCCGAGCAAGCCCGTCAACAAGCCCACGCCCGTGAGCAGCACGAGCGTGTCGCGCGCAGCCACGGGCAATACGAACGCGAACAGGTCGCGCCAGAGCTCTTCTGAGCCGGACGCCGCCGTGACGACGAGCGCCGCGAGCGGCGCTGCAACGGCCAGCGCAGCGCACGCGGCGGCGACGCGCCACGGCCCGCGCCCGCCGGTCCGTATCACTCGTGCCGGACTATTGGTTGAAGCCGACGCGGTCTACGAGCTGGCTCGCCGTGTCCCGATGTCGCGCTACTTCGTTCAACGAGGCGCCGTCTACTTTCAAGGTGCCCAATTCAGCGATGAGCGGGTCGATCTGCGCGCCCTGCTTGATCGGGTACTCGAAATTCGCCTCGGCGTAGATCTTCTGCGCGGCATCGGAAACGAGATACTCGAGCAGCTGAACGGCCTCGGCATGGTTCGGCGAGTACCTCGCGACAGCAGCGCCGGAGATGTTCACGTGCGTTCCACCATCCTCGAACGTCGGCAGGATGACCTTGATTGCTGCGCCCCACTGCTCTTGATCGGGACCGCCCCGGCCGCTGCGCATGAGACCCACGTAATAGGAATTGGCAACGCCAATCTCGCAGAGGCCACCGAGGATGTCGCGCGCAACGTTGCGATCCCCGCCTGCCGCGGGACGTCCCTGATTGGCCTTCAGTCCGTTCAACCACTCTTCCGTTGCGGCCTCCCCGTGATGCGCGATATGCGCGCCGAACAACGCCGTATTGTAGGGATGCTGCCCGGATCGGATGCAGAATGCACCGCGCCAACGCTCGTCAGCGAGTTCCTCATACGTAATGGCGTCGATGTCGAGGTCCTTGGCTGCATAGACGACGCGCGCACGCATCGACAACGCGTACCAATGACCGTCTTCGCCGCGCAGATTGGCCGGCACCACCGAGTTGAGCACGGCAGAGTCGGTCGACTGCGTCAAGCCCTGCTCGACGAGATCGATGAGTCTGCCGAAGTCTACGGTCATGAGCACATCGGCCGGCGATCGCTCGCCTTCCGCAGCAACGCGTTCCGCCAACCCGTCGCGTACGAAGATGCTGTTGACTTCGATTCCGGTCTCTTCCGTGAACGCGTCGAGCAACGGCTGAATGAGCCCCGGCTCACGCGTCGTATACAGATTGACCTCCTGGGCCGCGACGGCGCCTGATGCCAGAACGGCAGCAGCAATCGAACCATAATAGAAGCTACTTTTAATCATTGAATTACTCCTCCTAGAACCCTTTAAAGTCGAGTCGCGTACCGATTCTGGCCGGACGACTCCCTGTCGCCGTCCTCGAAAATGACCGGTACCGCACCGGTGGCGGCCGCGAGATGCACGACCGTTCCGGCGCCAAATTCATCTTCCCGATGCGTTTCGCTCGACGCCACGCTGACCGTTACCGGCGAGTCGAGACCGTCGACGTCGACGAGCACGTAGTGACAGTCTCCGCGGTATTCACTCGTGCGAATCCGTCCTTCCACACCCGCGCCGGCATCCGCGAGCTTCAGATGCTGCGGACGAACACATGCGACGGCGCGAGCACCCTGCGAAACCCCGGGTGCAGTGAACCGACCGAGGCGCGTTTCGAGGTAGCCTTCGCGGCCGACGCCCGGCAGCGCCGCGATGTTGCTGAAAAACCCTGCGGCAAACAACGAGGCCGGGCGCGCATAGAGCGCTTCGGGTGCGTCGTATTGCACAAGCGATCCTCGATCGAGCAATGCGATCCGATCGGCTATACGCATCGCCTCGTCGGGGTCGTGCGTAACGATGACAGTCGTGGTACCGGACTCGCGGACGAAGTCGAGGGTGTGCCGCCTGACGTCGTCTCGCAGCCGACTATCGAGACTCGAGAACGGCTCATCCATGAGCAGCAGGCGCGGTTTCGGCGCCATTGCACGCGCGAGCGCAACACGCTGCCGCTCACCGCCGGAAAGCTCATGGGGAAACTTCCGCGCCAAGGGCGTCAGACCGAGGCGTTCGATCAATGATTCGACAGCCTGTCCGGGACGCCGCAAGCCGAACGCAATATTGGCATCGACGCGCAAGTGCGGAAATAACGCATAGTCTTGGAAGACCATGCCGACCTGACGCTGCTGAGGCTCGACGAAGGCGGCCGGACCCGCTACCTCGTCATCATCGATCAGAATTCGTCCGCTCGATGGCTGCTCGACGCCCGCGATGGCCCGCAGGAGCGTCGACTTACCCGATCCCGAGGGTCCGAGCAGACAGACGACCTCCCCGCCAGCGACCTCGAGCGTGACGTCGTCGACGGCGACCGTCGCGCCGAAGTGAACCGACAATGCCTCTACCGTGAGCATCGCCTATAAGCGCGGTGCGCTCTCGTCTCCACTCAGTCTTGCCGTAACGCCTGGCATGACTCGTACTACCAATCGAATCGGGCGCCCAAGCTCAGCATGCGGGCCTTGTTGGGTCGCGCGCCATAAGGTTGACGACCAACAATTGCGTCTTCTTCGGTCAGGTTCTCGACCTGCGCGAACAGGATCGTCTGGTCGCTGAGCGTGTAGTGAACGGCCAGATCGATGAAGAAAGCGCTGTCAGTGGTTTGAAATGGGCCGCATCCAGCGGTGCTGCAGACTTCGTCAACATAGCTTCCGCTCAAATAAGCAGCGATCGGCCCGCGCTCGATACCGCCCGAAACGAACAACTCGCGATCGGGCACGTACGGAATCGGATCGCCGACGGATACGTCGCCGAAGAAGTCGGTATCGGCGATGTCGCTGTCGAAACGACCATCCATATACGTATAGCTCAAAGCAAACGGTAGCGAGTAAGCGCTGTTTCTTGAGAAATCGTGGCTCAGTGAAACTTCCAGACCGTCGATCGTCGCAGCATCGCCGTTGAATGCATCGCCGATGTCACAATCGACGCCCGAGGAGATCGTGCAGACACCGAGGAGATTGTCGTAGTCGGTGCGAAACGCCGTGATGTCACCCACCATGCGGCCAAGCGCGAATCGCAATCCGAGCTCGAAATTCGTGCTCTCCTCCTCGCGTGCGCCGGGCGAGGAGCCCGGGGCCGAGAATCCCTTGTGCACGCCGCCGAAAACACTCAGAGCATCGTTGATCTCGTAATTCACGCCAACGCCGGGGATCCAGACGTCGATCGAGTTGCTTCGCACATCGCGGAGATTCGACAGATCGCGGCTCGACGGGTCGGCCGTCTGTCCCGGTCGTTCCTCGTAACGTGTGCGCGTGAGCGTCATATCCTCATAGCGAACGCCAGGCGTAACGGCCCAGTTACCCCATTCGATGCGATCGTAGATATGAAACGCCGTGGCTTCGGCGCCGGCCACACGATTTCCGGCGTTGCCGAGTAAACCGAGGTCATCGAGGGCCATCGCCCCATTCTCGAGGTGGTAGGTGCTGTTGCGCTGAAGCCGATCCTCCTCGTCCTCGTGGAATCGCAGTCCGAGCTCGAGGGAGTGGCGCACGCGCGCGCCGAACGTCCAATCGAGACCGAGCTGTACGCCTCTCGAGTAATACGTACGCGCGTTGTTTCTGACTTGAATGGAGCCCGGCAGTGTATCGCCACCGTCGAGCACGGCCTGCAACGCTGAGGGGCCTAAGCCTCCGATCGATTGGCCGAGGTTGACGGCGCCGACGACCGAGGACCAGCTCGTGCCCGAGAACGAGCCTGCGTCGACGCTGCCGTCGACATCGAAGCGCTCGGTCTTAAACCATGCACGCTCGTGCTCGTTCGAATACGCCGTTGCCTTTAGCTCGAGCGAATCGGAGAGCGTAGCCGTATACCGCAGAATCACCTGATCGTGGCGAGTCGCGATATTATCGAGCTGTGAGACGGCATAGCGCCTGTAAGGATCAGCTGCAAAATCCGTATCCGTGAGCCCGAGATAACTTTGATCGGAGCTCTCTTTGGCGTATTGGAGCTTGATATCGAGCTGCTGGTAGATATCGGCGTCGGCGTCGCTGTTAAAGCGAAACTTCAGCATCCAATCATCCTTGTCCAGGCCGGTTTCGCGCCCGACTAGATCGATATCCTGATAGCCGTCGCTGTTCCAGAGGTGCGTTTCGGCAAGCCAGCCGAAGTTCTCGGTGCTATCGCCATAGTTGGCTTGAAGCCGCGACGTGTTGAACTGACCGGTGCTGAAGTTGACGGTACCGGAGGCTTCTTCTGGGATCAGTGTGGAGACGAAGTTGATTGCACCACCCACTGTGTATGGACCTTGCGTGATCGCAGACGGCCCTTTGAGCACCTCGACCTGACGCATGCGTCCCATCGTCGGGAAGTAGTAGGCAGCCGGTGCCGCATAAGGCGCCGGTGCAATGAGCACGTTGTCTTCCAGCATCGTGATTCGTGAGCTGCGATCGCTCGCCGTGCCGCGAATGCTGATATTTGGCCTGAGCCCGAAGCCGTCCTCGAGTTGCACGGCAACGCCGGGTACCTGGCGAATAATGCGCTGGATATCGGAGTACTGGAGTCGCTCGAGCTCGGTCGGCCCAATGATCTGCGCCGCGCCTGTGAGCTCACGCATCTGGCTTGGGTGGCCGACAATCGTGACCTCCTCGAGTGCGGCCATTGACGGCACGGGTGCTGCAGGCGTTTGAGCAAGCGCACCCGCGGNNAAATGCGTGCTACGGCGGTTCCTAGATCGGAGGCGCCAAGACCCAATCCTTGGGAACTTGCGGGGCTCCGTGAACGGCTGGATTTCATGCGGCTAGAACTCCGGTATTCTTATTCTGTTAAACGAAAATGAGAAGCATTCTCATTTTCGTTTAGACCGTAAGCTACTGTCAATAGTTAGATTCCACGCCGAGGAGACCCACGGACGGTTCGCCGTCCGGGCCCGGCGAGTGCCCGAGAGCCCGGCACGAGCGACGCCCTAAAACGGTGCGCCCACCACCCGACATGCACCAGTACCGAGCCTTACGAGCCAGGTTATGGCTCTAATCCTTTGAAATTATTGAAATATTTGACTTGGCACATTTCATGCTTATGACTGGCACAGGAGTCGGCGGACCAAGCGCTGATTACCAGATACGAATTTTCGAACCATAAAGGATTATTGCGATGAAAAGATCAGGAATTTGGATTGCGGCTCTGGCGCTGTCGATGGGAAGCGGCACGGCAATGGCCCAGATCACCGCGAACGCAAGCGTTACCAACAACTATCTCTGGAGAGGACTGACCCAGTCTCTGAACCAAGCCGCCGTTCAGGGCGGTCTGGACTGGGCCTCCGAAAGCGGGTGGTATGCGGGTACCTGGGTGTCGAATGTCGAGTACGCGCCGGGCGACCCGTACTCTTACGAGCACGACCTCTATCTCGGCTACTCCGGTGAAAGCGGAGACATCACCTACGATGTCGGTTGGCTGTACTACAACTACGACGACGCCGCCGACATCGATTTTCACGAGCTCTACGGTACGATCGGCTTCGGCGGCTTCAGCGCCACGGGCTACCTGCTCACAGGCACCGAGGCCAGCGAATCCGACTACGAGGCCGGTTTTGGGGTCACGGGTGCGGATTTTGGTTTCGGCGAGGCCTTCTACCTATCCTTCGATTATGAGTTCGAGCTCGAGAACGGTCTCGTCGTCGGACTCCACGCCGGCCATCACGACGGCGACTTCATGACCTGGTTCAACTTCGCGATCGATAGCTACACGGACTATGCGGTCTCGTTCAGCGTCGACAACTTTACGTTCACGATTTCGGACACGGATCTCGACTCCGTAGACCCGAACGGCCTGTCGGCACCTTTTGCCTCTGGCCTGGACATCAGTACCAACGACAACGGCGAGCCCAAGTTCGTCCTCTCGTACTCGATGGACTTCGAGCTCTAATCTCTCCGACTCCTTGCCCAAAGACTAGAACGGCCCGTCATCGGGCCGTTCTTTTTTCTTTAGGAAGAACGTCAGCTACATCGAGTGGAAAATGTTGAACTGTAGTTGGCCCTTGCTGATGTCATCGGTTGCCTGTTGCATGTATCCGAACTGGACCCGCAGATTGTCCCGAATGCTGTAACCATAGGCCAGATAGAAACGATTACGGTCGAACGTATCGACGCGCCGCCCGTTGCCGATGTCCTTATTCAGATTCAAGAACAGCTCATTGTAGAACGAGAAATAATGTGCGCCTTGGCCCAACGTGTCCTGGTTGAACGGAATGTTGAGCGCAAAGAAATATCGACCGCGCAGTCGAAAGTCCTGTCCGTCGACCCAGCGCTGCTCGAAACGGAACCGGTGGGTCAGGTACGTTCTGCGTCCGACGCGCTGCGGGATCAGCGCTTCCTGATACATACGTTTCTCGCGGGACTTTGCACCGCTTGGCCCATATGCTCCTGACGTTATGTGTGCCAAACCGAGTGTGTAGAGACCGCGTCCATCCTCGGGTCGCCAGGTCAGTCCGCCGCGGATCAGAAGTTGCTCGAGATCACCGCCCGTATCCCAATTGCGGTGCTGAATATCGCCCTGGAGACCGAACCTTCGATCCCCGGCAGCGACGTTCCAGAAGTACATGTACCACGCGCCGACCTCATCCTCGTCGACTTGCGCTCGTAACGGCGCGGAGGAAAGGAACGCAGCCATTGCCACGGCGAGCAGCGGGAATACTCGTGGCATCGCCCTAAAATTCGTCATCGAAGCAGCTGCCGGCTAGATCAGCGAAACGCGTTCCACGACGTAGGTAACGCTCGCGTCCATTGCCTCCAGCAGTGGCCCGGGGTAGACGCCGATCCCGATGACGGCGATTGCAAGCGGCGTAACCGTCAGCAGCTCTCTGAAGTTAAGATCCTTGAGCTGTCGAGCAGCTTCCGTGCGAGCTTGGCCGAACGCGACGCGCTGGAGCATCCACAACATATAGGCAGCGCCCAGAACGATGCCACCCATGGCAAGCACGACGAATATGAAGTTCTCGTAGGAGACGCCGACGAGTATCAGGAACTCGCCGATGAAATTCGACGTTGCCGGAAGACCGAACGATGCCACGGCAAACAGACTCAGTATCGCGACGAAACGCGGCATGCGCTGCTGAAGCCCGCCGTAGTCGGCGATCTCACGGCTGTGGGTTCGGTCGTAGAGTTGCCCGACAATCAGGAACATCGCGCCTGTCGTAAGACCATGTGTCACCATCTGTAGAAGCGCGCCTTCGACACCTTCGTTATTGAACGAGAAAATTCCTAGGGTCACGAAGCCCATGTGCGACACGGATGAGTAAGCGACGAGCCGCTTCAAGTCCGACTGTGCAAGCGCCATGTAACCGCCGTATAGAATCGCTGCGACTGACATCCACAGAACGACGGGTGCGAACGTATGAGCCATCTCCGGGAAGATCGGTAGGCAGAACCGGACGAACCCATAGCCACCCATCTTCAGCAGCACGCCTGCGAGCAGCACACTTCCGGCTGTTGGCGCCTCGGAGTGAGCGTCGGGTAGCCATGTGTGAAACGGCAGCATTGGCAGCTTGATCGCAAACCCTAAGAACAGCGCGAGGAAGATCCAGAACTGCGAGGTCTCCGAATACGCATGCTCGGCTAGCGACTGGATATCGAACGTACCGGCCTGCAAGGACAAGCCGAGAATGCCGACGAGCAGCAGCAGACTTCCGGTCAAGCTGTAGAGCACGAACTTCAAGCCGGCCGCGATCCGGCCGGGCCCGCCCCACAGGACGATCATGAAGTACATGGGAATCATCGTGACTTCCCACAGCATGAAGAACAGGAACGCATCCAGCGCCGTGAAGACGACCATCATCGCGCCCTGCACCAGCAGGATCAGCATCATGAACGCTTTGAGCCGGCTCGTGATGGATTCCCATGAGCCGAGAACACACAGTGGCGGTAAGAAAGTCGTCAGCAGGATCAGTAACAAACTGATGCCATCAACGCCGACCGCGTACTGGATCCCGAACGTCGGCATCCACTCGACGCGCTCCACGAACTGTAACCCATCTTGAGTGAGATCGAAGCCACTCCAGAGATAAATGGCGAGCGCGGCGTTTATGAGCGTTGCGACGAGTGTCGTCCAGAGTATCGCGCTACGCTCCCGCGCGAACGCAAGGGCGAGCATGCCGAGAAACGGCATGGCAATCATCCAACTCAGCAAGTGGTCTGCAAAGAGTGCGTTCATATCGTTGCCCTACCCTGCGATCCAGTAGAAAAAGCCCAGCGCGGCCACGAGCCACAAAACCACGACGAGCAAGTTGTGCTGAAGCGTGCGCGGCTCGTAGCGCCCGGCTGCACGCCCCGAGGCGTCGACGCTCCGTCCAATTCCCTCGACCGTATTCGAGATGCCAGCAGTATCGATGAATCTGCCTAGGAAACGGGCTAAGATGACGCTGCCGCTACCGACCGAGACAACTCGACGATCAAGCCCGATATCGAGAGCGCCGAGACGACGCGCAACACCGACGCTGAGCGTACCGAGCGACAGCACGAGACGGTCGACGACACCCTTGTCGATATTCTGCCAAGTCCAGTTAGCTATTCCGATAGTCGGACGCACGATGAACAGATCATAGATCTCGTCGAAATAGCCCTTGTTCAGGAAGAACACGTAGAGACGTTTCTTCCAGGCTGCCGCCGCTCGCGCGTGCGAGCGCCCATGCTGGACATAGGCAACGACCCAGCCTAGCACGGCCGCGGCAATCGGCACGAGAACCCACGCGGACAGGCCTGTCGTCGACTCAGTCGCAGCGCCGCCGACGGCCGGCGACAGAAACTCCGCGAACCAGCGCCAAGTCACGAGCAGCAGAACGACCATGATTACCGCGGGGATCAGCACGCCAGCAACGTGTCTTGCCGAGTACAGTTGCGGCGCGACGCCAAAGCCACCACCGCCGATACCCGGTGGGCCGTGACGAAACACTTCTGTGATCGTCTTGAATAGGTACATAGCCGTGAAGAAAACCGTACCGAGGCCGACGACCCAGAGCGCAATGTTCGCGGCAGAGAACCCCTGCGATAACCACAGCTCGCGATACGGGCCAGAGAAAATAACGAGCGGTGGAATGACGGAAAGCACCAACGCGCCTGCGAACAGGCCACCCATTGCTCGCGGTTGACCGTGCTCCGGATGATCGATTCGTCGTTCCGTCGCAGCCAGCGAGTTACCTGTCGACAAAAACAGGAAGCCCTTGAAGAAGCCATGGGCGATCAGATGGAAGATCGCCGCGACAAAAGCACCGACACCGCACAAGAACGTCATGAAGCCGAGCTGGCTGATCGTCGAGTACGCGAGCGTTCGCTTGATGTCGGTCTGCGTCAGCGAAACGACGGCCGCAAAAAGCGCGGTCGTCGCGCCGATCACGGCTATGACCGTCATCGCCGTCTGGGATAACACGATGACGGGGCTCAAACGAACGAGCAAAAACGGTCCTGCATTGACCATGGTCGCCGCATGAATGAGCGCGGAGACGGGGGTTGGGGCCTCCATCGCCAACGGTAGCCATACGTGCGCCGGCATCTGGGCCGATTTTCCGACCGCACCGGCAAACAGGCACAACGTCAATATCGTTACGGCGTAGCCCGAGTTATCCCCGCTTTGAGCGAGCGCGAGAATCTCCGGGATGTCGAGCGTGCCAAACGTCAGGAATGTGAGAATGACACCGATTCCGAGTCCGACGTCGGCGACGGAGTTGACGAGAAAGACTCTCGTGGCAGCACGACCCGCCGAGGGCCGATCCGAGTAGTGAGAGATCAAGAGATAAGAGCATATGCCCATGACCTCCCAGAAAATGTACGTCAACAGCAGGTTGCTGCTCATGACGAGCACGGTCATCGCGCCCGTAAACAACGCGGTCACGGCGAAGAAGCGGCTGTGCCGGCGATCACCGATCATGTATCGAGACGCGTAGAACTGGACGATCGTGCTGACGCCCGTTACGAGGAATAACAACAGCACGGTCAGCTGATCGATATAGAAACCGAGATCGATGACGAGATCACCGACGTCGAGCAGTCTATAGAGCGATACATCGATCGGGCCGTTTGTCCATACCTCGACGAACGCGGCGAGCGATACCAGGAACGAGCCCGTGACAGCTGGAATGACAAGACGGTGTCCCTTTCCGTGGAGGGGCTCGCCAAAAAGCGCAAGCGCTACGGCAGCGGCGAGCGGAAGCAACGGGATCAGCGTGTAAATGGTCATGACTCCCTCAAACGCCTCCGCCAGTTCGCAGCAGGAACTCGAATATCGGATCGCTGAACAAGCCCAGCGCGATCATTGCGATAGATACGAAGCCTAGCGTGAAGCTCAGAGCGCGCGAGATTATGAGCGGCTCGGAACCGGGCGTGTGCGGCTGGTGAAACCAGGCCGTGAGAATCCTGACGAAATACGCAAGCGTCAGCAGCGTCGAGGCTACCACCGTGAACGCCGCAGCGTAATGCTGGGCCTCGAGCGCCCCGAGAACGATGTTCCACTTCCCGAAGAATCCGCCCGTCGGCGGCAGACCCACCATCGCGATTGCGACAATGACCAGAGAACCCGTTAACCACGGCGATCGTTGTTGCATACCACGCAAGTCATCGAGCGTGTGGGCGCCGTAATAGTGTGCCATTGCGCCGGCGATCATGAACAGCGTCGCCTGCATGATGGCGTCGTTGATCAGGTAAAAAGTGCCACCGGCAAAGCCCGTCGGATTTCCCAGGCTCACGCCAATCAGGATCAACCCGACGTGACTGATGCCGCCGTAGGCGAACATTCGCCGAATATCGGTTTGTATTAGAGCGAGTCCGCCGCCGACCAGTGCCGCAATGACCCCGAGCTCCTCGAGTAGGACGAGCACGGGAACGTGTCCGACTTCGATGCCCGGCGCGATCAACGAGTACTCGATACGTATCCATGCGATCAGCGAGACCTTCGTAACCGTGCCTGCGAGCAGCGGCGTGACCGCTGCGGGTGCGCTCTCGTAGGCATCCGGCAGCCAACCGTGAAGCGGTATCAGCGCCATCTTGATCGATAGACCAAGAAAGATATAGATGAGTCCGCCAACTACGGCAGTCGACATGATGATGTCCGGAAGTCGTACGGCTAAGTCCGCCATGTTCAGCGTGCCGGTTACGGCATAGAGATGCGCGACGCCGAGCAGATAGAGGGTCGCACCCAATGACCCGAGAAGAAGGTAGCGGAACGCATAAACGAGCGCGTTCCCACCAGCGGCGCCAACGAGCGCGTACGCGGACAGAGCAGCGACCTCCAGGAATACGAACACGTTGAACAAATCTGCTGCGAAGACGAGTCCGACGAGACCCGACACGAGCAACAGAGTCAACGTGTAAAACGGCATGTTCTTGTCGAGGTTTGCCGACGTCACGACACGTCCGTAGACCAGCGAGAGTACTGCGATGATGCTGACGGTCAGGACCATGACCGCCGCGAGAGAATCATTGAGCCAGGCGATACCGATCGGCGCGGCCCAACCGCCGAGCGCGTACTCCGTCGAGCCCTCGCTCAACACCGTCCGAACGTTCGCTAGCGCGAGGACCACCATGAGGATGAACGCGGCCATCGCGATCGGCCGGCACCAAGCGCGCCGCTTAGCCGTGACCATGGGCAACGCTATCCCCGTAACGAAGGGGATAAAGAAGAGAAGGATGGGCAGATTACTGCTCACTCAATGCGCTCCAAAACCTCATCCTCGTCGAGCGTCCCGAACTTACGATAGATCCCCGAAACGAGAGCGAGCGAGACGCCAAGCGTGGCGACCTGGACGACAATAGCCGTAACCGTCAACACATGCGGCAGCGGATTCGCGTACAACGTCGCATCGACGGGTCCTCCATCAGTCATGATGATCGGAACTGTTGCTCCTTCCTTCGCGCTGAATGCGACGAGGAAAAAGATCGCACTCGTTTGAACGATATAAAGCCCGATGAGCTTCTTCACGAGGTTCGGATGGGCCGCCATGATGTAGACGCCCCACAAGAACAGAATCACGAAGACGATGAAGTTCGGCCGCTGAAGCCATGCCTGTAGAAGATCAACCATGAGAGACCTCGTCTTCCTCGAAAGAGAGGCTGATCGCGATCGACACGCCGGTGACCGCAACGTCGACCGCGACGCCGATCTGCGTCAGCATGATCCCGACATAGTGTCGCGAGGCGTCGTCCAAAGCCGGAATCTGCAGATGCGTATAGTTCAAGAACTGCCCACCACCGATCAGACACAAGCCGCCGACGAACGCAAAGATCAACAGACCCAAGCCATCACCGTGAAGCACTTTCTGCGCGAGCCGGCTGTCCTCTGAATTCACACCGAAAATCAAGATCGCGAGGATCATGCTGGCAGCGAGCACGACGCCGCCGACGAATCCGCCGCCCGGCCCGTGTTGACCGAAGACGAGCACATAGAACCCGAATAGCTGTGCAACCGGGACCACGATGCGTCCGAGCGTCGTGACGATCGCGCTGTCGTGAGGATGAATCATGTGCCTCGCCTCAAGATCAACGCGCAGGCAATCCCGGCCGTGAATATGACGATGGTCTCCACGAGCGTATCCAATGCGCGATAATCCATGAGCACGGCAGTGACCGTGTTCGGGGTCCGGGTCTGCTCGACGCTGTTCTCGAGATACTCCGGTGAGATGTGCGTGCTCGCAGGGGACATCGGATCGCCGAACGCAGGCAAATCGCCGGCGCCGTATAGAAGCAGCAAGGCGAGCACGGGCAGCGCGACAAACGCGATCCAGGGGACTGGCGGTCGACGGATGTACGTGTCCTTTTCCGCCGTGCGAAAGAGCGTCAGCAAGAAAAATACAGTCGCCAGACCGGCGCCGACAACGGCCTCAACGAACGCTACGTCCACGGCACCGAGTAACGCCCAGACAAGTGCCAGCGCGAAACTATAGGAACCGAGGATGAACACCGCGGAGATCAGATCCTTGACGATGATCGCGCCGGCGGCCGTCATGACCAGCAGTACGAGAAGCGGAATCTCGAAAGTCATTGGTCGTCCCCCTTTCCGGGCCTCAGACCGGACCGATACGCTGCGCGAACCGTCGCGTGCGCGATAACGGGATTGAGCAAATAGATGAGCACGAGCACGACGATGATCCGCAAGAAATTCGTGCCGAAACCTTCGTAGACCGCAAGCCCGACGAGAACGAACAACGCGCCGAGCGAATCCGTGACAGACAGAGCGTGGGCGCGCGAAAAGACGTCCGGCAAACGCAGCATGCCAATCGAGCCGACGATGAGAAAGAACAGGCCGATAACAATGAGGCCTATGCCTAGCCAACTCATTTCTGCGCCTCCCCACGTTCCTCGAGAAACTTCGCGATGGCCAGCGCGCCAACGAGGTTCAAGAGCGCATAACCCGTGGAGATATCGACGAACATATCGACGCGGTCGAACGTCGTACCAATTACGACGAGCAGCACGATGGCCTTCGTCGAAATCCCGTTCAGCCCAAGGACGCGATCGAAAGCGCTTGGGCCACGCACGACGCGGTATAGATAGACGAGCATCAGCACCGTCAGCGTCATCAAGACGAACAAGAAGAAAGAATTCACCGCTCGCCCTCCTTCGGCTCGAAGACACGGCCGATCTTGTCCTCGAATCTGCCGTCCAAGAGATCCTTACGCGAGGCGGCGTCGATCGCGTGCACGATGAGCTCTCCGGGCGCAACCTCTACCGTGACCGTGCCGGGCGTCAGCGTGATCGAGTTACCGAGGACGACGAGCTCACCGTCGCTCTTGAACTTAGTCTGATGACGGACGAGCTCGGGCGAAATCGGAAGCTTCGGATCGAGAATGAGTCGGCTCACGTGCAGTCCGCTCTTCAAGATCCGCCCGAAGAGCCAGGGCTGATAGGCGATCGCAGCAAGCCACGACAACCGACGCATATGCGGCAGAGCCGGATTCAACCACGCGATTAATGCAGAGACGAGAGCGCCGATGATGACGTGTGCGGGATCAAAGGTTGCCGACAGCACGAGCCATAAAGCGAATAGTATGACGGCCGTTAGGATTCTCATAGCTCCACCGGCTCCCA
>JABAHR010011376.1_pt1 | contig 15771 bp, 14 predicted proteins | sample 7062101 | NCBI WGS metagenome assembly JABAHR01 (sample SAMN14534553, study PRJNA622989) | marine sediment metagenome | biome: marine biome [ENVO:00000428]; feature: marine pelagic biome [ENVO:01000023]; material: deep marine sediment [ENVO:00002113] | place: India: Gulf of Kutch | collected... | reverse complement strand
AGGAAGAATCAGATAAAGCCTATGAAGAATTTAAAAAGAGTAGGGAAATACTTGCAGCACAAGGACTATAGACCATGGAAAATGCTATCTTAGAACAAAAATCACGTTTGCATATACCTGTTATGACGAATGAAGTATTGGATAACTTAATCACTCGAAGTGATGGATTATATGTTGATGCCACTCTAGGTATGGGCGGCCACACGAAGGCAATCATGGATGCCACCAACAAACAGTCCCGAGTTATAGGCCTTGATGTAGACCAGGAAGCAATTGATATTGCTCGCACAAATCTATCTAAATACAACAGCAGCGTTACTTATTGGAATAGTAATTTCTCAGAAATTGATAGAGTACTTTTAGATCTGGAGATTGGAGAAGTTGATGGCATAGTTGCTGATCTTGGAATGTCATCTTATCAATTGGATTCAAGCGAAAGGGGCTTTAGCTTTAACAAAGATGAGAAGCTGGATATGCGTATGGACTCAAGGCTCAGATTCACAGCATATGATTTAGTAAATGAAATGAGCGCCGATGAGATAGCAAAAGTTTTAAAAATTTATGGTGAGGAAAAATGGGCTAAGAGAATTGCTAAGCATATTGTTCAAAAGAGATCAGAAAAACCTATTACGTCCTCGGCAGAACTTGCAAACGTGGTTTATGAAGCTGTTCCAAAGAAATTTCATTCTGCAAGAATACATCCAGCAACCAAAACATTTCAAGCGTTGCGTATAGCTGTTAATCATGAACTAGAAAGAATTGAGGAATTCATTACAAAAGCGATTCCATTTCTTAAGTCAGGTGGCAGATTGGTAATAATATCATTTCATTCCCTTGAAGACAGACTTGTAAAAACTCAATTTCAGCACTTCTCTTCTCCTTGCATATGCCCGCCAGACTTGCCCAGATGTGGTTGTGGTAAAAGAAGTGAGTTAAAAATATTAACCCGCTCACCGCTGGTTCCAGGTGAGGCTGAAGTTCTAGATAATCCTCGCTCTAGAAGCGCTAAGATGCGGGTAGGTGAGAGGCTTTAGAAATGGCAATTCTCCGTAAGTCTAGAAAAAAAGTGGTAAAACAATCCAGAGATTCCATACTCTCAACTGGAATCATAGTTCTTATATTAATTGTAATCGCACTCTCGCTTGTTTATGTAAGGATTAAAGTTGAAGAAATAAGCTTGGGTTATGAAATATCTAGAAACAATAAGAGTACTGAAGATCTTCTTAAGGACAATAGAATTCTACAGTCTGAGTTTATGAAACTGAAGGCTCCAGAAAAGCTTGAAGAAGCAGCATCTGAGTTAGGTTTTAAATTTCCTACTCAGAAAGACATTATCTACATTGAGAAAAATAAAGTAGTGGGTAAGTAGTATATGAAGCCAAAGAGAAATACAAAAAGAATGTCTTTAGCTAAAGACTTGGACAAACCAAGGTGGAGAGTGTTTATCATTGCTGCTCTTATTATCTCGCTCTTTGCTATGGTTGGTGTAAAGGCTCTTGAGCTTCAAGTTCTAGACCGCGAGAGAGCATTCAAGATTGCCCGTAAACAACATCATGGAACTTCTACGCTTCTTCCCCGAAGAGGAATAATATACGATAAAGCGGGCAGGGAGCTTGCAATAAATGTGGATGTAAAATCCATTTATGCAAATCCAAAAAATGTTAAAGATGCAGACGCAACAGCAAAACTTTTATCTGATAAGCTCTCTGTTTCAGAGAAGAGAATCAAGGCCCGAGTAGCTTCAAATAAATCATTTGTTTGGATAAAAAGACTAGCTGATCCAAAGGCTGCAGACGAGCTTGAGGATTCCGAAATAGAAGGCCTTGGGTTTATTCCTGAGCCAAAGAGAGTTTATCCAAACGGCACTTTAATGGGGCAAGTCATAGGGTTCACGGATGTCGACTCAATAGGTATTGAAGGTGTTGAGTACAAATACGATGGATCACTTATTGGTAAGACAAGAAAAATTAGCTTAAAGAGAGATGCCAGGGGTCATAAGATATTGAGCGACCCGAGTGATATTGAAAATATTAATGAGGATAAGAGCTCTGGTGCTGACATCCATCTTACCATTGATTCTCAAATACAGCATATAGTTGAGAGAGAATTAAAAGAGGGAATTGAAGAAATGGGTGCTGAGAAAGGAATGGCAATTGTCATGAATCCTGAATCAGGAGAAATATTAGCCATGGCCTCATATCCTTTTGTAGATCCGAATAGTTATAGTAAGTTTCCTGAGCAGAACAGAAGGAATCTCCCCGTGTGGTACGCACATGAACCCGGCTCTACAATGAAAGTGTTTTTGACGGCTGCAGCAATTGAGGATAAAAAAGTAAATCCTTCCTCTAAATTTAATTGTGAGAATGGTAGGCGAAAAATAGGAGCTGCAGTAATTAAGGATGTAAAACCTAGAGGTACGCTTACTGTAAATGAGATTGTTCAGTACTCAAGCAATATTGGAGCATCTAAGATTGGGGAACTTTTAGGTAGAGATAAATATTATAAATATTTGAAAAAGTTTGGTTTCGGTGAGAAGACAGGGATAGGACTTCCGGGTGAGTCTAAGGGGCAGCTTGCAAGCCCGAGGAAATGGGGTGCAATAGAGCTTGCAACTATCTCATTTGGACAGGGCGTATCCGTTACATCGCTCCAGCTTGTAACAGCACTCTCTGCGATTGCTAACGGCGGATACCTTATGAAGCCCTATGTTATTGAAAAAATAGTAGATCCTGAGGGAACTGTAATAGAAGAGAATAAACCAGAAGTTGTTACAAGGGTTATATCCTATGATACGTCTCATCAGATGAAGAAAATATTGCAAAATGTAGTTGAGAATGGAACAGGTAAGAAAACTCAAATTCCCGGATTCTCGGTTGCAGGCAAAACTGGTACAGCACAGATTCCCGATCCAACATTTGGAGGCTATCATCCAGATAGGTATATAGCCTCGTTTATTGGTTTTACTCCTGTTGAAGATCCAGAAATAGTTATGGCGGTAGTTGTTGAAGCTCCACGAAAAAAGACTCATGGAGGCTCTGTTGCGGGCCCTATATTCAAAAATATAGCCGAGAAAGTTCTTTTCCATATTGGTGTTAGTCCCAATAATGAATTGGTTGGTATGAAAGTTATGCCCGATCTTAGCGGTATGACTGTAAGAGACATACTAAAATGGTCTGAAGCAGAAGGTATCAAAGTACAAGTTAAAGGCAGTGGTTTTGTAGCTAGTCAAAAACCTGAGCCAGGAGATTTAATTAAGGAAGGTATGGTTTGCTCTATTGAGCTTAAACAAAAATATGATCTTTAGAGAACTTCTAGATGGTGTAGGTGTTTCAAATTTCAAAGGAGATGAGGGGTTAGAGATTTCCGGGGTTAGTTTTGATTCCAATAAGGTAAAAGAAGGTTACTTGTTTGTAGCTCTTACAGGTGAGCGAGCAGATGGTCATAACTACATAGATTCAGCAGTTCATAATGGTGCTCAAGCGCTGATAGTTGAAAAACACACCGAAATTCGATCCAAAGAAGTATCAATTGCTCAAGTAAGTGATTCTAGAGCAGCACTGGCTGTAGTCGCAGCTAATTTCTATAAACATCCAACAAAGGAATTTACTCTTGTTGGAGTTACTGGCACAAACGGAAAGACTACGATTACATATCTCTTAGAATCAATATGGAGTTATGAGAGAAGAAAATCAGGAATCTTAGGAACTATAGATTATCGTTATGCAGGTAATGTACATGAATCTGGAATGACAACTCCTGAATCTCTGGATCTAATGCTAATGTTTAGAGAGATGAAAGACGCGGATGTGGAGGTTGTAGCAATGGAAGCATCTTCTCATGCTATAGATAGACAAAGAGTGCATGAGTGTCAATTTGATACGGCAGTATTTACCAACTTAACTCAAGATCATCTTGATTATCATGATTCAATGGAGAGTTATTTTGAGGTAAAGAAAGAACTATTTACTAAGTATTTGGCCAATAGTGAGAAAGAAAATATATTTTCGATAATAAATATCGATGATTCATATGGTGAAATACTTATTGATGAGGCTCCAGGAGACATAGTGTCTTATTCAATTGAAAACGAGAATGCCACTGTTTATGCAAAGAGCTCAAGTATTACAGAGCGGGGAATAGAGGCTATAATAAGCACCCCAAAAGGAGAAGCCCAAATTCAATCCACACTTTTTGGAGAGCACAATTTATCAAATATTTTAGCCGCAGTGGCTACCGCTGTTTCGCTTGGTTCAGAGTTAGACTCAATTGAAAAAGGACTCTCTAATATCTCCTCTGTTCCTGGAAGACTTGAGACTATTCCAAACCAATTAGGTATTAATGTCCTTGTGGACTATGCCCATACTCCAGATGCTCTTAAGAATGTACTGCTTGCTGCAAGACCTCTTACAAAAGGCAACCTTATACTTGTGTTTGGAGCTGGTGGTGACAGAGATAATGCTAAAAGACCTCAAATGGGTAAGATAGGCAAGGAACTCTCAGATATACTGATTGTTACTTCCGATAATCCCCGCACCGAAGATCCTGAGATTATTTTAGATCACATTGAGAAAGGTGTTCATGAAGCTGGAGAAACTAATAAACCATACGAAAGGCTTGTCGATAGAACGAAAGCAATTAATCATGCAATTAGCGTAGCCAAGAAGAATGATACTGTACTAATTGCTGGTAAAGGACACGAAGATTATCAAATTATAGGCACAACAAAATACCCCTTTGACGATAGAGAAATAGCGAGAGAGGCTCTTGAGGAGCGTCAAGCTAGGACGTGAATATGATGGATGTAAATTTTATACTCAGTTCTACAGGTGGAAAATTACTCGCAGGCGATAGCGGTGCTACATTTAGTGGAGTGTCTACGGATACTAGGAAAATAACAAACGATGAGATCTTTTTTGCTCTAAAAGGTGAGAATTTTGATGGGCATAATTTTATAGAAGAAGCATTTAACAATGGAGCAGCAGGAGCAGTCGTAGAGACAAATCTCACTTCAGAACTAAATGGACGAGTCCTGATTCAAGTTTCATCAACCTTACAGGCTTTGGGAGATCTGGCATCTAATTGGAGAATGAGTTTTCCTGATCTCAAGCTTGCTGCTATTACTGGATCAAATGGCAAGACTACAACCAAAGAGATGGCCTGGAGTATAGTGTCCTTGAAACATAACACTCTAAAAAACACAGGCAACTTTAATAATTNNTGGAGAATGAGTTTTCCTGATCTAAAGCTAGCAGCAATTACAGGATCCAACGGCAAGACTACAACAAAAGAGATGACGTGGAGCATTGTATCTTTGAAACACAGCACTCTTAAGAATACCGGCAACTTCAATAACTTAATTGGTCTCCCGCTTACTCTTTTTGAATTAAATGATTACTATACTGCAGCAACTGTAGAGGTTGGGATGAATGATTTTGGAGAGCTAAGCCGACTTGCTGAAATAGCCCGACCAGACATCGGAACTATAACAAACATTGGACATGCCCATCTTGAAAAGCTGGGCGGATTAGACGGGGTAGCTAAGGCAAAAAGAGAACTTGTAGAGAACTTTGATCAAGACAACATTTTTGTTGTCAATCTTGATGATCCAAGAGTATCAAAGATAGCAGATTCACTCAATTGTCAGAAAATCACCTATGGTATTGAGTCCGAAAAAGCTATGATCAGAGCTACAAACATAGATTCTCATAACCTAGCTAATATCAGATTTACTATGAATTTAGAAGGCGAAGATATCCCAGTAGAGATTAAAGGAATCGGACTACATAATGTACTAAATTCTCTTTGCGCGGCAGGGATAGCTCTTTCCTTAGGCTGCGATAGTTCTCACATTCAGCAAGGTCTCATAAATTATATTCCAACTCATATGCGACTTGAAGTGCTAGACACTCCTTATGGTTTTAAAGTTATTAACGATGCCTATAACGCAAACCCAGACTCAATGAAACGAGCTGTTGATGAACTCGTGAGATTAAGTGGACAAGGTAAAACAATAGCGGTTCTTGGCGATATGCTTGAGCTTGGTGAAGGTAGTGAATCTGAGCATTTCGGGCTTGGTAAGTATCTTATTGATTCCGGTGTTAATAATATTATTGCATTTGGCAAATTCTCACCTAACCTCTTAGAAGGTTATGGAGATTTAAGCAATGGATTTCGTGTTGATACACATAAAGACGCAGCTGAAATCTTAATAGACTTGGCAACTCCAGGTGATTTGGTTTTAGTAAAAGGCTCTAGAGGCTCGAAAATGGAGCTTGTAATAAATGAACTACAAGGGGAGCAATAGTATATGTTTCATCTTCTTTATCTGCTGAAAGATGATTTTATTATTTTTAACGTCTTTAGATATATAACTTTCCGTTCCTTTGGAGCGGGAGTTACGGCGTTTCTTATTAGCATAATCTTGGGTGGAATGTTTATAAGGTTCTTGGCTAGACAGCAGCTTAAAGAAAATATTAGAGACGACGGTCCCGAGAGCCACAAATCCAAAGCAGGCACACCGACAATGGGTGGAGCCTTTATCGTTGTGGCAATTGCAGTATCTACACTTCTTTGGGTAGATCTTTCAAGCCAGGTGATGTGGACTGTTCTTCTTTTTACTTTTAGCTATGGCCTAATTGGTTTTATAGATGACTGGCTTAAATACTCCAAAGGAAGGGGTATGAGCGCTAGGTTCAAATTCCTATTACAAGTGGTATTTGGTACTCTCTTTGTCGCTTTAGTTCTAACACAAATCAATGGGTTTAATATGGTTGTAAGTGGGACAGAAACTGAGACGTATTCCTACACATCGGTTCTGTTTCCATTTTTTAAGAAAGCTGTTTTAGATCTTGGCTGGTTCTATATACCTTTTGGTGTTTTGGTTGTAGTAGGGGCTTCAAATTCTGTTAATTTAACCGATGGTCTGGATGGCCTTGCAATCGGATCAATATTGATTGCAACTGCTACATATATAATTTTTGCCTATTTATCAGGTCACCAAGAGTTCTCTACATACTTACAAATACCATACATACCTCAAGGAGGAGAGCTTGCGGTATATCTTGCAGCTGTTGGAGGAGCGTGTCTTGGTTTCCTCTGGTATAACTCACACCCCGCCCAAGTATTTATGGGCGACGTAGGCTCGCTTGCCCTTGGTGCAGCAATTGGATCTGTTGCATTAATAATCAAACAGGAATTACTTTTAATTCTAGTTGGAGGCTTATTTGTAGCTGAAGCATTGTCGGTAATTATTCAGGTTTTCTCATTTAAACTTACTGGAAAAAGAGTTTTTAAGATGGCTCCTCTTCATCATCATTTTGAGCTAAGCGGGTGGTCTGAATCCAAAGTGGTAATTAGATTCTGGATTATTTCTCTTGTGCTAGCACTATTTGCATTGTCAACTCTAAAGCTTAGATAAGGATCAGAAAAAATATGGAACTTAAAGATCGAAAAATCTTAGTTGTTGGGCTTGGCAAGACTGGCGAGCAGACAGTTAGGTTCTTGCTTAGCAAAGGCGCTTTGGTTAAAGCAAGCGATAGCTCTAAACTTGAGAAAATAGGTGACATAGCTAATGATTTGCGATCACTCGGAGTAGAAATTGAGGCCGGCGGCCATACTGATGAAACATTTCTATGGGCTGAAACTATAGTGCTTAGTCCCGGAGTTCCATTTAAGATTCCACAGATTCGAAAAGCGATTGATCAAGGCATTGAGGTTGTAAGTGAGGTAGAGCTAGCCTCTCGTTTTATTAATACACCAATTATTGCTATTACTGGATCAAACGGTAAAACGACAACATCAACGCTTATAGCAAAAATACTGGAGAGAAATGGTCGCAATATTTTTCTTGGAGCAAATATAGGAACTCCGCTTATACAGATTGCAGAAGACTCAGATGAGTATGACATATTGGTGCTAGAGTTGAGCAGTTTTCAGCTTCAGGGAATCACATGTTTCAGACCCGATATTGCGCTTTTGCTTAATATATCACCTAACCATCTAGATCATCATGAGTCATTTGAAGAGTATGTGGAATCCAAGATGAAGATCTTCTCAAATCAGACAGGGGATGATTGGTTTATATATAACAATGAAGATGAAGTTATTGCTAAATATCTTCCGAAAGTGAATTCACAAAAAATACCTTTTGGAAAAGATGATTTTGAAGGCGGTGTGGTCTATGATGGTTCTCAGATAACATTCAGAAACAAGAGCTATAACGTCGATTCAACAAAGCTTTTAGGCATACATAATATAGAAAACATAATGGCTGCTATAGCAGGAACTACTATCTTAGACTGTGATCCAGAGCTAATACAACAAGAAATAGACAGTTTTAAGCCCCTTGAACATAGAAACGAATATATCGGAAAACTGTCAGGTGCTAATGTTTACAATGACTCTAAATCAACAAGTCCGGCAGCCACACAGAGGGCCCTAGAGAGCCTCGCCAGTCCAGTAATTCTTATTGCTGGAGGGAAGGATAAGGGTGTGAGCTTTGAACCACTTAAAGATTTAGTTAGGGAAAAAGTACGCCTTATGGTTTTAATAGGTGAGTCAAAATATAGAATGAAAAATGAACTTGGAGCAGATGTCCCGAGCCACGTTGCGGATACTTTGAAAGAGGCATTGGAGATAACCATGGAAAATATTCAGCCCAAGGACAATGTCCTATTTTCTCCTGCTTGTTCAAGTTTTGATATGTTTAATTCATACGAAGATAGGGGGGCTAAGTTTAAAGAAATTGTTGAAAATCTTTGAACCTGCAAAAGGTAGAGATTACGATATCGGAGTTATTCTCTCTGCAGTTTTTCTAACTGCAGTTGGAGTGCTTATGGTTTATAGCACAAGTTCTGTTTATTCGATGGAGAACTTTGGCGATCCCAACTATTACCTTAAACGCCATGCCATATATCTTGCATTGGGACTTATCTCAATGTTTGCTGTGCTTAGTGTTGACTATAGAGTTTTTAGAAAGCTAGTCTACCCCGCATATATCATTGGAATAGGATTGTTGGTAGCAGTTCTGATTATAGGTAAGGATGTAGGAGGAGCTAGAAGGTGGATAGATCTAGGAGCCTTCAGTTTTCAGCCGTCTGAGATTGCAAAGTACATTTTGGTTTTATATCTGGCACATTCACTTACTAAAAAAAGAGATAAGGTGGATAGCTTTATGGTTGGCTTTGCCTCTCATATTATGATTGCAGGCATTTATGTAATATTGGTTCTGCTCGAGCCTGATTTTGGTACTGCAACAACAATGATAGTTGTTCTATTTGCGATGATGTTTATTGGCGAGGTCAGAATTAGATACCTAGTTCCTTTGGGGTTAATCTCGGCTGCCTTACTTACGGTTGCTGTCCTTACAAAAGGCTATAGGATGAGGCGAATAACGGCATATTTAGATCCCTGGCAAGACCCGCTTGGGGCAGGTTATCAATCCATACAATCCTTTATTGCCTTTGCTCTTGGAGGGGTGTATGGCACGGGGCTTGGAGACAGCTCACAAAAACTATTTTTTCTTCCACAGGCTCATACTGACTTTATCTTTTCAATCATAGGAGAAGAGCTTGGTTTTATAGGGGTAGTCTTAGTAATAATTGGTTTTATAGTCTTTTTAGTTAGAAGCCTAAGGGTATCTCTTAGAGCACCAGACCTATTTGGATGTTATCTGGTCTTCGGGTGTGTGGTGCTTATAGCTCTTCAGGCAGGACTTAACATGGCTGTTGCTGTAGGACTCCTTCCAACTAAAGGTCTTACTTTACCGTTTATAAGCTACGGCGGTTCATCATTGATAACTTCTTTGGCAGCAGTAGGGATAATACTAAATGTATCCAGATCGGGAATAAAATGAAGATAATAATTGCCGGTGGCGGAACAGGGGGACATGTGTTTCCAGCTATTTCAATAGCTCAAGAAATCTCAGAACGAGATCAGGGAGATGAAGTACTTTTCATAGGTACAAAAGCAGGTATGGAGAACGAATTAGTATTAAAAAATGGCTATGAAATTCAGCATATTAGCTCAAGAGGTTTCGTGGGTAGAGGATTCTTTAAAACAGTTTTGGCAGCATTTTCTGCCTTTAAAGGTCTATTAGATTCGATATCAATTATTCAAAAGTATAAACCTAATATCGTCCTGGGTGTAGGCGGATATGTGTCAGGACCTTTCTTGCTTGCAGCCTCATTGCTTAGAGTGCCAACTGCCATATGTGAGCAAAATACAATTCCTGGTGTGACTAACAGGATTCTTGGAAAAATCGTGAATGTAATTTTTGCATCCTATGATTCCAATGTTCAGTATTTTCCTTCAAAGAAGGTTCTTATTACAGGTAATCCGATTAGAAGAGATATTATCAGTGCTTCAAACAATTCTAGGGGCTCAGATGATATATCTGTTCTAGTATTTGGCGGTAGTCAAGGAGCATATTCTCTAAACAGATTTCTACCCGAAGCATTTTCTAAGATTGAACAAGCTAACATTTCTATTGTTCACCAGACAGGGAAGAAAGATTACGAGTTTGTTAAACAACTTTATTCTGATAACAGAGTAGAGGCTAAAGTGCTTCAGTTTATTGACGATATGGCGGGTGCATATAGTGACTCTGATCTTGTAATAGGTAGAGCAGGGGCAGGCACTATTGCCGAGGTAACAGCTCTTGGCAAACCATCAATACTTGTTCCTTTCCCTTATGCTGCCCATGATCATCAGCTTGAGAATGCTAAAGTAATGCAAGATTATGAGGCCGCAGTGCTAATAGAAGATAAAGATGCAACACCAGAAAAATTAGCTTTTACATTGACCGATTTGCTTAACAGAGACAAACTTAATGATATGAGTAACAATGCAAGAAAACTAGGTAGGCCAGAGGCAGCAAAAGAAATAGTAAATGAGCTATACAGATTAGCTGGAGATAAATAGTGTACGGAAAAATAAAGAGAATCCATTTTGTTGGTATAGGCGGTATCGGGATGAGTGGTATAGCTGAGGTACTGCTAAATATGGGTTATGAAATAACAGGCTCTGATCTCGGCAGCTCAGCTACAGTAAAGAGACTTAAGGACTTGGGAGCAAAGATTGCTATAGGCCACAGCGCTGAAAACGTAGATGGATCAGGGGTAGTTGTGATCTCTTCTGCAATAAGAGCTGATAACCCAGAAGTGCTAAGAGCTAAAGAAATAAACATTCCGGTCATTCCAAGAGCTGAGATGTTAGCCGAGCTGATGAGGCTCAGATACGGGATAGCGGTAGCTGGAAGTCATGGTAAAACAACCACTACATCAATGATTGCAGCTGTACTATCATACGGCAAGCTTGACCCGACTATTGTTGTGGGTGGAAAAGTCACTGCAATGGGAACGAATGCGCGACTTGGGCGAGGAGATTTTATAGTTGTAGAGGCTGATGAGAGTGATGGTTCTTTTCTAAGACTTTCTCCTGTTTTCTGTGTACTTACAAATATTGACGAAGAGCATATGGATTACTACAAAGATATGGACGAGCTGGAGGGAGCATTTGTATCTTTTATTAACAAGATACCTTTTTACGGACTCAGTGTGCTCTGTATAGACTGTCCACGTATAAAGGCGATCTCTAAAGGGTTTAAAAAGAGAATGCTGACCTATGGTTTTGACCAGGAGGCAGAGCTTAGAGCAGAAAATGTTACAGTTTCGGGTTTCGAGACAACTTTTGATGTGTTTCAGAGAGACTCGCCTCTAGGATCTGTAAAGCTAAATGTCCCAGGCCGTCATAATGCGCAAAATGCTCTTGGCGCAATCGCTATTGGTATGGAACTCGGCATGAGTTTTGAAGATGTGACCAAGGGCTTGGCAGAGTTTAGAGGTATTGATAGAAGATTGCAGGTAAAAGGGAAGGGAAGGGGTATTACTGTTATTGACGACTATGCTCACCATCCTAAGGAAATCGAAGTCACACTATCTGCTGTAAAAGAGTCTCACAAAGGAAGAGTGGTTGTTATCTTCCAACCCCATAGATACTCAAGAACAAAATTATTGTTTGATGAGTTTGTTGGAGTATTAAAAGAAACAGATATGTTATACATAATGGATATATATCCTGCAGGGGAAGATCCAATAGACGGAATATCTTCTGAGAAACTCTATGAGTCAGTAAAAAAACAAGGCCAAAATAATATTACCTATCTTCATGGTGACAACATGATCACAACTGTTGTAGATAACCTTGGGCCAGATGATCTAGTACTAACTCTAGGTGCAGGGAACGTATGGGCATTTGGAGAAAAGATAGTTGAGGAGCTAAGGTGAAGGATTTGATTAGACGAATCGAGGACGTAGGATGCAGCGTAAGCTGCCAATATCCAATGAAGAAATACACTTGGCTTAAAGTGGGGGGGGACGCAGATTTTATCGTTGAGCCAAACACTATGGAACGATTCCTTGAGCTTCTTAATCTACTGAATACCGAAGATGTGCCATGGGTAGTACTTGGGGAAGGGTCGAACACAATAGTCTATGATAAGGGAATCTCTGGAGTAGTTATTTCCACAAAAAAGCTTAAGAAAGTTGAGATTATAGATGGCACAAAAGTGCTAGCTGAGGCTGGAGTCATTCTAGGTACAATACTAAATAAGACTATAAAAGCTGGACTGACCGGGTTTGAATTTGCCGCTGGAATTCCAGGCACCGTAGGCGGTGGAATATTTATGAATGCAGGTGCAAATCAGGGCGAGATAAAGGATGTGGTTGACACAGTATGGATATGGCTAGAAGGTAAAGAGATTGCAATTAAACGCGAAGAAATAAACTTTGAATATCGTAAGAGCAACTTGCCAAAGGGAAGTGTGGTAACTAAGGCACTATTTAAGTTAGAGAATGGTGACAGTTCCAAGAGTGAACAGAATGTTAAGGATTATATGGCGAGAAGAAATTCAACTCAACCTATTAAAATATCCAATACAGGATCTATTTTTAAAAACCCGCCAGATATCGCAGCTGGCCAGTTAATAGAAGAGCTTGGACTAAAAGGTTTTGCAATTGGAGGAGCTAAGTTTTCTGAACTACATGCAAATTTTATAGTGAATTCAGGAGGTGCAAGTGCAAGAGATGTATTAGATCTTATAGAACTTGCAAAAAAAGAGGCGCTTGATAAAAGAGGTATAAAACTAGAGACTGAAGTCAGAGTTATAGGAAACGAAGAAAAGTGAATGAAGAACTTTTTGATGAAAATGTAGAAGAGAATAAGTTCTCATATCTCAAGTATATAAAAATACTCTCAGTATTATTAGTAATAGTTGTATTTGGAGTTGCAGCTTATTTTACCCTTCACCTCGAAATATTTACCGTTCAAGAGATAGTGATTTCTGGAAGCACAAAGATTAAAGATAAGGAAATCCTGAAAAGATCAGGGCTTAGAGAAGGAGAGAGTAGCATATTCTTTTTTGAGGACTCTGTTGAGAAAAATATATCAAAAAATCCCTGGATTCGGAGTGTAAAAGTTACAAAAGAGTTCCCCAAAATAGTACATATAGATATTGTTGAGGAAAAAGCATATTGTTTAGTTGTTGATGAAGATGGAGGATTCTTTTATCTAAGCAAAGAGGGTAAACGTCTTGGTCCAGCTAATTTTAGCGAGGGCCTTGATTTTCCTGTCCTGATAGGCGAAGGTATAAATGACGCGGATCTTTTGAGTGAGGCGATACAGTTGTTGGATTTATCTTCAGAAAGCAAGGTTCTTAAATGGGCTCAAATTTCTGAAATCCATCTTGACTCAATATACGGAATCAGCTTGTTTACAGTGGATAAAAAGCGTATCGAGTTTGATACCAAAGACATTGCAGGCAAGTGGCGGAAGGTTGAAAAAATTATTACCCATGCAGAAATGATGGGTATAGAAGAGAAATATATTAATATTAGCTCAGATAATATGGGTGTTGTTAATTTTGATTTGCCAGTTGTAAAAACAGACATAGAAGAAGATGGGTAAAGAGCAAAACTTGATAATAGGTCTAGACATTGGCACAACAAAAATTTGTGCTATTGTCGGTGAACTCAATCCACAAACTGAAGAAGTCGAAATTATTGGTGTAGGCACATATCCTTCTTTTGGTCTCAAAAGAGGTGTGGTAGTTAATATCGAAAACACCATCCAATCCGTAAAGAATGCTGTAGAAGAAGCTGAGCATATGGCAGGGTGCGAGATAAGGACAGTTTTTGTAGGTATTGCAGGCGGTCATATCAAAGGAATCAGCGGTCATGGCATGATCACCATTAGAGAGCGCGAGGTAGCAAGACGGGATCTGGATAGGGTTATCGAGTCAGCCAATGCTGTGCTTATCCCAGCAGATAGAGAAATTATTCATGTTATACCTCAAGAGTACATTGTTGACGGTCAGGCGGGTATTAGAGATCCAATCGGTATTTATGGCGTCAAACTCGAAACTAAAGTTCACATTGTTACAGGCCAGGTTACAGCAGCACAAAATCTTGTTAAGTGTATTCATGGAGCGGGTATGGATGTGGCGGATGTGGTTCTTGAACAACTCGCTTCTAGTCAGGCAGTTCTGACCGATGATGAGAAAGAAATTGGTGTAGTTTTAATTGACTGTGGTGGCGGCACAACAGATATTGCCGTATTTGTTGGAGGCAGTATCAGATATACAGAAAATGTAACGCTAGGCGGAGACAACATAGATAGAGACATTGCCCTTGGTTTGTCTACCCCACTTGCAGAGGCCAGAAAAATAAAGGAAAAACATGGCACGGCATTAGCTGAGCTTGTTTCTCCAGAAGAAGAAATTGAGGTTCCCAGTGTTGGGGGTAAGCATTTCAGAAAGGTCTCCAGAAAAGACCTAGCGATGGTGATCGAGCCTAGGATGGAAGAGATATTTGCCCTTGCTAAAACAGAGATTTTGAAGTCGGGTTATCAGGAATTAGTACCAGCAGGTGTTGTTATAACTGGCGGAAGTGTTATCATGAATGGTACGGTAGAACTTGCTGAGCGAGTACTTGAAATGCCCGTTAGAATGGGCATCCCTACAGCAGTTGGAGGATTAACTGATATAATTGCTAACCCTGTTTACTCAACCGGAGTAGGCTTGGTTCTATATGGTGCGGGGTACACTGGAGATAAAAAACTCCGCATAAGAGATGAAAATGTATTTAAAAAAATATTTGATAGTATGAAAAACTGGTTTCAAGAGTTTTTTTAGGTTACAATGAAATTAGGTTATAGTGAAATAATATATCCTGCAGGAGGATGATAGGTTATGGCCAAGTTTGAACTCGAAGATACAAACGTAGAACAAAGAGCAAAAATTAAAGTAGTAGGAGCTGGCGGTGCTGGTGGTAATGCCGTAAACGCCATGATAGAAAGAGGGCTAAACGGAGTAGAATTTGTTGTTGCTAACACCGATGCTCAGGATCTTAGAAAGTCTCTTGCTTCTACAAAGTTACAAATTGGCACAAGAACAACAAAAGGTCTTGGATCTGGTGGAAACCCAAACCTTGGTAGAGAAGCAGCTATTGAAGATCAGGCTAAGATAGCTGAGGCTCTTGATGGTGCTGATATGGTATTTATCACTGCCGGAATGGGCGGAGGCACAGGGACTGGCGCTTCACCGATTATTGCTCAAGCGGCAAAAGAAATAGGTGCACTGACAATTGGAGTAGTAACAAAACCCTTTGGTTTTGAAGGTCCAAAAAGAAATAAACAGGCAATAGAAGGTATCAGCAATATGGATGGAGAAGTTGATACTCTCATTGTAATTCCAAATGACAGACTTGCAGAAGTTCA
>JABAHR010002277.1_pt2 | contig 15795 bp, 22 predicted proteins | sample 7062101 | NCBI WGS metagenome assembly JABAHR01 (sample SAMN14534553, study PRJNA622989) | marine sediment metagenome | biome: marine biome [ENVO:00000428]; feature: marine pelagic biome [ENVO:01000023]; material: deep marine sediment [ENVO:00002113] | place: India: Gulf of Kutch | collected... | reverse complement strand
TCGTTTGCCAAATCCATCTTGGTCTTGGCTTTTTTGATGTTTTTGCCGTTTAGGTTTTTAACAAACTTCTTTTCAAAAACGGCTTTTGATGGAGAAATAGATTTTAGAGGTTCTTTTATTTGTGCCAGTAGTTCCTGTTCTAAAACACCTGCATTAAGCGCTGCATCGTAGCAGTTATCAGGGTATGGATCCCAGCCATAGAAAACCAGATCTTCAATATCATAAAGCGGGAGAAGGTCTTTAATAAGTGGAGAATTCTTTTCAGTCCTCTTACCTATGCGGATAGAACCAAGCTGGGTGAGTGATCCGATGGGTTTTCCGATTCCTGCCTTTATTGCTTCAACGCCGGCAACAAATGTGGTACTGACTGCTCCGCCTATTCCGGGAAGCAATACACCCAGTTTTCCCTTAGGAGCCTTAATTTTCTTCTTTCTTGGAGATTTAGAAGTAACGATTTTGATATTACCTCTTTGAGAACTGTTGTCCGCGTCTGGCTTTTCTCTTACCATACTTCTTGCTTTCTACCATACGAGGATCACGTGTTAAAAGATCAGCTGCTTTAAGTGGTTTTTTATTGTTAGCTTCATCGGCCTTAACAAGCGCTCTAGATAGACCATGAGCACAGGCATCTGCCTGTCCTGTGAGCCCTCCGCCTTTAACTTTCATAAGTACGTTGTATTTACTTGCTGAGCCGGTTAATTCGAGAGGTTTTAAAACTTTAAGCTGCCATGTTTTTCTCGGAAAGTGAGTATTAACTTCACGGTCGTTAACTGTAATAGTTCCGTCGCCGGGTCTGAGCCAAACTCTGGCCGTAGATGTTTTTCTTCTTCCTGTACCGTAAAATTCTGTTACTGCCATGTCTTAAACCTCCAAAGGCTGGGGAGTCTGTGCTTCGTGCGGATGTTCTGTGCCGGTGTATATCTTTAATCTGGCAATCAGTTTTTTCTGCCACTTGTTTTTTGGAAGCATACCCCATACTGCTTTTCTTATGATTTCTGTTGGCTTTTTCTTAAGCATTGTCTCTGCAGTCACCGATTTCAAACCACCTGGATAATGTGAGTGTGTATAGTAGTTCTTCTGTTCCCATTTTTTGCCGGTGAAATTCACTTTATCTGCATTTAATACAATCACAAAGTCTCCGGTGTCTGAATGTGGAGTGAACTGCGGTTTACCCTTACCCCTTAGAGTGGTTGCAATCTTGGTTGCAAGCCTGCCAACGTTTTTGTCTGCGGCATCAACCACAAACCATGTTTTATCTAAATCTGTGTTTCTTGCGTTATATGTTTTCATTACTTTATCCCTACCTAAAAGACCTGTAAAAATACCAAATGTAGCTTTATAGTCAAGAATTTGGTTTAAATATCTACAGACATAGTATAAATGACAAAAAATGGATAATAAAAAAAGCTTAATTCTTATACAATAAAATCTTCGTCCGGGTTATTTTCTCTATATTCTTTGGCAATTTTATTAGCTTTTTTTGATTCAGAATGAAGCAGCGCATTATAGGCCCACATTCTCATTTCATAATGTTCACTTGCAAGTTCTTCTTTTAAAAGATTAATCGCTTTGGGATTTACGGATAGGCCGATAAGCTCCAAAAACTTAGCCCTCATTTTATATCAGCTTCTGATTGCTCAAGTGAAATCATCTCATCCAGAAATTCATCTACATGATTTAGCAAGCCATGATACCCGTCTTCATACGTAAGCGGGTCATCGCTTCTGAGCATTGATATTAGTTCAGCGAATTTGGCTGTGGTCATATTTTTGTAGATTCGGATTTCTATTTTATTTTTTCTAGTAGTGCCAGCCTAAACCAACTAATATGCTAATCAATAGAAGTACTGTAAAACCATAGGCACTATTGATATAGAACTGCCCTGCTTCTCGAAGGATACCCGGTCCAACATATGGATCTCTTATTTCAGCAATCAGTCCGTAAAAGAAGAATGCTGGAAGTGGAATAACAATTAATAGTAATTTTGGCTTATATATTGCAGCTATTAAGCACGCAATCAATCCACATAATCCCATTACCCAGACAAGCCCTGAGGAAGGTTCTTTATCCATTACTTCTGCCTGGGCATCTGGCGAAGCTAATAATAAAACAATAAACAGTAAATTGGAGAATATTTCTTTCTTGTGATCATTACATTCAAGTTAGATTATTTTCATAAAATCGTTTAAGACAAGCTCCTTTATAATTAATTAGCCGAATGCCCTTTACCTGTTACCCCAAAACCCCGGTTTCCTTCTGTGGTGTGCGATTGCTATTACTTCAATAATGTTATCTTTAATGCGATAAATTATGCTAAAAGGAAACCTTGGAAGAATATATCTGCGAATATTACTTTGAAACTTAGGCCATCTGGTGGGAGAATCTAATATTTTTTCTACAGCAGCGGACAATTCCTTAGTAAACCCAAGTGCTGCGCATGACTTCTTTCTGCATACCATAGCTGAGATATTTCGGCTTCTTGAACAGCAGTTGGATGGAACCTGACTTCGTATTCAGGCATCTATGTTTTTGTATAATCTTTCCCTGACCTCATTCCAAGAAACTGTCTCTGATTTTCCAGAGTCGAGGGATTCCATGCGATGCTCTATCTCTTCTAACCACGCACTCTCAATTCCATTTTCAGTTTCAGAATCCAGACTTTCCATTAGAAGCCCGGCAAGATTAGCGCGAGCGTTATCATCCAGGTCCATAGCTTCTTTGAATAGGTGTTTTTTTGAAATAGCCATATCTAAAAAATAACATATTCTTTCTTTAATCTCTATGTTTCAGAATTGATATGGATTACTGAATTTCAAAAAGGTAAAAATATATCACTTCGAGGTATGGAATAATGTAAACAAGCACTATTAACCGTAGATAATAAATTCGGATATAAGGCTTCCTACATAGATGCCCATGTAGATGGATATTGATGTTAAAATTACTTTTAAGTTTATTCCAAACATAATTAATATCCTTAGTATTCAATAGTATATCCTATTATTTTAGATAGTTTAGTTAATATGTAGATTCTTTGATATTATTCAAGGGTGTGATAGGAGAAAAAAATGTTTGTAACTATAAACAGGATTTTTGTAAATGAAGGATACACAGAGGGATTTGAAGAGCGGTTTAAAAACCGTGCGCATGAGGTTGATAAGATGAAAGGCTTTGTGAGAAACATTGTGCTGCGTCCCAGGGGATCTGAGGATCCCTATGTAGTCATGACTTTCTGGCAGTCTGAAGATGATTTTAATAATTGGGTGAATTCAGATGCGTTTAAAAAAGGACACGCAAAGAGCGGTACAATGCCAAAGCAGGCTTTTTCCAACCAGAGCCACCTGGAAACGTTTGATGTGTTTTTGGATACAGAGGGGTGATTTTTAAAAGAGTGCTAAGCAGATTTTAGTAAAGCCAGATAATGGGTTCTATCTTGTTTGCTTGAATACTTAAGAGCGTTTCTGATTGTCTCGGTTGAAAAGTATTTGATGTGGTCTTGAATAAACAGTTTCACATACTCTTCATTCTGCTTTGATATTTCTCTCAGCAGCCAGCCCACGGCAGTCTTTGCAAACCGCTCTTCTCTTTTAATAAGCTTCTTACAAGACTTTTCAATCATGCCTAAGTAGTCCTCATTGTCTAATACTCTTTCAAATGAAACCAGAGATGCCCGGGCCTGCCATAGGTTCTCTGCACTGTTCCATTTATGTATTAGACTAGCCGATTGTTTACCGTCCATTAAGATTAACTCCCCCAGTACCTTCATGCAAAACCAGTCACACACATTCCAGTCATATATGTGTCCTTCGCTGAATAACCCGGCAAGCCTTTTGATGTCCCTTTTTGGCTTTAATACTTCTTTGGGAATAAGAATTTCCTGAAGCATCATAGTCCCTGCAAGTTTTTCTTCAGTGTGTTTTTGCCGGATAAGCGCTAACGCTAAATCTAACTGCTGCTCTATATCCGATTTACTATCAACATGTTCTTTGTGCCATTTATGTAATTCTTTTCTAACAACAGGCATCTTAACCCCTCTGAAAGGGGCACTGTTCTTTGTATAGTTTTCAAACCAGGATTTTACAGCAGGATCGGAGTATTGGTCTTTGAGTTTGCTAGTTTAGCTATCTGATCTCTAAACATGAGCTGATTTGCCGATTGTTTATAATCTTTTGATTAACTATGGGGCTTTTAAGCCGGTCTGGTTAGTTTAAACTGACCCTCGACCGGCGGGGTTTGAAACACTTTTAAAATTAACCCCATGGACAACTGCTCTTCTCTATTCCATGGCATTAGATACATAATGCGGGCAAGCGGGCAGTAGTTCAGAAACAGTTTTGTAAAAAGGCCAACTGTAGTTATGTACATGAGGAAAATCATATAAGGCACGAATGTTCCGACCGCAACCCATATGAAATAAGCTAATCTCACCTGTACAGGAAAAGCCTTTATGTAAAGACCAAGCAAAATTAGAAATGCTATTGCATGAACGGCGGAAAACACTACGACCCATTCGTAAAATACGCTGTTATAAAGACCCGCCAGCAGTCCGAGCCAGGTGATAAACCACAGAATCCAGACTATTCTTTTTCCTCTTTGCCTCGGTATTCTCTCCCATATCGAATCTGTATTTTTTTCAGTCATGATATTCTCTAAATTTAAATCCATACTCTGTTGCAAACCACTCAGCAAAGCCTTCTATTTTTTTCTTAGACTTTGCCCTAATATGTTTATCATGGGGATGTCCAATTTCGTGCATTAGAACATCTCTGTAATAAAAGTCTTTAAGCGATTCAGGTGTCCATTTAAGAATTGTTCCTTTTGTATCGTCCTTTCAATCAAAGCCCCGACTCTTATATAGTCATTTAACACATTTGGCTTTGGAGGTTTTTTGTGAATCAGATTCATGTTTCTCTTTGGGTAGGGGTGAATAAAAAGGCAGTCTGCCATATAGGTCCCATAGCAAAAAAGTTTGCTGAAAAATACTTTTTCCTGTCTGCTAGAACCAGCAAGAAGAAATATCGCTTTTAGATTCTTATAAAACTTATCCGGAACATTTTGCAGGTATTTCTTAATTTCAAAAATTGTAAGAGGCATTATAAAATCAGGATGAGTTTTATCTTTGTAGTATGAAATCTTGTCTTTGTTATATTTAAACTCATAATAATGCTCATCATATATTTTATATAATGAACTTCCAGAAGGATCAAAATCCATCATATTTGTAAACTTAGAGCCGCTGTATCTATTCACCCTGACTCCCTGAACCTGATTAAATGATTTTCCGGTTTTGTGTGTTGTTATTTAAATGTTTTATATCAAATTCATAAAGCTTCATATATATCCTTTGTAGCGTAATAAAACCAAATACTCGATCCAAGGACAATTATAGTGATAAGGATTTTGATGTGGGTTTTGTAATGTGGGTTTAACCACACCAAAGGCAGTGCAAACGGGCCTATTGCAAGCAGGGCGATAATTGTGCCGGTATTTGTATAATACCATTTTGGCTTTTGTTCTTTTTTATCTAAAAGCTCATTGCAGTAGCGACACTTTATAGCATCGTCTTGTATATATTCTGCACAGAAAGGGCATTTTTTCATAACTGATAGATTAACATATATTTTATTCCTGATTCCTGTTTTTTATTTGCTTGTGAATAGTGTGAGGATTCCGAGCACCATGAAATAGACCAATTATTATGATCTCAGTCTTTTGAATTTATAGTAAATTACATTCAGGAACCTATTCATGAGACATCGCCTATATTCTTTATGGGTTGCGGGATGAAGATTAGAATTTGTCCGAATATTATGGATAGCGGAACAAAAGGTTTCTAAAAAATCGCTTCCTAGCCTTGGAACCTTATATTCATACAAGCGATAAGCACTCAGGGCATCTTCTTCTACATGGCGTAGAAGATGAAGAATATATTTCATTTCCTGGAAATGATATTGCCCCGCAGTTCTTCAAGGGTTAAGACTTTTTCGGTGTTAGGTTCATAGCTTTCCATTAAATAAATAGATTATAACACAAAATCAAATCTGATTCAGCTTCAAAACCTGTTTCTCGGCATGATATGAGCTTCTTACAAGAGGGCCGGATTCGATATGCGGGATTCCTATTACCGATTCGCCGTATTGTTTTAGGGACTCGAATTCGGATGGGTGATAAAATTTTGTGACAAGCAGGTGATCAATTGTCGGCTGCAGATACTGCCCTATTGTTACAATATCACATTCCGCTTCTTTGAGGTCTTTTAAGGTATCGATTACTTCATTCATCTCTTCGCCAAGCCCAATCATAATGCCGGACTTTGTTAGCATACCTTCGTTTCCATACTCTTTGCTGCGTTTTAATAGCTCAAGAGACCACTCATATTTTGCCTGCGGGCGTACTGACCTTGTTCTTCCCGAGGTGGTTGTCTGTGGATGATAATATAGTCTTGGGACGGTTTCAATATTGTGGTTCAGCACATGAGGCTTTGCTATCAATACCTGTTCAAGCGCTTCAGCTTCACCCTTAAAGTCGGGAATAAGGACTTCGATTTTTACGTTTGGGTTTAGCTGTTTAACCTGAGAGATTGTCTCACCGAAAATTTGGGCGCTTTCAAGATTCTTATCATCCCGGTTTACAGAGGTTATCACTACATGGGTTATATTCGCGTTATTAAAAATTAATTGTTCTACTGCACTCGCGACTCTTTTTGGTTCATCCCAGTCAAGCTCGGGGCCTTGGCCGGTTTTTACATGGCAAAACCCGCAGCTCCTTGTGCATGTATCGCCAAGGATCATAAAAGTTAGAGTTCCGGCTGCCCAACACTCTCCTATATTGGGACACTTTGCCTCCTCACACACGGTGTGGAGGTTGGCCTCCTTCATAAGGGACTTTAGCTTCTTATAGTTATCTCCGCCCGGAATTTTTGCCTTTATCCAGCCGGGTTTTCTGACTTTATCGGTTTGAGCCGTTGCTTCCATATATAATTTAGATTTATGTGGGATTAATTTGGACTCTTAAAAGGGTCATCAGAAGAAGATGCAGATGCAGGAGCTTCATGAGGCTCTGAAGAAACAGTCTCAGATGCTGAGTAATTTGAAGAAGTATCGCCTGCTTCGGAAGATGTCGATGCCGGTGCAGGAGCCGAGCGCTCAAGCTCTTTTATCTTTTTCTTTTGCTGTCTGATTGTTGAACTTTTTCCCGCACTGCTAAATGCTCCCCAAAAAATTGTTAATACTACACCAAGCAAAAATGAGCCGACTATTAATACGCCATTACTCGTTATAAAAGTTCCCGAGTCCCAAAATTTTAAATCAAGACCTAATTTGAATTCTTTAGTAAATATTTCCTGATTCTGAAAAATTGCCATTATTATAGTAACTAAAATAATTGCCTGAATAAGAATTTTTATAAATCTCATAATATTCTCCTCTAGTTAGATTCTAATTGTTCTTTTAGCTTATCATAAGTATCTTCAAGATACTCCGGCATTACTCTTATACTGCCAAACACGGGCATAAAGTTAGTATCACCATCCCATCTGGGTACTACATGAAAATGCAGATGGTCATCTATGCCAGCTCCTGCTACTTTACCTAAATTCATGCCAATGTTAAACCCGTTTGGCTTCATTATACCAAGAATATTTTTACATTTAATTGTTAAGTCTAAAAGTTCTGTCCGTTCTGCAGCGCTTAAGTCGTTAAGCTCGTTTGTATGCTTATAAGGCACAGCCATCAGGTGGCCATTTGTATAAGGATAACGGTTTAAAATTATAAAACATGTTTTGCCGCGAAAAAGAATCAAGTTGTTTTTGTCATTATCGTCTGCATGAGTGTCGCAAAACACACAGCCCGATTCTTTTTCCTTGGTAATGTATTCAATTCTCCAGGGAGCCCAGAGTACTTTCATATTTTGAGTAGTCTAACTTAAATTGTATTTACTAAGTAAAATAAGCCAAAACGGCTGTTAAAAGGGATTTTGGGGATAACGTTTGATTCAATATTAGACAGTACATCAATAAGCCTTGTTTTCTTTTTTGGATAGTGAGTTACATTAGGCTCGCCTTCTATACCACCAAGCTTCGCTGCTGCATCAATAGCATCGTTCATGGTTCCAATCTCATCTACAAGCTTAAGATCAACAGCCTGCTGTCCTGTAAATATCCTCCCGTCGGCAATACTGTCCACTTCTGCGGGATTGAGTCCGCGAGTAGAAGAAACTGCGGTTTTGAACTGATTATGAACATCATCAATAGTGGACTGAAGGTATGCCCTTTCTTCTGAGGTAAGGTCTCTAAGCGGTGATCCGGAGTCTTTAAACTTTCCACTCTTAAGTACTTCAACATCAACCTTAGCCCAATCAAGCAGCTCTTTGTAGTTTACAAACTGTGCTATAACGCCGATGCTTCCTGTTACGGTACCCGGGTTTGTCATTATCTTATCGGCGCCGCAAGCAATGTAATATCCCCCCGAAGCCGCTACTGCTCCCAGGCTTGCTACTACAGGCATCTGTTCCCTGAGCTTTAGGATTTCGCTGTATATTTCCTGAGAAGGGCCAACTGCACCTCCCGGGGAGTTAATTCTAAGGACAAGAGCTTTTATATCCTTATCTTTTTTAATGATCGTTATGCTTTCAAGGTAGACCTTTGAATCCAGGATTACGTCTTCAACGCTAAGAAGCGCTACTTTGTCGCCGGCCTTAAACCCGTCGTCATTATCAAATATAAACCCGGCTCCAAGCCCCATCATAAAAGCGACTGCCAATAAAAAGAAAATAAAAAACAGATATAGAATCTTTTTCATTGTTATTATTCTTTGGACTCTTGCTCAGTTTCAGGTGCTTTGAAGTCATTTCCAAACAAATCACCAATTGTTACGTTAGAACCACCCTGAGATGACATAAAGTTGGATACCTGTTGTTTTTCCTGAAAATGTTCTAACGCTTTTTTGCTTAAATTAATCTGCCTTTTTCTTTTATCAAACCCCAGAACAAGAGCCGTGACCTCATCGCCAACCTTAAACTCTTTGACAAGGTCTCTTGAACCTGTCTGAGTTAATTCAGAATTTCTTATAAATCCTTCAATGTTATTTTCAAGCTCAAGCGTGATTCCATAGTCGTTGATCCTGGACACCTTACCCGTAACAACGCTTTCTTTTGCCTTGTAGGTGTTGGTGGCTTCTATCCAGGGGTCAGTACTCAGCTGCTTAATACCAAGCGCCACTCTTTGATTTTTTACGTCTATATTAATTACAGAAACATCAATTTCCTGTCCTGTTTTAAAATTTTCATTTGGATCTTCTTTCCCCTGCCAGGAAATTTGGTCGGGTCTTACAAGCCCAACAAGTCCCTCTGCTACCTCAACAAAGAGGCCGTTTTGAGTGATATTTTTAATCGTACCCTTAACTTTCTTCCCCGGAGGGTTAGAGTCTTTAAAAATCTCCCAGGGGCTTGGCTCTATTTGTCTTAAGCTGAGGCCTATCCTTTTTTTCTCCTTATCAACATCGAGTACTATAGCTTCAATTATGCTGCCTTCTTTTACGATTTCTTTTGGATGCCTGAACCTTTTTGTCCATGTGATCTCTGAGTTATGTATAAGTCCTTCGATTCCCGGCTCAAGCTCAACAAACACTCCAAAATCTTTTACTGAAACTGCGCTTCCTTTTACCCTGGTTCCCGGCTCATACCTCTCGGTCACAGTTTCCCATGGGTCTGACGTTGTCTGCTTGAGGCTAAGTGTGATTTTTGGGCCTTCAGATATACTGATAACTTTAGTAGTAATTTCCTGCCCGATGCTGAGTACTTCGTTAGGGTTTCTTATCCTTCCCCATGAAATCTCGCTAAACGGTACAAAACCTTCTATACCAATTAAATCAACAAATGCCCCGGAGTTTATTGTATTGCTTACCTTCCCAGAGATTGTGTCGCCAACATTTAGTGAAGACATGAGCTCATTAATCCTGCTTTCTCTCAATTCTTCCAAGAGAACCCTGCGGGAAACAACAATTCCCTTATCTGTCATGTTTATGATTCTGGCTTCAATTTCTTGGCCTATGAGTTTTTTAAAATCTTTGACCGGTCTTATATCGACCTGAGAGCCTGGAAGAAAAGCGCGGATTTCGGTTTTTTCTCCAATATCCACTATAAACCCGCCTTTAACATCCTCTAGGATTTTGGCTTTAACTTTTTCTTTACCGGCATTTATATCGTTTATTCTTTTAAATTCTTCCTGAAGCTCGGCCTTTTTCTTTGAGAGCTGTGGCAGACCGCTTTGTGAGTTAAAATTTTCCAGTATTACCTCAACTTCATCGCCAATCTGTACCTCAGGGCCGCCATTTATGATGCTGAATTCTTCTCTTGGGACTACTCCCTCTGACTTGAAACCAAAATCTATAAAAACTTCATCACTTTCCACCCTAATAACTGTGCCTTTAACCTTCTTGCCTGCATTGGGGATATTCAGTGATTCATTAAGTAGTTCACTAAAGCTTGATTCTTCCATAGTTTATAAAATTCCGCCTGATTGTTTATTTTGATCGGGGAGAAATGCTATATATATCTCTAAAAAAATAACTATCGAAATCCCGCTACTCCTGCACCCCTTTAGTCTTTTTTAATATTATATCTACTACCCGATCAATTTCTAAATTTGTAGTATCTATTATTACTGCATTAACTGCGGGATGCAAGGGAGCAATCTGTCTATTTTTATCCTGATAATCTCTGCTTTCTATATCTTTTTTTAAATTTTCAATATCCACAGTGATTCCAGCCTCATTTAGCTGTACAAATCTTCTTTTTGTGCGCTCCTCAACTGAAGCGTCTATAAAAAATTTAAAGTCGGCATCCGCGAACACATGAGTGCCCATATCCCTGCCTTCAGCCACTATGCTTGTGCTTTTGCCAAAATTTCTCTGAAGCTCAAACAAGAAGGCTCTTACTGATTTTTTTGTAGCTATATCGGATGAAAGTCTCGAAATTTCGGGAGTCCTTATCTCTTTACTTACATCTTTTCCGTTTAACTCTACGACAAGATCGCCGTTTTCATCGCTTTGAAGATCAATATTGGTGTTATTCAAAATTACCGAAATTGCATTTTCATCGTCCAGATTGGCTTTGTTTTGTTTTAGAGCAAGAGCAGCGCATCTGTACATTGCTCCTGTGTCTAAATAAGCAAACCCAAGTTTTTGCGCGACTATTTTTGCTACAGTACCCTTTCCGGCAGATGAAGGGCCGTCTATTGCGATTACAACTCTTTTTTTCATTTATGCCCTGATTTTTCTTAAGATTTCAAAAAATTCCGGAAACGAGACGGCCGCTGCACCGGAGTCTTCTATTATGGTCTCCCCTTTTGCTCTTGTGGCTGCTATTGCTACAGACATGGCAATCCTGTGATCTCCCCAGCTTGTACATTTTGCCCCGGTAAGTTCATCGCTACCTTTAATGACCATCCCATCCTCAATCTCTTCAATATCTGTGCCCATTTTCTTAAGCTCCGAAACCGTGGACTCGATGCGGTCTGTTTCTTTTACTCTAAGCTCGGCTGCATCTGTGATTTTTGTTGTGCCCTCTGCAAAACAGGAGGCCACGGCAATTATAGGCAGTTCGTCAATTGCTTTAGGTATCATCTCTCCGCCTATATCAATACCCTTTAATGAGCTTGATTTTGCCAATATGTCTGCAACAGGCTCGCCGTTCAATTCTCTTTCATTCGTAATCTCAATATTGCCGCCCATAGACTTCAGTACTTCCATAGCGCCGATTCTATATGGGTTTACCCCAACGTTTTTTATTAATATTTCTGAATTAGGATTTATGAGCGCCGCTACGATGAAAAATGCGGCTGTAGAAAAATCAGAAGGCACCATAATATCTGCTGCTTTAAACCCGTCTGATTTGGATATCTTGATTGATTTTCCATTCAAAGACAGGGCTACTCCCAGATATTTCATCATTTTCTCTGTATGATCTCGTGTGGGAATAAGCTCTATTACTTGTGTTTGCCCTTCTGCAAAAAGCCCTGCTAAGAGGATAGATGACTTCACCTGTGCGCTTGCAACGGGCATTTTGTAGCTTATGCCTTTTAACCTTGAGCCTTCAATTCTTACAGGTAGCTTTGAATCATCCTCTGCCTCTATTTTTGCTCCCATTTGTCTCAGGGGGTTAATTACCCTGCCCATGGGGCGTTTCTTGAGATATTTATCCCCAGTGATAAATGATGAAAAACTTTGTCCGCTTAATAGTCCAATTAGAAGCCTTGATGTAGTACCGGAGTTACCGGCGTCAATTATATCTTTTGGCTCTTTAAGGCCATGCAGGCCACAGCCATTTATTCTTAAAACATCACCCTGCCAGGTTATATCTGCTCCCATTGCTTCAAAAGCTTTAATAGTAGAAAATGTATCTTCCGATTTAAGGAACCCTTCAACTTTTGTAACACCATATGCAAGAGAGCCGAATATAGCTGCCCTGTGTGAAATTGACTTATCACCCGGAAGCGTAATCTCTCCTTTTATAGTTGTTGGTTGTCCATTTATCTGCTCAGAACACATAAACCCTTAAACTACCACCAAGGGTGGGGGTTAACAAGATTGTGTTTCAGAATATATTTGAGATAAAGGGTATTATATCCTCTTTAATTAAGACACTACTGCGGCGAGTCTCAAAAGGGAATTGATAAGAATAAAAAGAGGCTTTGCAAAAAGGAGGAGGGTAGAATATACTACTAAGTAGTCTATAAATACTAGATGGAAGTTGTCCAGAAAATGTTTGGATTATTTGTATTGTGGATATTTATTGAGCAAACAATAGTATACTATTAAATTTCTACTATTCTTCCAGCGGCAGTTCCCTTACAAGATCGTCCCAGTGGGCTTCGGTGATAGCTGCTATTCTGGCCCTCATCTTTTTATACCCGCCTTCTTTTGGAAAAAGTCTGTTCACCACCTCTTCTCTGCTTGCAAGCCACTTATCAATGGCCTGGTAATTTTTGAATCTAATAATGGTTTTATGAGTCCAGTGCGGCTTTTTTGGGTGGATTCTCTGTGAGTACATTTTTATATCATCCTCTATAAGACCCATCTTTTTCATCTCTCTCCAAAAAGGAAATATCATTTCCTTATAAATCTTCATAAACTCTTCTTTGTTTTCATGGGCAATCACATAGTAGCTTTCCTCTATAACTACTTTATACCTTTCGGGCACATCCTCTGCATGGGAATTTGCCGGGATAACAAAAAGGGAAAAACTAAGTGCTATTAATAATAGATATTTCATATCTGCACCCCTCCTTAAAGATTAATATTCTTGTAATATTAGAATACTTAATTAAAGAGAAGTCAAATATGCAGTGGTCTCGTGTTTATGAGACGGCTAGTTTGAAACCAGAAGAAGAACTGTGGAATTATCTTTTGGTTTATATTCCAAGACAACCGAAGATTTTTTCCCCTGCCAGACATAGTTTTTGTAATCAGGTTTTTCTATTTTGCTAAAATCCCAGCCATATTCCTTTATTGCCTGATTTTAAGTTCCTTGTAGTTATAAGCGCCGGCTGTTTTAAGCGCTACGAAATACAGCCTGTCGTTATTAAATCCATATTCTATATCGCTTAGAGCAATACCGTTATAGTTCAGATTATCTGACATTCTCGTATATATTTTTATTTCACCCTGACTTGTCTTGCCACTTTTTACAAGTTTCATGTTTTTTACAGATTCTATTTCAGTACCCCATTTAAGAGTGCCAAAACCATCTGTATTGGTTATGAGTTCAATTGATACTGCTGTATAAGTTAAATAGATGTTAGTAAGAAAAAAGAAAATTGCTAATTTAACAGAAAGTTTCATAATCCTTACCATTTTTCCTCCCATGGAATAACTATAGTATTGAGTATAATCGCAATTTAGTATTAAGTATATATTCCTTTATACTAGAAATATATACGACCAAGATCTGTTTTTATACTAATGCGTTAATTTGATTAAGTTATAATGTGAATAGTTAATATGCAATATTAAGATTGAGGTCTAACTCATAAATATGCATATATTTTTTATATCATGTAATTTGTAAAGAATATTTACAAAAAATTTATATACGTAACTTATTGTACTTATTATATTTTATTTTTTATCTAAAAAAAGTTCTTGACAACCACAACATATTGTGTTTGAATCCTANNATTAAAAGGGGGATTTAATGGCTTCAGAAAAGATAGACGACTCACGTTCAAACGGAAACGGAACATCATCTGTGGAAAATCCAGAAAATGTGGAAGTAAATTTAGATACTGATTCTGAAGCTACTGACCAGGGCGGATACACTGAAGGAGTGGTTGAGATTCCCGAAGAAACCGTCGAAGCCTTCGGTGGTGATGAACTAAGAGCAAGAGTATTCTTTGAAAAATACGCCCTAAGAGACAAATCCGGCAAAATGGTTGAAAAAACTCCAGCGGATATGTGGAAAAGGGTAGCAAAAGAAATATCATCCCCGGAAAAAACAACCGATCTTAAAAAAGAGTGGCAGGAGAAGTTTTTCTGGCTCCTAGAAGATTTTAGGTTCATCCCGGGTGGTAGAATACTGTTTGGCGCTGGACAGAAAAGAAGGGCGACTCTTCTAAACTGCTACTACATGCCTATTAAAGAAGATTCCATTGAAGGCATATTCGAATGGTGCAAAGAGGCAGCCAGAACATATTCATTCGGAGGCGGAGTAGGTACAGACATTTCTATTCTGAGGCCAAAAGGAGCGCCTGTTAACAACTCAGCAATTTATTCCACGGGTGCAGTATCATTTATGGACCTGCTTTCAACCACGACAGGCACAATAGGCCAGGCCGGCAGGCGCGGCGCTCTCATGATTACAATAGATGTTAACCACCCTGACATAGAAGAATTTATCGATGTAAAGAACGACCTTGAAAGATCAAAGGTGAATTTTGCTAATATTTCAGTAAAAATCACAGATGATTTCATGAAAGCTGTAGAAAAAGACACAGATTTTGAGCTTTCATTTAAGAGTGAGAAGGTAGAAATAAAGAAAAAGGTAAATGCCAGGAAGATTTGGGACAAACTAATTAAATCTGCATGGGCATCTGCTGAGCCAGGAGTTATATTCTGGGATGCTGTTAAAAAATACTCTCCTACAGAATATAACGGCATGGAAATACACGGGGTAAACCCATGCAGTGAGCAGGCGCTGGAGGATTATGGGAACTGCTGTCTTGGTAATATTAATCTCTCACTTTTTGTAAAGAACCAGTTTACCGAAGATGCATCAATTGACTGGGAAACACTCGAGCAAACATGCAAATATTCCGTAAGATTTTTAGATAATATACTTGATTACAACATGCAGAAGCATCCGCTCAAATATCAAACAAACGCTTCTACCCTGTCCAGGAGAATCGGGGTCGGGTTTACGGGATACGGCGATATGCTTGCAAAGCTAAACATCAAATACGACACCGACGAAGCGGTTGAATTTGCCGATAAGATGTTTGAACATATTAAGAACACTGTCTATGAAGCAAGCTCGGATTTGGCTGCGCAAAAAGGAAGTTTTCCGGCATATGATGAGCAGATTCATTTATCAAGACCGTTTCTAAAAACAATAGATGAAAACGTAGTAGAAAAAATCAAGAAACAGGGACTTAGAAATGCATGTATTCTAACCGTTCCTCCAGTCGGAAGCGGGTCGGTACTTGCGGGAACCTCAAGCGGTGTCGAGCCAATATTTGCGCTTTCTTATTTTAGAAGATCAAAGTCTCTGTCAAAAGAAGAGTTTAAGGTATATCATCCGCTG
>JABAHR010003623.1_pt1 | contig 15815 bp, 15 predicted proteins | sample 7062101 | NCBI WGS metagenome assembly JABAHR01 (sample SAMN14534553, study PRJNA622989) | marine sediment metagenome | biome: marine biome [ENVO:00000428]; feature: marine pelagic biome [ENVO:01000023]; material: deep marine sediment [ENVO:00002113] | place: India: Gulf of Kutch | collected... | reverse complement strand
CACGTTTCCAACAAGGTCGATCCGATTGCGGATGCCGAAGTTGTCGAGACCGAATTGATGCTGTCGGATCTCGAAAGCCTGGAAAAGCGGGTCGAGAATGCCAGGCGCCGGGCGACCGGTGGCGACAAGGAGGCCAAGGCCCTCGCCTCGGTTCTCGGCCAGGCGCTGGAACTGCTCAAGGACGGCAAGCCGGCGCGCCTGACCGAGCCGAAGGACGACGAGGAAGCCCGCCTGTTCGAACAGGCCCAACTGCTCACGGCCAAGCCCGTGCTGTATGTCTGCAACGTTGCGGAAGAGGATGCCGCAAGCGGGAACGAGCTGTCGGCGCAGGTTTTCGCCAAAGCCGAAGCGGAAGGCGCGCAAGCCGTGGTCGTTTCTGCCGCGATCGAGGCAGAGCTGGTGGGCATGGAGCCCGACGAGCGGAAGGAATACCTCGCCGAACTGGGTCTCGACGAGACCGGCCTCGCCCGGGTCATTCGCGCCGGTTACGACCTGCTTGGGTTGAAGACCTTCTTTACAGTTGGCCCCAAGGAGGCGCGCGCCTGGACCTACCCCAATGGCGCCACGGCGCCGCAGGCCGCCGGCGAAATCCATACCGATTTCGAGAAGGGCTTCATTCGCGCGGAAACCATTGCCTTCGACGATTACGTTTCACTTGGTGGCGAAGGTCCGGCGCGGGAAGCGGGCAAGCTGCGCCAGGAAGGCAAGGAATATCTGGTCCAGGACGGGGACGTCCTGCTGTTCAAGTTCAACGTCTGAACGCAAGCCACCGTCAGACAAAGGCCATCGTCAGACAAGGAAACGGCGCGGAAAGCCTCGAGCCTTCCGCGCCGTTGCCGTTTCGGATTTGAGCAGCTGGCCTAGCTGGCCAGGCTATTGGCGTAGGCAATCCAGAACTGGGCCACCATCACGCGGTCGCCGCCAACCTGTTCGAGGGTTGCCTTGCCCTCGTCGAGCTTGCCCTGGCGCAGCTGGACCATGCCGAGGCGGGTAAGTGCCGCGTCGCGGTCATCGCCGCCATCCACTGCCGCTGCATAGAGTTCCTCGGCCCGGGCAAAGTCTTCGATCGAGAAGAGCAGGTCGCCGGCGCTGAGCGCGAGGCTCGTATCGGCCAGGCCCTCGGCATAATACTCGTCGGCGTCGGCGCGGTCATCCGCCATGCGTTCCTGAACGATGCCATTGACCTCGATGTAGTAGGTCTCGTCGGCATCGAATTCACCGGCCGCAAGCCCTGCGTTCAGCACGCCGACAACCTCGTTGGACATGATGCGCGGGTCTGCGGCCTCGATGTAGCGCACAAACTCACCGCGCGCGGTCAGCGTGTCCGTCACCCGCATGAGGCGCAGCAGGTCGAGGCGGATCTTCGCATCCATCTCGTTGAGGGCGTTTACCACCTGCAACGCGTTCATCCAGTTGGTCTGAGATGGGTGATGGCGGACCAGTGCCAGCGCCAGCTGGTTGGCTTCTGCCGTCATGTCCTCGCCATAGGCCGTTTGCAGGCCGCGCAGCAGCCATTGCGTGGCAACTTCGCCACCAGAAGCTTCACGCTGCTGGACCATTCCCAGGATATAATTGAGGCCGCCAGTGTAATCGTCCTGCTGGAAATAGGTTTCCGCGATCAGGCCGGTGGGATCGTCATTCGTCCAACCCGCATCGGCCGCTGCCTGCAGGGCAGCGCGAGAAGCCGCGAAATCTTCCATCTGGAAGGCGAGATTGCCGACGAACCACTGGTATTGGCCAACTGCCTCGGGCGGGACCATGCCGCTGGCGAGCATCAGCTCAAGGCCCTGGCGCTGCCAGGCGATCGTGCCGGTCTTGTTGCCCGCAGTAAGGATCAGATTGCCCGCTGCATTGCGTTCATCATCGCTCTGGATGAGCGAAACAATGGTCGCGAACTGGCCGGCAATCGAGGCGACATCGCCATCCTCGGCATTCACCACATCGGCAACGGGGGAATAGGCGTCAACGAATTCGTCGGAATACTCCTGCGCGGCGACAGCCGGCGCAAAGGCGGCATTGGTCACGGCCGCCCCGCCGGTCACGGCGAGTGCCAGGGCCAGGGCGGAGGCAAGATTCCGTACCGGATTACGGCGGGTATTGCGGGGCGAAACAAACATTGATGAAATCTCCTGAAGAGTGGATTTGGCAGCGATTCCCTGCCGCCTATTCGTTGTTGCAGGCGCTACTGCATCGGAACGCGCCTAATTGCAAACCTCGGTTAGGATTCGCGGGCTGAATGGCGATTTAACGTCCCGGTATCCCCACCGTTCAGAATCACGCCGCCAAATGTGGATAACCGCGGTTTCCTGCGGCTTTGAAGGGGGCGTTCGCTGGCCTCTCAGGGGCCCTTCCCCTACTCTTTCAGCCGTCCGCGTGACGGAACAAGACAACAGGCGACTGGACGCAGGTGAGCGACGAAACCGATACATTGACGGGTCCTGAGGATCCGGGCGAGTTCGAACGCATCGACATCGTCGATGAGATGAAGACCTCCTACCTCGATTACGCCATGAGCGTGATCGTGTCGCGCGCGCTGCCCGACGTGCGCGACGGGCTGAAGCCGGTCCACCGCCGCATCCTCTTTGCCAGCCAGGAAGGCGGCTTCGTCTTCAATCGCCCCTATCGCAAGAGCGCCAAGATCGTCGGCGACGTGATGGGCAATTACCACCCGCATGGCGATGCGGCGATCTACGATGCCCTCGCCCGCATGACCCAGCCATGGTCGCTGCGCGTGCCGTTGATGGACGGCCAGGGCAATTTCGGCAGTATGGACCCCGATCCGCCGGCCAGCATGCGCTATACCGAGGCGCGTCTCGCCAAGGTTGCCGGCACGCTGCTGGAGGACCTCGACAAGGATACGGTCGATTTCGCCGACAACTACGACGGCTCCCGCTCCGAACCGAGTGTCTTGCCGGCGCGTTTCCCCAACCTGCTGGTCAACGGCGCCGGCGGCATCGCCGTCGGCATGGCCACCAACATCCCGNNGGCATCGCCGTGGGCATGGCGACCAATATTCCGCCGCATAATCTCGGCGAAGTGATCGATGGCTGCCTTGCCTATATCGCCGATCCCGGGATCACCTCCGAACAGCTGTTCGAGATCATCCCCGGCCCCGATTTTCCGACCGCCCCGCTGATCCTTGGACAGACGGGCGCACGGGCTGCCTATACGCAGGGTCGCGGCTCGATCCTGATGCGCTGCCGTCACGAGATCGAGACCAGTCGTGGCGACCGCGAAAGCATCGTCCTTACCTCCATCCCCTTCCAGGTCGGCAAGGCCGGGCTTGTCGAGAAGATCGCCGAAGCGGCCAAGGACAAGCGGATCGAGGGTATCTCCGACATTCGCGATGAATCCTCGCGCGAAGGCGTGCGCGTGGTGGTGGACCTCAAGCGCGATGCCACTGCCGAAGTCGTGCTCAACCAGATCTGGCGCCATACGCCGGCACAGTCGAGCTTCCCGGCAAACATGCTGGCGATCCGCGGCGGGCGTCCGGAGGTGCTCAGCCTGCGCGACATCATCCAGTCGTTCATCCAGTTCCGCGAACAGGTCATCACAAGGCGCACCAAGTTCGAGCTGAACAAGGCGCGTGACCGGGCTCACATCCTGCTCGGGCTGGTGGTCGCAGTCTCCAACCTCGACGAGGTGGTGGCGATGATCCGCGGCTCATCCAATCCTGCCGCCGCGCGGGCCAAGCTGCTTGCGCGCGAATGGCCGATTGGCGAGATCGCACAATATATCCGTCTGGTCGAAGCGATCGAGCCCAATGCCGAGCAGGAAGGCGGCACCTATCGCCTGTCCGAGCGGCAGGTAAAGGCGATCCTTGACCTGCGCCTGCACCGGCTGACTGCGCTTGGTCGCGACGAGATCGGCGACGAGCTCAAGGAGCTGGCCGAGGCAATTGCCGAATATCTCGCCATCCTTGCTGATCGCGCGAAGCTTTATGCGGTGATGCGTGAGGAACTGGGCGAGATCCGCGAGCAATATGCGACGCCGCGGGTTTCCGAGATCGCGCCTGCCTGGGACGGGTTGGAAGACGAGGACCTGATCGAGCGCGAGGACATGGTCGTGACCGTCACCCATGGCGGCTACATCAAGCGCACGCCGCTGAGCACCTTCCGGGCCCAGCACCGCGGCGGCAAAGGTCGCTCGGGCATGGCCACCAAGGACGAGGATGCCGTGCGCGAGATGTTCGTCACCTCGACGCATAATCCGGTGCTGTTCTTTTCTACCCATGGCAAGGTCTATCGCCTCAAGGTGTGGAAGCTGCCCGAAGGCGAGCCGCAGACGCGCGGACGCCCGATCATCAACCTGCTGCCCGCACTGGAAGACGGTGAAACAATCCGCACCGTCCTGCCGCTGCCCGAGGACGAAGACAGCTGGGGTGCGCTGAGCGTCGTCTTTGCCACCGCCAGGGGCAACGTCCGGCGCAACAGCATGGATGCCTTCACCAACATCCCCTCGAACGGCAAATACGCCATGAAGTTCGACGAGGACAGCCAGGACAAGCTGATCGGCGTGGCCCTGCTGGAGGAGGCGGACGACGTGCTGCTGGCCTCGCGCCATGGCAAGGCGATCCGCTTTGCCGGCGACGATGTGCGCGAGTTCACCTCGCGAACTTCCACCGGCGTGCGCGGGATGAAGCTCAAGGACGATGACACGGTCGTTTCGCTCTCGATCCTCCACCGCGTCGGCACCGAAGCGGAGGAGCGCGAGCAGTTCCTCAAGTTCGCACCGTGGAAGGCGGAGAAGGAAGGCGAACCTGAACTGGGCGAAGAGCGTTTCGCGGAAATGGCGGAGAAGGAGCAATTCATCCTTACCGTCTGTGCCAATGGCTACGGCAAGGTCTCCTCGGCCTATGAATATCGCCGCATCGGTCGTGGCGGACAGGGCCTGATCAACATCGATAACATCGAGCGCAACGGCGAGGTGGTGGCCAGCTTCCCGGTCACCCACGGCCAGCAGCTGATGCTGGTGACGGACCAGGCCAAGCTGATCCGCCTGCCGCTCGACCTGCGGCATCTTGTCGAGGACGAGGAAAGAGCCGAAAAGGCGTTCCGCATCATCGGGCGCGGGTCTGCCGGCGTACGCCTGTTCAATGTCTCCGGAGGCGAGACGATTGTTTCAGCCGTGCGAATCGACGAGACCGAATCGCCGGAGAACGAGGCGGAAGAGGCTATCGTCGAAGGGCTGGTCGAACAGCGCGGCGGCGGTGACGAGACCACACCGCATACAACGCCCCGGTCGGACAGCGACATCGGCTCCGAACCCGACAAAGGCTAGGTGGCATGATGGCGGGCGGACAGGGAGAGAGAATTTCCAGGGTCCGACGCCGGTCGAAACTGCTGATGGTACAGGTTCCGATTGGCGGGATGGTGCTGACCATGCTGAGCCTTGGCGTTGGCGGCTTCTGGGGCCTTCTGCCGCTGCTACTCGTGCTGGTCTCGCTGGTTGGCGGTTTCATCTACGCCTTTCACGCCATGCTGACCTTGCGCTGCCGGAGCTGCGGAATGCGCCCGCTGTCGTTCAATTTTCCCTTCTGGCCGTTCGAACCCCCGCGCTGCGCCCGGTGCGGGATTGCCGATGTCGAAGGCGGGAGCTCCTAGTCGAGTCCGCCCCGAACCACGCGCAGTTCCGGATCGCGCTTGCGCAATGTCTGCACCACCCCGGTGCAGATCAGGAACATGCCGAGATAGTAGATCGGCCAGACCATGTACTGCGGCAGGAAATGGCCTTGCAGCGGACCCATCTCGGCAAAGATCAGCAAGTCGGAAACGAGGAACAGCATGGCGCCGGCACCCACGCGGTAACGCGGGAAATTGCTGGCCCAGGCGCCTGAAGCCATCCCGCCCAGCGCCAGCGCATAGAGCCCCACTTGCCAGGCGATCTCGCGGTCGGCGGGAAGGAAGAAGGCAATCACCGGGGTCAGGATGAGCACCAGCCCGACTACCCAGCTCTGCGTCGGGGCCAGCTGCTCGCGGCGGTGGCGCAGGAACACGCCCAGCGCCAGCACGTGGAACAGAAAGAACAGCAGCGCGCCGACCTGCCGGTCCACCTCGATGGCCATGTCTCCAAGGGCCGCAGCGCCCAGCGCCCAGGTCAGCAGGCGCGCGTCGGGGCCCGAATGGCGGACAAAGGAATAGATGGCGAGCAGCGCCACCGCTGCGCCCTTGACCGGAATCAGGTAGAGTTCGGGCATTGCAGTCGCGCGCAGGTAATAGAACGCCAGCGCTGCCGCGACGGACAGCAACAGGTAGGGGCGTTTCTCGACAAGGGCGCGTCTCGGCATGTCGATCCTCTTGACCCGAAGTGGCTTGAGTAGCAAGCGGCGCGGCATGACTTATCAGGTGCATATCATCGGCGGCGGTCTCGCTGGCAGCGAAGCGGCATGGCAGCTGGCCCGCCGCGGGGTCAGCGTGCGCCTGTCGGAGATGCGCGGTGGCGGCGGCGAGACGCCGGCGCACCAGACGGACGGTCTTGCCGAGCTGGTGTGCTCCAATTCCTTCCGTTCGGACGACGACGAGAAGAATGCCGTGGGCCTGCTGCATCACGAGATGCGGCGGCTCGACAGCCTGATCATGCGCGCGGGCGAAGTGGCGCGCGTGCCGGCCGGCTCGGCCATGGCCGTGGATCGAGACCTGTTCTCGGCTGAGGTGCAGAAAGCGCTGGAAGAGCACCCAAATGTCGAGATCGTGCGCGAACAGGTCGATAGCCTGCCAGAGGGCGGCATGTGCATCGTCGCCACCGGTCCCCTGACCGCCGCGTCGCTGGCGCAGAGCATCGTCAAGGCGACCGGCGAGGACCGTCTCGCCTTCTTCGATGCCATCGCCCCCATCGTCCACCGCGACAGCATCGACATGGATGTGGCGTGGTTTCAGAGCCGCTGGAACAAGGGTGACGGCAAGGATTACATCAACTGCCCGATGACGAAGGAGCAGTACCTTGCCTTCCATCAGGGCGTGCTCGATGCGGAAAAGGGCGACTTCCGCGAATGGGAAGCGGACACGCCCTATTTCGAAGGCTGCATGCCGATCGAGGTGATGGCTGAGCGCGGCGTCGATACTCTGCGTTTCGGGCCGATGAAGCCGGTCGGTCTCGACAATCCGCGCGACGCAACCGAGGAATTCCCCCAGGGCCGCTGGCCCCATGCGGTGGTGCAGCTGCGGCAGGACAACAAGCTCGGCACCTTGTGGAACATGGTCGGCTTCCAGACCAAGATGAAATACGGCGCGCAGGTCGAACTGTTCCGCACCATTCCGGGCCTGGAGAAGGCCGAATTCGCGCGGCTCGGCGGCATGCACCGCAACACCTTCATCAACTCGCCGCAATTGCTCGACCGGCAGCTGCGACTGAGGACGGCGCCGCATATCCGCTTCGCCGGGCAGGTCACCGGTTGCGAAGGTTATGTCGAAAGCACCGCCGTCGGCCTGCTCGCCGGAATGATGACTGCCTGTGAACTGGCGGGCGGGGAATGGACGTCGCCTCCCCCGACATCAGCCATGGGCGCCCTGCTTTCGCACATCACCGGCGATGCCGAGGCTGAGAGCTACCAGCCGATGAACGTCAACTTCGGTCTGTTTCCCCCGCTCCACGAGGTGAAGAAGAAGAGCCGGCAAGAGGCCTATACGACCCGCGGCAAGACCGATTTCGGAGACTGGCTAGCCGGGCTGGAAGCGATTCCCGCCTAGTCATCCCGATTGGGCGCGCTGGCGGCGAACTCTGCCTGCGACAGCTCGCCGTTTCCGTCCGTGTCCATCTCAGCGAAGCGGTTGGCGGTGCTCACAGCCCATTCCTCGAAAGTCAGCAGGTTGTTTCCGTCTGCATCGAGCCGGCGAAAGCCTGCGGTCCTGGTCGACATCATCTCATAGCGGGTGATCTTGCGGTCGCGGTTGCGGTCATAGCGGTAGAACCGGCGTTCCTCGCGCGACAGGTCCGATGCCTCGGGCGGCTCGGGGCCACGCATCCCGGCGGTATCGGCACTGGGCAGGGGCTCCGGGTCGCCCTCATCCATCAGGCCCGTCAGGTCGGGCGGCGGGGCGCCGCGCTCGACCTCCGCCCTGCCCTGCAGCCAGAACAGGCCGATGCCCACCAGCACAAGTGCACAGAATGCTCCGAGAACAATACGGTTCATCGCGATTCCCTTTCCATAACGGGAATTTAGCGCCCTAGCAGGCCTATCCGCAAGGCGAGCAATGCAGCACCAGGCCCGTCGAGCAGGTCATGGCTGCCACGGACCAGCGCCCGGAGCGAAAGCCCGTGAAGCACGCCAAGCGGACGCAAGGTCCTGGGCAGGCGAGCTGGCACTCTTTCCGCTCGCGCAAGATCGCGCACCTGCTGCGCCTCTTCCTGTGATCCCATGTGCAGAGCAAGGTCTGCCATGGCCCAGGCTCGGGCCAATCCCGCGATCCCCTCCGGGTCATGGCGCGGGGCCAGCACCTCGCCGATGGATTGCCATGCGTTCGCCCGGCCAGACGCAAACTCCTCCAGCACGGCTGTGTCCAGCCTCTCAGTCAGCAGTGCCTCGAAGCCATCGACCAGCGGCAGCAATCGCACGGTACGAACTCGCCCTTCGCGCAGCCTTTCAAGCAAGGGCTCGCCCGATGGCCAATCGGCGGCATCTTCATTGAGCCGGTCGCGCCACCAGGCCAGCTTCATCTGCGCGATCAGCACTTCGCTGCGCTGGCGCAGGATTGTCGCCAGCCGGTTGTCCAGCAGCAGCAGGGTGAGAATTTCCTCCCGCGCAAGGGCAGGCGCGTAGGACAGGGCGAGGCGCTGGGCGAGAGGGAGCTCTTCGAGCATGACGCAAGCCATATGCCCGTGCCCCTAGGTGGATGGCCAGCCTATTCCTAGGGCGCGTGCAGGTAATTCTACCAAGTCACTGATTGTACGAAGATTTACTGCGAAGTTGTACATCACTCTCATCCAGCGGGAGCTGACTCCACCGCCCTTGCAAGAGAGAAAGGTCGTGATCGATTGAACGGCGAACCGCGGCAAATCCGCACGGGCGCTGCACCATCATGCCTTAACGGCCATTAACCCTGAGCCTCAACCTCCGGATAACTACGGCAGTTTTAGAAGCGCTAGGAATTGGATTGATCCATCGACAGGCACCCGGACTATGCTCAATTATCTCAGGCGCAAGACCAAAGAATTCGGCAAGAGTACCAGCGGCAACGCCACGCTGCTGGTGGCGCTCGGCATGCCCGTGCTGATCGGCGGCGCCGGCCTCGGGACGGACCTCGCGCAATGGTACATGTGGAAGCGCGAATTGCAGTTCGCGGTCGACCAGGCGGCCATTGCCGGAGCCTGGGCGATGACCGATGTGGAGACCGAAAGCACCTATGTCACGCGGGCGACGCAGGAGTTCAACGCCAATCTCTCGGCGACGGATGACTTCGCCGCCTCACCGACCATACAGCTGGCGAACTTTGCCGGCGGTACGCAGAATTCCGTAGCGGTAACCGCAACGGCCACGCGCGCCCTGCCCTTCAGCTCCTTCCTCACCGGTGAATCCGCCACCATCTGGGCCTATGCCCAGGCGAGCTTCGAGGAAGGCACCACCTTTACGTCCTGCCTGATCGCGGTGGACGAGGACGACTACGGCGCCATCACGGTTGGCGGTTCTTCGGTGCTGACCGCATCCTGCGGCATGGCCGCCTTGTCGACCGACGAGACCGCCATCGCGGTGGATGGCAACCCGACCGTGGATGCTGGCTGGATCATTGCCCGCGGCGGCGTGGACGACTGGTTTTACGAGAATACCGACGATATCATCCTTGAAGGCGTGGAAGGGCTCTACGACCCTTTCGAGACCCTTTCCCCGCCTGAACCGACGGAAAGCCAGGTTGCGCGGGAATACACGTGCTCCAATGCGACGCCGGAAACCACGGCGGATGTGAGAACCACGGTCTATACCACCTATGAATACTACCAGGGCGCCAACACCCGCAATGCGGACCTCATCTCCTACGACTCTCCCAAGGATCCCTCGACGGTTGTGACCGACGAGGACGACAAGCTCGTGCCCGAGGAGACGCAAGAAGGCACGTTCTACTCGGAATCGGAAAGCTGGACCTACATTTCCGGTTCGGGCAGCAGGACCTACATTTCCGGTTCGGGCAGCAACCGCATCTACGAAAAGCGCATCACCAATATCACCGAAGAGATCACCGACCTGCAGATCAAGGCCGGTACCGTTCAGGGTGACGTTGTTCCGGGCACCTATTCGAGCATCTTTGTCGCTTGCGACACCACCTTCTCGCCCGGCGTCTACATTATCGATGGCGGCGGCGTGAATATCACCGGCCAGTATGAAGTGACCGGTTCCAACATCATGTTCGTGCTCAAGAACGGGGCCTATATCAAGATTCGCGGCGGCACGAACATCAACCTCACGGCAATCCAGGCGTCCGACCTGATTGCCCGCGGGATCGATCCGGTCGTCGCCAATGAACTGGCGGGTATGCTGGTGTTCGAGGATCCGACCAGCGAAGGCTCTCTCCTGAACGATATCAACGGTAATGCCGACACCATCCTGAATGGCACGATCTACCTTCCGAACAGCCCGATCTCCTTTGCCGGTACGGCCACGGTGACCACGCAGTGCCTGATGATCGCGGCAAAAAACATCATCATCACCGGCACCACCAACATGACCACCTTCTGCCCGGACGGGTCTTCCGAGGACACGGAAGTGGCGACGATTGCCGGCACGGTGAGGCTGGTGGCATGATCGCACGCTTTCGTCATTTGCTCGGTTCCCTGCGTGACCAATGCGGCTCGATGGCCATCGAGACCGCGCTTGTCGCCCCTGTGCTGGTGGTGATTGCGCTGGGCACGTTCGAGGCCAGTTTGATGGTCGCACGGCAGACGGAATTGCAGCAGGCGGCGGCCGAAGTTGGCGCCATTGTCCGTGCCGCCCCGCCCGATACCAACAGCGAGCGCAACACGATCCGTGATATTGTTGCCACCTCCACCGGGCTTNNGCCATTGCCGAAGTCTATCGTTGCGGAACCTCGGAATCCTATGCGCTTGATTCTGCCGCTTGCGCCGGTGGCCAGACCTCGACCTTTATCCAGGTCACCATCACCGACACCTACGATCCGCTGTGGACCCAGTTCGGTATCGGCGGTGTCATCAATTACACGGTCAAGCGCACGGTGCAGATCGGATGAAGAACATGACTTTCCTCAATCGCATCCTGCGCGACGAACGCGCCAGCATGGTGGTGGAATTCGCCCTGCTCGGACCGGTTTTCGTGGTCATGTTCCTGGGCGTGCTGCAGGTCGGCATCGCGCTGCAGAACTACAATGCGCTGCGCAATATCTCGGCTGAGGTGGCGCGCTACACCATGGTCCAGCACGAGACGGAAAACTACATCACCAATTCGCAGATCAAGTCCTACACCGTCTCGCTCGCTCAGGGCGTGCCCTACATGCTGGAAAACCGCCGCTTCAGCGCCATTGCCCGCGATGCGTCTGACCAGCGCGTATCCGGCGCTCGCGAGGTGGAACTGGTGATCGGTTACCAGATCGACAGCCTGCTCGATTTTGCCGGGATCGACGGTCCCTTCGTGACCTATTCCCGGCCGATCTTCCTGGTCGAATCCAGTTCCTCCGGCACCGGAAGCTGACACCCTGGCCCGGCCGTGCCACGTCACACGCGGGAAAACGTGTAAATAGATTAACCATCTACATTGGGGATATTGTTACGCGCCCACCCCTATGGGGTGCAGCATGACCAAGGGCCTGCCCTCCAACCTGCCGCCTGCATCCCGCCTGTTGTCGCGTCTGGCGCGCGACACCTCGGGCAATGTCATGGCGATGATTGCCGCCGCGCTGTTTCCGCTGCTGGCGCTGGTCGGCGGCGGGATCGACATGGGGCGCGGTTACCTGGCGCAGAGCCGCCTGCAGCAGGCCTGCGATGCCGGCGCCCTTGCCGCCCGCAAGCGACTGGGGACGACGGTTGCCGTCGATAGCGATGTCCCGTCAGAGGCTGCCGAGGCCGGGCAGCGCTTCTTCAACATCAATTTTCGCGACGGCGCCTATGGCACGCGCGACCGCAGTTTCCAGCTGATCCTGGAACAGGATTTCTCGATCACCGCCAATGCCTCGGTCAACGTGCCGACGACGATCATGGCCGTCTTCGGCTTCACCGAACTGCCGATTTCGGTCAGCTGCACCTCGCAGATCAACATGGCCAATACCGACATCATGATGGTGCTGGATACGACCGGATCCATGAACCGCACCAATTCCGGCGATAGCCAGACGCGTATCCAGACCCTGCGCGACGTGGTGAAGGGTTTCCACGCGCAGATGGAAGCCAACAAGGGGCCGACCACCCGCATCCGCTATGGCTTCGTGCCCTATTCCACCAACGTCAATGTCGGCCACCTGCTGCGGGACGAATGGCTGGTGGACGAATGGAGCTACAACTTCCGCGAAGCTGTCCAGTCTCCGTTGATGGAAGAAGTCCCGATCTACGAATATGATGAGCAGCGAATTCGCGGAACCAAGTCTGTCGGTTCCACCTATCTGGCAGATTCCTGCCCCGGCGGCCGCTTCTCGGCCGACATGTACGACTACGATCCCGACGATGGCGGCTGGGAAGTCGAATACTGGTATTACTCGGGCCAGACTTATGAAGGCACGCCGGTGGACGACGCGGTGGAAGTCACGCCGGTCCGCTACAGCGGCTATCGCTTCAAGAAGATGCGACGCCAGATCGGCACCGAATGGCAGTATGTCGCGCGCTGGCTCTACGACAACATCGATGTCGACCTGGGCTTCCTCGCCGATTCCAATTCCGTGCTGCTGCCATTCGGCGGATCGCCCGGTGCAACCGTCGATGTCTCGGCGTCCTTCCGCGGCTGCATCGAAGAGCGCGATACCTACGAGATCGCCAATTATGACAATGTCGATCTCGAACGCGCGCTCGACCTCGATATCGACCTGGTGCCCGATCCCAACGACCCTGCCACCCAGTGGCGGCCGATGCTCAACGAACTGAGCTATATCCGCGAAATCTTGCTCAACGGCAGGGGCCAGCTCACACCGGGGCCGGTGCTCACCGACGAGGAGTTCGTCAACGCCTACTGGTAGGATTACGGCGCCTGCCCGTCGCCCGCGCTGAACCTTACCGAACTCAATGCCTCGGAAGTGGCCGATTATGTCGACAACCTGGTGGCCCAGGGTAATACCTATCACGACATCGGCATGATCTGGGGCGGGCGCCTGCTGTCGCCGGACGGCATTTTCGCAACGGAGAATGCCGACGTCTCCTCGCTCGCANNNNCGCCGCGGGACGTGTCCTATGGCACCTATGGCATCGAACCACTCGATCGCCGCCGCTGGCACCCCGGTGGCCTCTACTCCCTTACGCAGACGGTCGAGAACCGTTTCTCCTTCGTCTGCGAGGAAGTGAAGAAGCGCAATATCTCGGTCTGGGTGATCAGCTTCGGCACCAGCGCCAACACGATCATGGAAGAGTGCGCGAACACGAACCAGTATTTCGTCGCCGAGGATGCATGCCGACGAGCTGGAAGCCAGCTTTACCGCCATTGCCGGAAGCCTTGCCGACCTGAGGATGACCAACTGATGGCTGGCCGGCCTCTCCTGCGAGCTCTTGCGAATGATCAGAATGGCGCGGCAATGACCGAATTCGCCATCATCGCCCCTGCCCTGTGCATGTCGCTGTTCGGCCTGTTCGAACTTTCGTACAACATCTACACGGCGACCATGCTCGAAGGCGCAATCCAGCGGGCAGCGCGCGATTCCACGCTGGAATCGGCACGTGGCAATGCTTCCTCCATCGATGCCCGTGTCACCCAGGCGGTCCACCGCATCGTCCCGCATGCAACGATCGATTTCTCGCGCAAGTCCTACACCAATTTCACCGATGTCGGACAACCGGAGGATTACAGCGACCTCAACGGGGATGACATCTGCAACGATGGTGAACCGTTCGAGGATGCCAATGGCAACGGCGTGTGGGATGCCGACAGGGGCAGAACTGGCAATGGCGGCGCCCGCGATGCCGTGCTCTATGAAGTCACAGTCACCTACGAGCGCTTCTTTCCGGCGGCTGCCCTGCTCGGCTTCGACCAGAATGTCACCGCGCAATCGAGCACGGTGCTACGCAACCAGCCCTTCGATAACCAGGACACCAGCGTAAGCGTGGAGAGATGCGCATGATCGCCTCGCGCTTCTCCTCTATCTCGAAGGCGCTCCTGCGCGCGGAGACCGCTGTTGCCGCCACGGAATTCGCCTTGGTCTTGCCATTCCTGCTGGCTGTCGGCCTGACGGGCCTTGAAGTGGCCAATCGTGCCATGGTGCAGATGAAGATCAGCCAGCTGGCGGTGCACGTGGCGGACAACGCCTCGCGCATCGGCGACACTTCCACGCTGGAAGATCGCAAGATCTACGAAGCCGACATCAACGACCTGTTCTTTGGCGCGCATGTGCAGGCGGGGGATTCGCTGGGTGTTTTCGATCATGGCCGGGTAATCATCTCCAGCCTCGAAGTGGTCGATGGCACGGAAGACCAGCAGTATATTCACTGGCAGCGCTGCATGGGCGCCAAACAGCACGAATCGAGTTATGGCGACGAGGGTGACGGCCTGCGCAACAACTTCCCCGGCATGGGCCCTCCCGGCGAGTAAGTGACAGCCTTTGCCGATGACGCGGTGATCTTCGTCGAGATCTCCTACGACTACCAGTCGCTGGTTGGAAATCCCTTCAGCTTCTCCTCCATCGTGTCGGCGACGGCCAGCTTCAATGTGAGAGACGATCGCGACCTGTCGCAGATCTACCAGCGCAACAGTGGGGATCCCGATCCGGTCGCCGATTGCAGCGATTTTACGTCGATTGATGGTGGCGGTTCTTCCTCCACCTCGACCAGCACCAGCACATCTACCAGCACCAGCACAACGACCAGCACCAGCACAACCACAAGCGGTTCGAGCAGCTGGGGCGGCTCAAGCAGTTGGGGCGGCTCAAGCAGTTGGGTCGGCTGGGGCGGATAGACCCGCTGGGGCGGCAGCACTACGAGCGCCAGCAGCATGACCCCGGCAAGCGGCGGTCGCTGCACCTGGCGGATGCGCCGGCGCGGCCAGTGCTAGAACCGGAGGGCCGGTCCTAGTCCTTGTAGCAGACCTTGCGTGCAGCCGCTACGATGCGCGGGGTATCGATCAGCGCCAGCTTCTCGAGGTTTGCGGCATAGGGTAGCGGCACGTCCTCGTTGCACACGCGCAGGACGGGCGCATCGAGATCGTCGAAGCCCTGTTCCATGCACACGGCGATCACTTCCGAAGCGATCGAACATGTGGGCCAGCCTTCTTCGGCCACCACCAGGCGGTTGGTCTTGGCCAGGCTTTCCAGGATGGTCGCGGTATCGAGCGGGCGCAGGGTCCTCAGATCGATGACCTCGGCGTCGATCCCCTGCCCGGCCAGCTCGTCTGCCGCTTCCAGCGCGAACTTCACGCCGATGGAATAGGAAACGATGGTGACATCCGCGCCTTCGCGCATGATCCGCGCCTTGCCGATCGGCAGCACGTGGTCGTCCAGCTGCGGCACGTCGAAGCTGTTGCCATAGACCAGCTCGTTCTCGAGGAAGANNAGATCACCGGGTCCTCGCTGCGGATGGCCGCCTTGAGCAGGCCCTTGCCGTCCGCCGCGTCATAGGGCGCGATCACCACCAGGCCGGGGACGTTGGCATACCACGGGCCGTAGTTCTGGCTGTGCTGCGCGGCCACACGGCTGGCGGCGCCATTGGGGCCGCGGAACACCACCGGGCAGCGCATCTGGCCGCCCGACATG
>JABAHR010002256.1_pt1 | contig 15838 bp, 14 predicted proteins | sample 7062101 | NCBI WGS metagenome assembly JABAHR01 (sample SAMN14534553, study PRJNA622989) | marine sediment metagenome | biome: marine biome [ENVO:00000428]; feature: marine pelagic biome [ENVO:01000023]; material: deep marine sediment [ENVO:00002113] | place: India: Gulf of Kutch | collected... | reverse complement strand
CGAGATGCTGGCCCTCCTGAAGTCGTTGGAGGCCGGTCGCGCATCCGAACCGGCCCCGGTCCAACGGGTGGTGGACAGCAGTTCGCTCATGATCCGTAACGGGAATCCGACCGATGAGTGCAGCTACGAAAAGAAGAATTGGCGACGGCGGGGGCGCAGCTTCCAGAACCAGGCAAAGGGAGCGAAGTTGACCAGCAGGCTGGCCTTGGGAAAAGGCGATTTCGAAGTGTCCCTGCGGCTGACAACCAATACGAAGGTGGGCGGCAGCGGATTCCACCTAAGCCTTGGAGACCTCTATCTCTATTTCGACAGCGAGAGCGGAGCGGTGGAATGCTGGAATGGGTGGATCGAGGACAAGTCCCGCACGACCGGAGTGCAACTGGGATCGATCGTGAAGGCGGGCATCCCGTTCGAGTGTGTGGTCGGGAGAGAGGGAGAGACGATCAGCATGTTGCTGAACGGAAAAGCGGCGGTGAGTGCGAAAGTTCACTCCGCGGCCCTGGGGGTTGTGACAATTGGGGCCGGGGAAGCGGTCCTCGGAATCGAGGCCTTTGCGATGGAAGGCTCCCTCATCGAGGCGCCAAGGCAGGAGATCCTGCACGTGGCGAGGTCCTCGGCCTCGAGCTGGTATGCCGGGCAGACCCAACTGCTCAAGACTTCCGACGAGGGTCTGTTGGCGCTCTACCTGATCTGGCAGGGACGGACCACCGCCACGGTCCGGTTGAACCGAAGCCGCGACGGGGGAAAGCGATGGGAAGAAGGGGTGACCTTGGTGGATCCCAAGAACTCGCGGCAGATGCCGGTATGGAGTTTTTCGGCGGCGGCCAACCAGCGGAGGGACGAAACGTGGCTGGCCTACGCGGTGGGCTCCGCCAACCACAGGCTCTATGTCAAAGCGGGACGAAATGGTGGGCGCAACTGGACTCAGCCGGTGGAGGTGACGAAGGAGGGCAAGGAGGCCGGAGCCAACGTCAGCTTTGCCGGACAGGGCCTGGTGGTGACCAATAACCCCGCCAAGCCGGGGCGAATCATCCTGCCCATGATGGCCGGAGGGCAGGAGAAGCAAGTGTGTCTCCTTGTTTCCGAGAGTGGCCGGGACTGGAAAAAGATCGGCCCGCTTATGAGAGCGGGGGCCGGCCTGGTGGAAATCGTGGAAGACCTCGACGGCCGGATCTGGGTTGCCACCGGGGCGCCGGGCGGAGAGCGCAGCCACGGGAACCGCCTTTGGGTGATGAGCAGAGACGGAGGCGACACCTGGAGCCAGCCGGAGCGGTCGTCCCTGCCTGATGCCGGGACGCGTGGGTCGCTGGCCGTGACGGAAGGGCCCGGCCGCAAACCGTTCTGGTACTACGTCACGGTGGACGGGCCGGTTGGTCAGGCATTGCCGGAGCGAAACAACCTCACTCTCTTCGGTTCCAAGGACGCCGGAAAGACCTGGCTCCCGTTACGCCGCTTCCACTTCGGCAATGGTGATTCCCCGTCGGTGGTGCCGATCAGAGACGGCTCGGTGGGCATTACCTACAAGCGCCAAACATGGAACAACAACGGCGATCAGGTTCGCTACGTGGAGCTGAGTGACGTATGGGGGAGGTGAGGGTCAGAGGCCGATGCCCTCGATGGCCCGGCCCTCGTCAAAACAGCCGATCGGTTCATTCCCCGTTGCCTGCCTTTTTTCCGGTGCCCGGGGGGCCGGGGTCGGATTCTTCGGGCGCTTGCCTCCGGGCCAGGAGATCCGGCCGGTTCCTCCGGGTGCGTTCGAGGGCCCTTTCGCGTTTCCACTTCTCAATCTCGGCATGATGTCCGCTGAGGAGAACGTCCGGGACCTTGAGACCACGGAAGTCGATCGGCTTCGTATAGGCCGGAGCCTCTAACAGATCCGGGTCGGAAAAGGATTCGTCTTCCGGGGAGCGTTCGTCACCGAGGGCGCCGGGGAGCAGCCGGATCACGGCATCGCAGATAACGGCGGCGGCAAGAGCCCCATTGGTGAGGACGTAGTCCCCGATGCTGATCTCTTCATCAACCACCTCCTCGATGACCCGGTGGTCCACCCCCTCGTAGTGGCCGCACAGAAAGAGGAGGTGAGTCTCGCCGGAGAGCCGACGGGCCTCGGCCTGAACAAAGGGTTTTCCCTGGGGCGTGGTGAGGATTACCCTGGTGTGGTCGCCGCGAAGATCCTCGACGGCCGCGAAGAGCGGCTCGGGCTTCAAGAGCATGCCCGGGCCACCACCGCAGAGATAGTCATCGGTCTTACGATGCCTGTCGCGGGCCCAGTCCCGGAGGTTGTGGGCGTGGATTTCCACGATTCCGGTGACTTGTGCCCTCTTTATGATGCTCTCTCCAAGCGGAGCGAGGGCGATTTCAGGGAACAGGGTGACGATGTCGATACGCATGGCTTCGCCGGTGGGTACAGTGTCCCGTGTTCGCGGTTCAGGATCCAGTTGGGAATTCGGGACCGGGGCACCGGGGATTCGGAGGGTTTTCCGAACGCCGGGGGAGGACCATGGGGGAGGCTTTCCGGCGTAACCTCCTGAATTCGGCCGCAATAGAGACGTTTGACGAACCGTAGTGCGAAAGCTATTGGAACTTACTGGATATGCGCTCCCGATTGATTCTCGCTTTTCTTGCCCTCGCGCCTGCAGTTTTCGGCGACGAAACCGCCGAAGATCCGGCCCGGAACGAGTCCCGGCTCTTGTCCGGCACCCGTCAGCTGACGTTCGCCGGGAAACGGGCGGGAGAGGGCTACTTCAGTGCGGACGGAACCAGGCTGATTTTCCAAAGTGAGCGGGAGGAGGGCAACCCGTTCTTCCAGATCTATCTCCTCGATCTCGAGACGGGCGACATCGAGCGCCTTTCCCCCGGCCACGGCAAGACCACCTGCTCGTGGATTCATCCGGGCGGCCGGAAAGTCCTGTTCGCCTCCACCCAGGGTGATCCCGATGCCAGGGCCAAGCAGGCCGAGGAACTGGAGCGGCGGGAAGAAGGCAAGGAGAAACGTTACTCGTGGGATTACGACGCCTATTACGAGATCTACGAATACGACCTGGAGACCAGGAAATACACCAACCTCACCAAGGCACCGGGCTACGACGCGGAAGGGGCTTACTCCCCGGATGGGAGCAGGATTGTCTTTGCCTCCAACCGGTTGGGTTATTCGCAGGCGGCCGCTCTCTCCAAGGAAGATCGCGAGTGGTTCGAGCTGAACCCGTCCTTCCTGATGGATCTCTTCATCATGGATGCCGATGGNNAAGCGGCTCACCCGGACGCCGGGCTATGACGGGGGGCCTTTCTTCAGTTCGGACGGGCAAAAAATCTGTTGGCGGCGTTTCAACCGGGAGGGAGACCAGGCCGAGATTCACTCCATGAACGTGGACGGAAGCGGTGAGAAGCAGCTCACCAGCCTTGGCGCCATGTCGTGGGCACCGTTCTTCCATCCCAGCGGGGAGTATCTCATCTTCGGAACCAATCTGAACGGCTTCGCGAACTTCGAGCTGTACCTGGTCGATGCCGCGGGCAAGAAGCAACCGGTGCGGGTCACGTGGACCGATGGCTTCGACGGGCTCCCCTGCTTCTCGCCGGACGGCAAGCGATTGACCTGGACTTCCAACCGGACGGCGGCCAAGCAATCGCAAATCTTCCTGGCGGATTGGAATCATTATTCCGCCATGGACTTGTTGGAGGCCGCCCCGAGGCGGGGGGAAGCGGGCGCGGGTCAGCGCGGAGTGACGGTGGCTGCGATCGATGCCCTGAAGCAAACCAAGCCGGCCATCAACTCGGACGACCTCCGGGCTCACATCGAGTACCTGGCCTCTCCCCAGCTCGGGGGGCGGCTGACGGGGACCGAAGGGGAGGCCCTGGCCACCGACTATGTGTCGCATGCCTTTGCCCGCTATGGTCTGCAGCCTTTCGGGACGATCTCCACCGATTTCTTCCAGCCCTTCGAGTTCACAGCCGGGGTTGACCTGGGAGAAAACAACAAGCTGGCGCTGACCATCGGGGAGGAGACCGCGAAACTGGAAGTCGACAGGGACTGGCGGCCGCTTTCGTTCTCGGAGCTCGGCGAGATCGATGCCCGGGAGATTGTCTTCGCGGGATACGGAATCGAGATTCCCAAGGGCCAGGTCGAAGCCGATGGGTCGACCACCGAATTCCACTCGAGCTATTACCACCTGGACGTCAGGGACAAGTGGGTGCTGGTGCTGAGGTTCATGCCGGAAAATGTCAGCCCGGAGCGACGCCGACAGTTCGCGCGCTTCTCCAGCATGCGCTACAAGGCGATGACGGCCCGGCAGAAGGGCGCGAAGGGAATCATCTTCGTGCCGGGGCCGAATACCGAGGTGAAAAAGGAATTGGTGGGCCTCAGTTTTGATGCCTCCATGGCGGATTCCGGAATTGCGGCGATCTCGGTGCGCAAGGAGATTGGCGAAAGACTTCTCAGCCACGCCGGCGAGGACCTGAAGAAGATCCAGACCGATCTGGACAAGGGGGAGATGATGATGGGGGTCAAGCTGCCGGGGGTGTCAGCCCGGGCCGTCATCGACATCGTCCAGCAGAAGCGGACCGGACGAAACGTGGTGGGAGTGCTCCCCGCCAAAGATCCCGCCGCCCGAAAAAGCCCGGCCCTCATTCTCGGAGCACACGTTGATCACCTGGGAGAGGAGGGCAGCGGATCCCGCGCCACCGGGAAGGAGGCCTCCGGGATCCACTTCGGGGCGGATGACAACGCTTCGGGGGTGGCTGCCCTGCTGGAGATAGCGGAATACCTTTCGGCACAGCAGAAGTCGGGAAAGCTCAAATTCACTCGCAACGTCGTGTTCGCGGCCTGGTCGGGGGAAGAGATCGGGCTGATCGGCTCCTCACGCTTCGTTCAGGAAGTGGCCAGCAGGACGCAGGGCAACGCCGATGCCAAGCTCAGCGAGGTCTTCGCTGCAAATCTCAACATGGACATGGTGGGGCGGCTCGACAAATCCCTGGTTTTGCAGGGCGTCGCCTCGAGCTCGGTTTGGCCGCAGGTCATCGAACAACGCAACGTCCCGGTCGGTTTGCCGATCAAGACCCAAAGTGACGCCTACCTCCCCACCGATGCAACATCCTTTTACCTGCGTGATGTCCCCATCCTGAGCGCCTTCACAGGTGCCCACGAGGACTACCACACCCCGGCTGACACCCCGGACAAGATCAACTATGCCGGGACCGAAAAGATCGCACGGTTCATGGCGTTGGTGACGCGAGGGCTCGCCACCGCGAGCGAGGCTCCGGACTACGTGAAGGTGGAGCGCCCGGAGGGACAAGGCCGCCGCGCCAACTTGCGGGCCTACCTGGGCACGGTTCCCGATTACTCGCAAGGCGACATCAAAGGAGTGAAACTCTCCGGTGCCACCAAGGGCGGACCGGCTGACAAGGCCGGAATCAAGGGTGGAGACATCGTGGTCGAGGTGGCCGGCAAGGCCGTAAAGAATATCTACGATTACACCTTCGTGCTCGAAGCACTCAAAGTGGGTGAGACCGTGAAGATCGCGGTCCTGCGTCAGGGAAAGAGGGTGGTCCTCGATATCACACCGGGCTCCCGGCAGTGATTTTTAGTTAATCGGACTTAAATTCAAAGGGAAAGGGTTTCTCTGGGAAACTCTTCTTTTCGCCTTCTCTAACGAGGCGTCTCGGGAGCAGAAACTCGAGCAGCGGGTACCGCTTAACCAAGGCACCGAAAGGGTAAGGGGCCCATCGATCCGAGTTCAGGACATTCCTTTGGGAGAATGCAAACGGTTGTGAACCAATTCATTGCAACGATGGTGGGGTATTGGGGAAGGATGACCGCTTTTGCTTTGGAAGTTCCAAATTAAAGGACATCTGAAATGATAACTTAAGTTAAGTTAATACAAATAGTTAATATAACTAAAACAAGTACGTGTATTTTATATTGATAGGTTTCAATTAATCTGGGTAAGTGAGAATTACCGTGAGCAACACTTGTTGCTTACCGGACCCTGACAGCTCCGCTTTCGCCCAACCATGTCACATGCGCTTCCCCCTCGCGCGGTGATCGTCACGGGTGCCGTTGGATTGCACGGCAGCCGCACGATTGACCTGCTTTTCTCCGAAGGACATTGCGTTCTCGGGGTGGATGAATTGAGCCGCTGCTCTCGTCTCGATGCGGTGGCCCACCCGGCCGGCCGGGTGGGTGTGAGCCGGGGGGAGGGTATTTCGCGGTTGAAGTCTGGTTCTAGGCAGCCGCTTGGCAGGCCGGATATTGCGGAGCACAAGTACGGATTCGTGGCGAAGGCCGACTTCGACGGGAGCAGTCCGCAATCCGGTTCAGCCGTCAGGACCGCGTGGTGCCCGCTGGGCTAAGCGCTCGTGTTCGGGTCCAAACTGATCATTTCCGCCGTGGGTATTCGTTTCTTCCTCCTGCTATTGTTCGCCAGCACCGTCCTGGTTCGTGCGGGGCATGCTGCGGAGCGCTTCATCGTCGATTACTCTCGCTATCCGAGCCCTCACACCTGGGAGGGTTTCGACAAGGTCATCCTGGATCCCTCGGCGCAGGTCGCGATACCGGCAGCCGAGGACGGCCGTCCGCAGGTGCTGGCCTACCTGAGCCTGGTCGAGATTCCTCCCCACGCGGCCTACGAGAAGCAGGCCCGCCGGAGCGGCTTGATCTCTGGGAGGTTCTTCAAGGGGGGATGCCGATCGTGGTTTGCGGATGTCACCGGGTCCGCATGGCACGATTTTGTGGTGGAGCGCATTGCGGGCCCTGCCATCGAGAAGGGGTTCCAGGGGTTTTTTGTTGATACCGCCGAGAGCGTTCATCTTTTGCCGGGGGCGGATCAAGCCGCGCGGCGTGCGATCTACCAAAAGGGACTGGTGGACTTGATCCGGAAGCTCCGGAAGGCCTTCCCGGAGGCCTCGTTGATCATGAATCGCGGCTTCAGCCTGGTTGACCAGTTGCCTGCCGGGACGCTCAGCGGAGTGCTTCTGGAGTCCCTCTTCCGGACTTATGATGACCGCACCAAGAGCTACGTCGCGGTCCCGGAAGGCGAGACCCGCGCGTTGACCGCCACGATCTCGAACCTACGCAAGCGCGGGCTCCCGGTCTACGTCGTCGATTACGTCGATCCTGGCCGGCCGGACCTGGCGGTGGCTACCGCGAAACGCATCGAAGCGCTTGGAGCTTCGGCTCTCGTCACCACGCCCGAACTCGAGGGGTTTGTCCTTGCACCGGCCGAAGTGGTGCCCCGGAAACTCCTCGTGATTCATGGATCCGGGCCCTCCCTGACACCGGGAGGGCCGAAGTTCGCCGCGGACACCCAGATCGCGCAACACTTCCAAGCCACCCTCGAGTGGATGGGCTACGAGCTGCGGTATCACATGGTCGGAAACGGCAGGCCGGCCGGCACGCTGTCCGGAGACTACGCGGGTATCCTGATCGAGTCCGGGATGGTTCTGTCCCCGGCCGATGAAGCGTGGTATGCCGACTGGCTGGTTCGTCATCGGACCGCAGGGCGGAAGATTCTTTTTGCAGGCGCGATTCCTTTCAACCACCTGGAGGTGCGCCGAAAGCTGCTTGCCGACTTCGGAATCCGGGGATCCGGGCTGCCGGTGCGGGGAGCGCGTCAGGTAGAGCTCACCGTCAAGGACAGGATCTTCGACTACGAAGCGCCGGTCCGGCCCAAGGCACGTGGTTACCGGGATCTGCAGGCCCCTGCCGAGGCCAGGACTCTCCTGCAATTCACGGCCCTCGATCGCCGGGGCAGGTTGGTCCGGTTCGACGCCGCCTTCATTGCCGACTGGGGCGGTGCCATCTTCGATCCCCATTGGCGGTTCCAGCCGCATGCGAAAGGGACTCGTTCCTACTTCGACCCCTACCGGTTCCTTGGGGCGATCTGGCCGGAAGGGATCTTTCCGGCGCCGGACGTGACCACCCGCGACGGACTGCGGTTGTTCTGGGCTCAGGTCGCCGGCGACGCCTTCACCACCCTTTCCACCACCAAGCGAAACGCTACCTGTGCCGAATTGATTCGCGACCGCATTCTCAAGCGCTATCCGCTTCCCATCACCATCTCGGTGATCGAGGCGGACATCCGTGCCACCCGCAACACGCAGAACCCCGAAGACGCGGCGCGCTATCGGGCCATCGCCCGGGAGATCTTCAGGATGCCCCACGTGGAGGCCGCTTCCCACTCGTTCTCCCATCCTTTCGGGTGGTCGACTCTGGACGGGAACAAGCAGGTGGATCATGACCCGGGACCCCTTCCCCTCAAGGCCAGCGACCGTTTCGATACCCCCGATCTCCGGCGGGAAATCGAGGGCTCGGTGAGCTACATCGAGCGTGAACTGCTTCCGCCAGGCAAGGAGGTCAGGAGCATGCTCTGGACCGGAAACTGCCGGCCGACTGCAGGGGCCCTGCGGGTGTGCCGGGAACTAGGAATCGAAGCCATGAACGGCGGCTTCACCATCTACTCTCCGCGACATCCCTGGCATGCCGCGATCGCGCCCCGCGTGACCTGGCGGGACGGTGAACTGCAGGTCTATGCGGCCAATGGGAACGAGTTCGCCTACACCGAAGACTGGAGTGGGCCCACCTTCGGCGGATTCGATCAAGTGATCAAGTCGTTCGAGATGCTCGACAGCCCGCGGCGGCTCAAGCCGGTCAATATCAACGGTCACTTCTGCAGCGCCGTTTCTCCGGGATCATTGACGGCGCTCGAGCGGGTTTACGGCTGGGCGATGGAGCAGCCCCTGCACGCCGTGACCGCTTCGGAGGCATCGGCAATCACCCGCGACGCGGTGATGACCAGGATCTTCCGGACCGGACCGAAGCGTTGGCTGGTTTCCAACCAGGGGCTCCTCACCACTTTTCGGGTTCCCAAGTCGCTCGGGTATCCCGACCTCGACGCCTCGACCAACGTGACTGGGTTCAACGATCACGGGTCCGAGCGTTTTATCCACACCAACGGCCAGCCCGTGGCGGAACTTGTGCTGTCACCGGAGCCACCACGGCACCTCTTCCTCAGGTCCTCGACCGCGGCGGTCCGGATCTCCTCGCTGGGCCGGGACCATTGTTCATTCAAGGTCACCGGTTATCGGCCGGCCGCTCTCAGTTTCGGGGGTGTCCCTCCCGGTTCGAAGTGGACGCTCACCTGCTCCGAGTTCAGCAAGCCACAGGTCCACGAACCGTTGCAGGCCGGCGTCAGGGGCGAACTGACCTTCACCCTTCCATGCGCCTCTGAAGCCTACCTCGCCCCCGCCACCGCCGCCCGATGAAAGATGCCGCCCGAACATTATCTGATCTCGCCCGGGGCCCGATGGCTTCGAGGGTCGCGATCGCGAGCGGACTCCTGGTCTGCGCGGCCAGCCTTCTTGTCCTGGCACCCCGCCGGACTGATCTCATCAAGCGCCATTTGACGGATGGAGATTCGCGGGCGGCCCTCCTGCTTGTCGCTCAGCAGGACGCGGGGGATTCCGAGGAAACCACCGCCGCCTATACCGCCGAGACCATACGGGTCTGTNNGTGCCTTCCCTTGAAATGCTCACCTCATTCCTGTGCAACAACCGGCACTTTGCCGCTGCTGCGAAAGAGGCTCTGCGCCACGTTGATCGCCTTCCCCCGGCGGCCCGCAACGAAATCCTGGGCGCTCTCGTGACCGGCGCCCTGCGAGGTGGTGATCTGTCCCACGCCGAGGAACTTCAAATCCGCCTGGTGGAATCCGCCGGCCATCTCACCCCGGAGATGGTGCGCCAGGCCGTCATCACCTACCGCTTCAACGGAAATCCGGCTCTTGCGCTCGTGACAATCGAACAGCTCGAAGAGCAGCAAGGTGCGTTGCCAAGGGATCTCCGTGACCTTCGCGCCATCCTGGCGAGCGAGACCAGCCAGCCGGAAATGGCCTTCACCCGGCTGACCCAACGCGTCCGGTCGGCCGGGGATGCCCCGACCCTGCGCAGGGTCATTCCACAGGCGGTGAAGGCCGGCATCGAGGCCGGAAAGCAAACCGCCCTGATCCCACTCTTCGAGAAGTATCTCCAAGCGGTGAAGGCAACGCCCGCGACATCCGATCCACTGGTCTCGGACTACTCCATGAAACTGGCACAGACCTACGAGGTGACGAACCAGGCCTCGAAGGCCTTTGACATCTACCTTGACTTGGCTGCCCGGGGAAACCGGGCCGCCCTCGACCGCTGCTTCGCCCTCAATCCGGGTCTCTCCCGTCGGGAGGATCTCATGAAGGCGCTGGTGGCCGGCCACCAGCACTACCACGATGATGACCAACTTCTCCGTCTCACCGCTCGCTATCTGGGCGAAGCGGCCCGGCGTGAAGAGGCGGTCCGATGCTACCACGAGTATCTTGTCCGCAACCCGGAGGACGCTGAAGCGCATTATCTCCTGGGGGCCGTCCACGACGAAGGTGGGCGATTCAATCAGGCCCTCAAACACTTCAAGCGGGCCTGCCAGCTCCAGCCTTCCAACAACACCTACCTGGCGAGATTGGCGAGCCTCCTGGCAACCCTGGGTTTCTACGACGAGGCGCTTGAAAGAATTCGCCGCCTCAGCAAGCGAACCCGCGATCGCGGACACGCGGTGAGTTACCACACCCTTGCGGACGGGCTCGGGGATCCGGGAGCCATCAAGGATTCCCTCCGTTTGCTCATCGAGATTGGCGGAAGCCTTTCGGTCAGAAACCACCTCGATCTCGCCTCCGTTCACCTCGAGGAAGGGGACCTGCGGGGACACCTCGGGGTTTTGCAGGAAGCCCTGGCAAAGCACCCGGGGAATCCATTCATCCGGCTCAATCTCGCCAATGCCCACCTCTTCGAGAAACGTCCCGACCGTGCCTTGGATGTTCTCGACGGGGTCGACCTGACTCGCGACGCGCAGGGGGCCCGGCTCGCGGCAAATGCCTTCGGCTCCCTCGCGCAGACGCGCTACGCGGGTTACGGGAAGGCCTACATCCAGAAGTTCGGCACCCAGCTCGAGGCCAGTTCGGGTCTCACCCCTCTGGAGCTCCTGCTCTTTGCGGAGTATTGCCACCAGCAAGGCCACACCTCGCGGGCCCGGCGTCTCTTCCAGCGGGTGGTGGCGGAGGCAAGTGAGCCGGGATACCTCGCCCGCGCGCACTTCCATCTTGGTCATTACCACCCCGCTCGCGGTTACCAGGTCGAGCACATCAGGACCTCAACAAGGCGTTCCAGCCACGATTACCGGTTACTCGGTGACATTCACACCCGGCTTGGAGACGAAGATGGTGCTCGTCGCGCCTACACCAGGGCCCTCGCCCTGGTGCAGAAGAGAACCGCCAACCCCCCCGGACCATGAACCTCTTGCCCTCCCCTCCCCCCAACGAGAGGTGTTTTCTCTCCATGCCGATTCCCGTGGCTGCCCCGGCACGGTTCCCGGCTGTCCCGTTCCCGGGCCATCTCATTCCGGACAACGGCGGTCGCTGCGATGATGAGGAGTGGGCCTGCTCCGCGGCCGGTGGCGGGCAATGGCGGGACGGGCCTTTCAACCGACTCACCGCCAAGGCCGCCTGCCACCGCAGCGGAGTGGCGGGCAGGGCCGGTGGCGGGGACCTCGTGGGGAGGGTTGGGTTGAGCACCGGTATCCAACCACGGTTTTCCCTTCAGTCGCCAATCGTATCACCAGCCTGCCTCCACCCATGTCCATCAACCATTCCTCGCTTGCCATCGAGCCCCGCCTGAGATTCTGCGATCCTCCGGTTCGCTTTGCCTTCCTCGATTTCCTGGTCCTCCTCGCCCTGTTGGCGATCGTGAATCATTTCGCGGCGCCGGGCGATGTCGGCTGGTTTGGAACGAACCCCGCTCCCTACCTGGTCATTCCGGGCCTCCTTGGAGTGCGCTACGGATTCAGCACCGGGATCAGCGCCGGCCTGCTCACCGCTCTCGTCCTGCTGTTGGGGAGGCACGTCCTTGGTGACGGTTCGATCCTGCTCCGGCATCAATACACGTTGATCACCTACCCGCTCATCGGGGCGGTGGTGGGACAGGTCGCGGATAGCCTTCGCAAGCGTGGGGCCGGGCTCGCGAGGGAGAATACGAGGCTCGAGGAGGAGAAACGGCGCCGTGCCACCGAGCGGGAACTCCTCGTCTTGTCCCACCAGGACCTGCGGGAGCGTCTCGGATTGTCCGGGGCGGATTCCGCTTCGCTTCGTGAGCAGTTGCGGGAACTGGCCGACACACCCCCCGGGAGGGAGTTCCGGTCCAGTTGCTCGCGGCCCTCGAGCGGATCGCCGGGGTGCGTTCGGCGGCTCTCTATGCCATGCCGGAAGCCCGCAATGCCCCGCTCACCCTGCAGGCTTCGGTTGGAGCCCCTTCCAAGTTCCCGGACTACCTGGACCTCCGCGATCACAAGATCATCGGGGAGTCGGTGAAGAAACGGCAGTTCCTGGTCCAGAAGACCCTGCTCGAGGCGGTCCCGTCGCGTTCCCCGGGCTACCTCGCAGCCTATCCGATCAAAGGGCCGGAGGAGATCCCCGCCCACCTCCTGGTGGTTCAGGCTATCCCCTTCAGCGACATCAAACCGAACACGTTCAATGTCATCAAAACGATTTGTGACTGGATGAGGTTCTCACTGGCCGGTCCGATTCACCAGGATCCGCGTCACCGGGGGGTCAACCAGGGTGAATTCTATGACGCCATGGACGCTGCTCTCGCGATTCATCGCGAACAGGCGATCCCCTCCACCCTGGTGCGGTTACCCTTTGATTTCGCGGATGAGATCGATCCGACCCGGGCTTTCCAGGATCTTCTCGAGTCTCTGCCGCCCACCACCCTCCTGACCAACTCCTACGAGGACGGCTGCCGCTCTCTCCTTTTTCTGCTTCCAGCCAACGCGGATCCCCAGGTTAGGGATTGGATGCGGTCGCAGTTCACCTCCTTCATCGAAAAGGTGGGAATGGACAAGCAGGTCGAACCGCTGTTCCTCCTCACCGGTCCGAGGGAAACGCCACAGCAACTCTGGGGTAAGCTTGTGGCCGTCAATCAGAACGTCACCTCCACGAAACCTCGGTTGGGTCCGCCGGGTTTTGCAAATTGATTGGCGCGCGGAGGGGATCCCGGGCGTTTTTGATCCGTGGTCTTTTCTCGAGTGAAGTCCCTGGATCGGGCGCCCTCATGGCATCTTCCGTTTGGTGGTGCCCCCTCCGCCGGTCAGTTCCCCGGATCTCCTGGCGGATGCATCTTGACCGCCCAACCGTTTCCGGAATCCCGGACGCCGAACTCGCGGCAAGGTTTCCAGAGTCTTCGTTCCTCGCCCGGTCAAGGACCTGCCTCTTTTCCTCGTTCCTTGCCCCGTAGCTTGGCCTCGATGAACCCATCGAGATCGCCATCCATGACGGCCTGGATGTTCCCGGTTTCGTGACCGGTCCGCAGGTCCTTCACCATCTGGTAGGGCTGCAACACGTAGGAGCGGATCTGGCTGCCCCACCCGNNGCCTCGGCCTTCTGCTTGTCTTCCTCGATCTGGTAGAGCTTGGCTTTGAGGAGTTCCCAGGCCAGCTCGCGGTTGCGTCCCTGCGAGCGCTCCTGGGTACAACGGATGATGATGCCGGTGGGATGGTGCTTCAGGATCACGGCGGTCTCCACCTTGTTGACATTCTGGCCGCCCTTGCCGCCGGAGCGGGTCGTCTGCACGTCCACGTCACTCTCCGGAATCTCGATCTTGATGTCTTTCGAGATCTCCGGGGTGACGTCGATGGCCACAAACGAGGTGTGTCGTTTGCCGGCCGCGTCGAAGGGTGAGATCCGCACCAGGCGGTGCACGCCGCGCTCGGCCTTCAGGTAGCCGTAGGCGTAGTCGCCGTCGATCTTGAGCGAGGCACTCGAAATCCCCGCGCCCTCCNNCGTCGGTGATGGTGACCTTGAAGCCGTGCTGCTCCGCCCAGCGCATGTACATCCGCATCAGCATCTGGGCCCAATCGCAGGCCTCGGTCCCGCCCGCCCCCGCCTGAATGGTGAGGAAGGCGTTGCTGGGATCGCTCGGCTTGTCGAGGAGCGTGACCAACTCGAAGGAATCGATGTCCTTGCTCAGGGTCCCGAACCCGTCGGTTGCTTCCTTCGCGGAATCGGCATCGTCAAACTCACGGGCCAGTTCAATAGCGGCCTCGAGGTTCTCGTAGCGTTTCTCGAGTGCGAGGAAGGGTTTCAGCTTGCCCTTGAGGCGGTTCGCCTCCTTGACGGTCTCCTGGGCGGAGGCCTGGTCGTTCCAGAAATCCTGAGCTTCCATCTTCTTTTCGAGGGAGGCGATTTGCTTCTCCAACTCCGGGACGTCAAAGATACCTCCGGAGTTCCGACAAGCGGCCCTTGAGAGCCGCGGTGTCGAGCGCCTGGAGGTCGTCGCTGGTTTTTGGATCGGCCATGACGGGTCGGGGAGTAAGGGGAATGGNNGGTCGGGGAGTAAGGCCTGCGGGGTCGGGAGTCAAGACCTCGCTGCGACCGGCAGGGGAAGGACGCGGTTGGAATGCAAGTGACGTGCAGGGAATCAGGAATCGGGGCAACGGGTCCTTCATTGGACAACCGGGGTTCCCCGTGGTTGACTCCTGCGTTGATTCGATACGATGCGAGGAGCCAGCCAGTCCATGTCCAGCCGAGCCCCCTTGGTGATGGCGCTTGGCCTCGCGCTGTCCGTGGGCGGTGGCATTCCCGAGGCGCGGGCCTGTGCCATCTGCTCCGAGATTCCCGGAGCGTCCGGAGAACTCGGTCCCCGGCTGCTGGAAATCGCCCTGGCGATCCGGCACGAAATCGATTCCGGCGGACTCGAGCAGGCTACCCCGGGGGCGTCTCTTCCGACCAGCGGGCGGGTGCTGGGACGCCGGATATCGGGACTCTTGCGAGGCCGGGCCGACGCGGAGCGCAGCTTCGAACTCCTTCTCATTGATTCCGGGGCTCGATTTCGGTTTGACCCGGCCGAACCGGAGCGAGGGTTCGTGGCGGTCCCGGCCAGGAAAGCATCACCATCACCGGCCTTGCGATGGATTACCGGGCTGGATGTCTTTCATGCCCTGCTCGAGGGGAGGATCGGGGTTGATACTGCGCAGGTGCGGGGAATTCTCGTGATCGAAACCGTGTCAAAAAACGATCCATTCCCGGCGGAGGCCGTCGAGCCGGATGATCTACCGCCGGGCGCAACCCGGGCCGAAGAGCAATCTGCAGGGATAACCGGTTGGTTGGGGCCTCTCCTTTTGCCGGGTTCCCTGGCGGTCCTGATTCTCATCCCGATCCTCCTCGTGTTCCGGTCCAGCAGGGCCACGGTGGCGGGGGCTGGTCTGCGCTGATGCCGGATCTCACTCCAGAGATTCCAGCGCTATGCGGACCATGTCGTTGAACGAGGTCTGGCGTTCCTCGGAGGTGGTCGTTTCGCCGGTCCGGATGTGATCGGAGANNNGCGGCACTCGGCGGCACAGCCAAAGAGTCCGGCGGCTTCCATCTCTATCCCGACGATTCCCATCTTCTCCATGACGTCGAACACCCCGGTCTCGGGCGTGTAGAAGAGGTCGGAGGAAAAGAGATTGCCGGCGCGCACCGGGATCCCGAGCCGATCGGCCGCCGCCACCGCTCTCCGGGCCAAATCGAAGTCGGCAATCGCGGCGAAATCGTGACCTTGGAAGCGGATCCGGTTGACTTTCGAGTCGGTGCAGGCCCCGACGCCGATCACCACGTCGCGGAGCTTGATCCGGGGATCGACCGCCCCGCAACTGCCGACCCGGATGATACTCTCGACGCCGTAGGTTGTGAAAAGCTCGTGGGCATAGATGGAGATGGTCGGGATGCCCATACCGCTTCCCATCACCGAGACCCGCCTGCCCTTGTACTCTCCGCCGAACCGGCGCACACCG
>JABAHR010015181.1_pt2 | contig 15845 bp, 14 predicted proteins | sample 7062101 | NCBI WGS metagenome assembly JABAHR01 (sample SAMN14534553, study PRJNA622989) | marine sediment metagenome | biome: marine biome [ENVO:00000428]; feature: marine pelagic biome [ENVO:01000023]; material: deep marine sediment [ENVO:00002113] | place: India: Gulf of Kutch | collected... | reverse complement strand
CTGGCTCATGGCGGGTGCGCCCGTGTGCCTGCTCGTCGGCGGGCCCGACGGTCTCGGGCCCGAGTGCGCGAGCCGTGCCGTCGAGCGATGGTCACTATCAGCCCTGACGTTGCCCCATGGGCTCGTTCGGGTGGTTTTGGCCGAGGCCCTCTATCGCGCCGACAGCCTCCTACGGGGCCACCCTTATCATCGCGCCTGACGCGGCCGCGAATATCCGCCTCCGTTGCTTTGCTTGCCTCGACGTTACTCGTATAGTCTGTTGAATGAGAAAGGATTTCATCTATCTCGCCTCGGCGTCTCCGCGGCGCAGCGTGCTGCTCGAGCAGATCGGCGTGGCGCACCGCGTCCTACCGGCGGATATCCCCGAGGCACGTGAGGTCGATGAGACGTCCGAAGACTATGTGATCCGACTTGCGGAGCAGAAGGCAAGCGCAGTCTGGGAACAGACGCAGCGCGAGCAGCCCCGGCCCGTGCTTGCGGCCGATACGACCGTCGTGCTCGATGAGCGCGTGCTCGGTAAGCCTCGAGACTCGGCCGACGCGCTCGCGATGCTTGCCGATCTGTCCGGCCGCAGCCACCGCGTCTTGACGGGCGTGGCCTTGCGTCATACGGGCGGACTCGACTCGGTGCTGAGCATCAACGAGGTGAGGTTTCGTCCGACGTCGGAGGCAGAGCGTCGTGCGTACTGCGCAACGGGCGAGCCGCTCGACAAAGCGGGCGGATACGGGATCCAAGGTTACGGGGCCGTGTTCGTCGAGCGAATCGAAGGCAGCTTCTCGGCCGTGGTCGGGTTGCCCCTGCGTGAGACGGCGCGCTTGCTTGCGCAGGTCGGCCAACCAGGCTGGCTCGTCGAAGCCGAGGCCGGCGCATGAAAGAGGAGATCCTCGTCAACGTTACGCCGCGGGAGGTCCGTGCTGCGCTCGTCGAGGACGGGATCGTGCAGGAGGTGCTCATCGAGCGCACGAACCATCGCGGTCTGATCAGCAATATCTACAAGGGCAAGGTATCGCGCGTGCTGCCGGGCATGCAGGCGGCGTTCATCGATATCGGGCTCGAGCGCACGGCGTTCCTGCATGCCTCGGACATCGGCCACGGCGTCGACGAGGACGGTCGTGAGACCGAAGTCAGTATTCGCGACCTGGTCAAAGAGGGCTCGGAGATTCTGGTCCAGGTGCTCAAAGACCCGCTTGGAACCAAGGGTGCGCGACTTACGACACAGATCACGATTCCGTCCCGTTATCTCGTTATGATGCCTCTAGGTACCGATGTACGTGTCTCAGCGCGTATCGAGGACGAGGCGGAACGCGAGCGACTGCGGGGGCTCATCGAGGGCTTCTGTGATTCGGACGCGCCCGTTGGCTATATCGTGCGAACCGCAGCCGAGGGCGCCAGCGCCGAGGCATTGCACGCCGATATGCACTTCTTGGCCAAGCTTTGGCAGGCCATCGAGGAGGCCGCCGAGCAGGCTGGCCCGATGGAGCTCGTCCACGAGGACTTGCCGCTGGCGCTGCGCGTGCTCAGGGACTTGCTCGGTGCAGAAATGGAGCGCGTGCGTGTCGACTCGGAGCCGATTTTTGAGCTCATGAAGGAATTTGCAGAGAAGTTCATCCCGCAAATGTCACCGATGATCGAGCATTACACGAGAGATCGACCGGTTTTCGATCTGTACGGTGTCGAGGATGAAATTCAGCGCGCACTTCAGCGCAAGGTCGTGCTCAAGTCGGGGGGCTATCTGATCTTCGACCAGACTGAAGCCATGACGACCATCNNCTGGACAGGAACATCCCGCTCAAGTCGGGTGGCTACCTGATTTTCGACCAGACGGAGGCGATGACGACGATCGACGTCAACACGGGCGCCTACGTCGGCCATCGCAACCTCGAGGAGACGATTTTTCGGACCAATCTGGAGGCTGCGGTCGCGATTGCCAGACAGCTCAGGCTGCGCAATCTCGGCGGTATCATCATTATCGACTTCATCGATATGACGGAGGAGGAGCACCGTAGCCAGGTCCTCCAGGCGCTCTCTGGCCGCTTGGCCGGTGACCAGGCCAAGACCCAGATCATGGACGTCTCGCCGCTCGGCCTGGTCGAGATGACGCGTAAGAGAACGCGCGAAAGCCTGGAACATGTGCTGTGCCAAGCGTGTCCAAGCTGTGAGGGTCGCGGTTTCGTCAAGACGGCTGAGTCCGTCTGCTATGAGATTTTTCGTGAGATCCTGCGTCAACATGGGCAGTTCGACTGCCAGGAGTTGCTCGTTCTCGCCCGGCCCCGAGTCATCGAGCGCATGCTCGACGAGGAATCTGCTAGCGTTGCCGAGCTCGAGGAGCTCACGGGCGCGACGATCCGCCTGCAGAGCGAGAGCCTGTACGCGCCGGATCAATTTGACGTGATTTTGATGTGAGCCACGAATGCCGAATTTCCTTCGCAAGCTGATCAACGGACTAGGCGTCGGCGCCGCCGTGCTCGTCATCGTGGCTGCGATAGGTGTCGGGGCTTTCCGGCTCCTTATCGCGGAGCTGCCGAGCTATCAGGGTCAAGTGCAGGCATGGGCGCAGGAAGTATTGGGCTTGCGCGTGAGCTTCAGTCGCCTCGATGCACGTTGGGGGCTGCGGGGACCGGAGCTGTCGTTCTACGATGCGAGCGTCGCTCGACCCGATCAGCAGGCCGAGCCGATGATCCGCGCCGGGGAAGTGACGCTCGGCTTGAGCCCGATGGTGCTGTTTCTCGAGCGCCGGCTCGCCGTTAGTCGACTCGCGCTCGAACGCACCGAGCTCACGCTCGAGCGTGGTGTCGATGGAGAGCTCAGGCTTCAGGGGGCGCCGTCCGATCAACAATCAAGCACGGACCTCCGCTTCGAGGATCTCCCAGCCGTCGCGATCGCCGTGAGCGATAGCAATATCAGCTACATCGATCGCACGCAGGGGCGAATGTGGGACTTCAGCGACGTTCGCGTCAGGCTCGAGCGTAGCGAGAACCAGGTGCTGCTCGAGGCCCGCGGCTCGCCTCCGGCCGAGCTCGGCAGCCGCATCGATGTCTCGATCGATGGGACGCTCGAGCCTCAGGCGGACGACGAGACCGCCGACTGGCTGATTGTCACTGCGCTCGACGACGTCGATTTCGGCACGGTTGCGGAGCTCTTCCCCGAGGTGCCTAGCCTCCCGCATGGCGGCATTGGCAATCTGTCACTCTGGCTCGAGGCTGCGGGCGGCGAAGTGACGCAAGCGACGGCGCAGATCGAGCTCGACAACCTGCAGCTCGCAGAGGCTCAATCGACTTTCGATCGACTCGCCGTGACCGCTGAATGGGTGCAGGGCAGCGACGGCTGGTCGCTGAGCTTGTCTGATCTGCAAGTGACACGTGACGGCGTGCGATGGCCTGAAATTACGAACGTTGGTTTGAGCGTCACGATGAGCGCAGATGAGCTTCAAGCACTCGAGNNAATCGCAGTGCTTCCGGTCGAGCAGATAACCGACGTTTGGCAGGACCTACTGCCCGAAGGCGATGTGGACAATCTGAGCTTGAGCCTCGCGCGCGAGCCCGACGGCGTTGCGTACGATGTGATGGCCATTCTCGACGACGTTGGAATTGCCTCTCGCAATGGACGGCCCGGCGTTCGCGGCATGTCGGGAACGCTGCGCGCCGATTCGGGTAGCGGTCGTCTCGCGCTGGCGACGACCGACGCGCAGTTCGAGTGGCCCGATATGTTCCGCGAGCCTATTGCGATCGGTGAGCTCACGGGCGTGATGATCTGGCGTGAGGGTCGTGACGGCATTCGACTCGTCAGTGACAATTTGATCTTCGAAAACGTCGATGCGCGTACGCGCTCGAATCTCGAGCTCATCGTGCCTGCCGACGGTGGCGCGCCGCACCTAGATCTTGAAACGCAGGTATTCGGCTTCGACACGATTCGAACGCCGAGCTATCTGCCTGTCGGCGTTCTGCCGGCCCCCGTCGTGAGCTGGCTCGATCGCGCAATTATTCAAGGCCGCGTGCCCGAGGCCGAAGTCACTTTCTTCGGGCCCCTCGACGCGTTTCCGTTCGACAACGGAGAGGGACAGTTGCGGGCACGCTTCAGTGTCGAGGACGGCATACTCGCCTACGTCGATGACTGGCCCGTCGCTCAGGCCATCGAAGGCGAGGTCGAATTCGTCAACGCTGGTTTCACGGCGCAGGGCACAGGCCAGATCATGGACGAAGACTTCGCGCGCATGAGTGGTGGCGTTGCCGACATGCGCGATGCCGTACTCACCGTCTCCGGTGACGTTACGGCGAGTCTCGGCGAGTTTCTCAACTATCTGCGCACGGTGCCCATTACGGCGCGCCGGCTCGGCCCGGATCTGTCGCGGCTGCAATCCAACTCGGGCTCCGGTGTCGTGACGTTGGATCTCAATCTGCCGCTCAAGGACATCGGCGCCTACACGCTCGATGCAGAGCTCGCAATGAACGCAGGAGAGCTCGAGGTCGAGGGCTTCGATCTGACTGCGAACGACATCCAAGGTCGTCTGAGGCTCAGTGACAACGTCGTCACGGGCGACGGTATTCGCGCGATGTTGTTCGGTAGCCCCGTGACTGCGAGCGTGGCTACGGCGGACGAGGCTGGCTATCGCGCCCGCTTGGAGGTGAGCGGCACGGTCGAGGCCGAGGCACTGCAGCAGAATTTCGATCTGCCATTCGGTTCGCTGCTGTCGGGCGAAGCCACGTGGGATGGACATCTATTGCTGCCTGCGAATAGTCCCGCCGACGATCCGACGTTCGAGCGCGCGCCGCTACGAATCGCCGTCGCGTCGGATCTGACGGGTGCCGAGCTCGACTTTCCGGCACCGTTGGAAAAACCCGCCGCTGCGCCGATGCCGCTCGAGCTTACATTCACCGTTCTGCCGACGAACCGTTTCGATATTGAGGGTCATCTCGGTATTAGCCGCCGATTCGCTCTGAGCTTTTGGGGTACGGACTCGGGTTTGCAGTTTCGCCGTGGCAGTGTACGTCTCGACGGTGCGTATCCGTTATTGCCGCCTGACGACGGCCTCGATATCGAGGGTAACGTCCGCCAACTCGAGCTCGACGGGTGGCTCGAGCTGCTGCGTGGGCAAGATATGCTCAACCGCGATGAGCCGATCCTCTCGCGGCTCGATCTCGACGTCGCCAATATGACAGCGCTCGGTCAAAGCCTCGGCGCCACGACGTTCGCCGTACGTCAGGGTCGCGACGAGTGGCTCGTCGAACTCGACAGCGATGCGATCGCAGGCCATATCGTCGTACCGTTCGAGTTACGCGATCGACCCCAAGTCGTCGCCGACATGCAGCGCCTGCATTTGACGTTCTCGGATGAGCCCATCTCTCGGCAGATCGATCCTCGCGATCTACCCGGGCTGCTCATCAACTCGAGCGATTTTTCCGTCGGGCAGAGAAACTTCGGTCGGTTCAGCGCTAACGTGCAGTCCGATCCGTTGGGGCTGCGCCTCGTGTCATACGCGTCGGTGAGAGAGAGTTTCGCCGTGGAGGGTAGTGGCAGCTGGTTGGCCGGGCCCGAGGGATCCACGACGCGCTTCGCCTTGAGCATGCTCAGCACGGACGTCGGTGCGACGCTCGCTGATCTCGGCCTACAGCCGATCGTCGAAGCCGATGAGCTGCAAGTCACTGCGAGCGTCAACTGGCCAGGCGGCCCGTCGGGACGTTGGCAGCAAGGCATCAGCGGTGATCTGAGTTTGCGCATTGAGCAGGGGAGCATGATCAACCTCGAGCCCGGGGCCGGGCGTATGTGGGGTCTGTTGAGTTTCTCGGCCCTGCCGCGACGCCTCGCGCTGGATTTCCGCGACGTTTTCAATCGAGGCCTCGTCTTCGATGAGGTCGCAGGCGACTTTGTGCTCGTCGATGGCAACGCCTATACGGACAACTTGTTGTTGACCGGTCCCGTTGCGGATATCGGTGTCGTCGGCAGGACGGGACTGCGCAACGAGGACTATCAGCAACAAGCGGTCGTAACGGCAGAACCCGGTAAGGTGCTTCCGACGATGGGTCTTCTCGCCGCCGGTCCCGGAGTCGGCGCCGCACTGCTGCTCTTTACTCAGATTTTTAAAGAGCCGTTAAAGGGTATCGGCCGGGCTTCCTATTGCGTGACAGGGAGCTGGGATGAGCCCGTGGTCGAGCGGTTGACGCCGCAGCAGCTGCAGGCCGGCTATCTCTGCGCAGACCTGCCGCCGAGCGCTGCGACGGCGGCAGACTTCTGAGCGCCGATGACTGACGTGCGCGTTGCCGCTGTGCAGATGACGAGCGGCACGGACGTCGAGGCCAATCTCGACGCGGCCGCACAGCTGCTCGGTGAAGCTGCGGCTAGAGGTACCAAGCTTGCCGTTCTGCCTGAGAACTTTGCGTACCTTGCTGCCGATGAGAGTGGCAGACTCGCCATTGCCGAGGCGCCGGACGGCGGCCCAGTTCAGCGTTTTCTAGCCGAGCAAGCTCGCGCACAGTCAATGTGGCTCATCGGCGGCACGACGCCGATCCGCGGTGCCGAGGACAGCCGAGCGTATGCGGCGTCTCTGCTCTACGATCCCGAAGGGAATTGCAGAGCTCGTTACGACAAGATTCATTTGTTCGATGTCGGCGTACCGGGTGCCGAAGAGAGCTATCGCGAATCTGCGACGGCGATCCCGGGTAGTGTGCCTGTCAGCTTCGCGGCGCCGTTCGGCCGCATCGGTATGGCCGTATGTTACGACGTGAGGTTTCCAGCGCNNCGTGCGCTCGGCCTCGACATATTGTCACTCCCGGCGGCGTTCACGGTGCCCACGGGCGAGGCTCACTGGCACATATTATTGCGTGCGCGCGCCATCGAGTCGCTGTGCTACGTCGTCGCGGCCGCACAATACGGTGAGCACGCCGGTGGACGTCGAACCTATGGGCACTCGATGATCGTCGGTCCCTGGGGCGAGGTGCTCGCCGAGCTTCCGACAGGCGCTGGCGTGGTTACCGCCGATGTCGATATGATGCGCCTCGCAGACTTGCGCACACGATTTCCGGCACTCGAGCATCGGCGCAACTTCGACCGCCTAGACTCGCTTGTAGACCCGGGCGAAGAGACCCGTCAATCATGAACNNNGGTTCGAGCTCGTCGAGCGCCAGATGCTGGCGCCGGCGGGCTTCAGCTTGGCGACGCTCGATGGTGCGCTCGGCCAACTCATGGCCCGTGGGCTCGACTATGCTGATCTGTATTTTCAATGCACGCGTTTCGAGAGCTGGACGGTCGAGGACGGTATCGTCAAAGAGGGTGTGCACAGTGTCGATCAAGGCGTCGGCGTGCGCGCCAACGCCGGGGAAAAAACCGGCTTCGCCTACTCCGATCAGCTCGACGCCGTCGCGCTGACGGACGCCGTGGATGCGGCCAGGGGAATCAGTCGCCTCGGCGGAGACGGGCGCTTCAAGGTGCCCCAGAAAGCCAATGGCGCCGAGCTGTATCCGGCGATCGATCCTTCATCGAGCTTGGCAGATGCCGACAAAGTCGCGCTGCTGACCGAGCTCGATCGGAACACTCGCGCGCTGGACGAGCGCATCGTTCAAGTCATCGCGAGCCTCGCTTGCGTGCACGAGATGATTCTCGTGCATGGCACGGATGGATCGCTCGCCGCCGATGTGCGCCCGCTCGTACGTCTGAACGTCTCGGTCATCATGGAGAGCGGGCAACGGCGAGAGCAGGGCTACGCGGGCGGCGGTGGTCGCGGTGATCTGGCCTTGGTTGCCACGCCGGAGCATGCGCTCGAAATTGCGCGTGAGGCCGTGCGCCAGGCGGACGTCAATTTGGACGCAATTCCCGCGCCCGCGGGCACGATGCCCGTCGTGCTCGGGCCGGGTTGGCCGGGCGTACTGCTGCACGAGGCCATCGGTCACGGGCTCGAGGGCGACTTCAACCGCAAGAAGACCTCGGCATTCGCCAACCGGCTCGGAGAGCGCGTGGCGACGTCGCAGTGCACCGTTGTCGATGACGGTACACTCGCCGGGCGCCGCGGATCGCTGAGCGTCGACGACGAAGGCACGCCTACGAGCTGCACGACGCTCATCGAGGGAGGCATGTTGCGCGGCTATATGCAGGACAAGCTCAATGCCAGGCTCATGAAGACGCAGTCGACAGGCAACGGGCGGCGAGAGTCATTCGCGCACGTACCGATGCCGCGTATGACGAACACCTATATGTTGCCGGGCGACTATGCGCCGGAAGAGATCATCGCGTCTGTCGACAAAGGTATCTATGCGCCGAATTTCGGTGGCGGTCAGGTCGACATCACTTCGGGCAAGTTCGTCTTCTCGGCGAGCGAGGCGTACCTGATCGAAAACGGCAAGGTAACCGCCCCCGTAAAGGGCGCGATGCTGATCGGCAGCGGGGCTGAGGTCCTGACGCGCGTGTCGATGGTCGGATCGGATTTGCAGCTCGATCGCGGCGTCGGGGTTTGTGGTAAGGAAGGCCAATCCGTTCCCGTTGGCGTCGGCCAGCCCACGCTAAAGATCGACACGCTGACCGTCGGCGGTACGCAAGCCTAGCTCTCGCCGGCCACTCGATGCGCAAGACGCAGCGTATCGTTACGTCAAATTTCTGATCGGCTCGATGTGAATCAATTCCTGGCGCTTCGATACGCGCTCATCTAGCCTGTCGATAAAACTCAGGAAGTGATTATGGATCTCGACAACACACAGCGAAACGCCATACCACCGAAGCTTCTGTTCGATCCGTCCGAGGAGTGGATGCGTGTCGGTAAGCGGACCGAGCCCGACCTGAGCGTGGACGGATTGGGCCACTCATCCTTAGTCGAGCGCGTCTTCAAGCTGATCGGCAAGCGCAAAGCTGCCTAGCGCTGAGCTTTTTCCCTGCCCTGTTTTCTGCGAAGCTCTATCGGGCTCGCGTTCGTGCGCGTGCGATGTGGTAAGTTAGCCGATGCCGTGACGCAGCATTAACTCGATCGGACGGAGCCGTCGCATGTGGTTGTCGAAGCCCGTTTACGAGTCCTTACCCTACTACTATATGGCCCTCGGCTTCGTCGCCGTTCTTGCCAGCGTTGAGATCGAGCGCTGGTATTGGTCGGAGTTGTTCGGCTTCGGTGGTCTTCTGAGTCTCGTAGGTGGACTCGTGTTGTGGCTCAAGCGGCGCGCCTATCGGCGCAGTCGCAGCCGCCACAGTTTTGAAGATCAGGCTTGAGAGTCGGCGTTTTCCAGCTGCCGCTGCGAGGCCGTGTCGTCGGCGGATGCCGCGTGCGATGGGCGTAGATCTTTATAGACGAGCTTGTGCTCGCCGAGCTGGATCTCGTCCGAGTCTACGAATAAATGGTGCTTGACGCGGCGCTTACCGAGAAATATGCCATTCGTGCTGTTGAGATCTTCGATTGTCGTCTGCTGCAGATCCGTAACGATCTGCGCATGATGTCGGCTGACGAACTTGCTCCGAATCTGCAGATCATTGTCCGGTGTCCTGCCGATAATGTAACGCCCTGGCCGCAGCTCAATGTCACTCAGGAAATTCTCACCCGAGTAGAGCTCGAGTTTCGCGAGCGGCGTGGTCGCCAAATCGTGGTTGTCGGTATTCTCCGCGTTCGTCTCGCCGTCGCGTAGCCTCTGCTCGTATTCGGTCCACTGAAGCTCTTCGATCGCGGCGCGAACAATCTGTTCGTCGACGACCGTTTGATCATCGGCGAAAGCGCAGAGCAATGACGTATCACAGAGAATGTTCACGAGTCTCGGTACGCCTCCCGAGTAGAGAAACACGAGTCGTAGCGCCTCGGCTGTGAAAATCTCGCGGTCCTCGGCTCCAGCGACATTGAGCCTGTGCAGGATGTATTCCTTCGTCTCTGCTCGAGACAATCGGCCTAGATGAAAACGCAACCTGACTCTCTGAGCGAGTTGCTCGAGCCGGGGCGAGTTGAGCGTGTCGCCGAGCTCGGGCTGACCGGCGAGTATGATGCGCAGAACTTTTTCTTTCTTCGTCTCGATGCCTGAGAGCAAGCGAACTTCTTCGAGCACTTTCTTCGACAGGTTCTGCGCTTCATCGACGACGAGAAGCACTTTCTTGCCTTGCGCGTACTGCTCGACGAGAAAGTCTTTGATTATGGCCAGCAACTCGACCTTGGCCATTTTGAACGGTTCGAAGCCGAACTCGACGAGCACAGCCTGAAGGAACTCTACGGGAGACAGCTGCGTCTGCGAGATCACTGCGAGTGTCACATCCTCGGGAAGCTCGTCGAGAAAGCATTCGATCAGAGTCGTCTTACCGGAGCCGATCTCACCAGTTAGAACGACGAAGCCGTCGGCGAGCCAGATCGTCGATTCCATATAGGCTTTCGCGCGGGCATGTTGCTTGCTCGCGAACAAGAACTGCGGATCGGGTGTTAGCCTGAAGGGCGGCTCCGTCAGCCCGAACAGCTCACAGTAGACCTGGTCTGTAGTGGTCTGCTCCATATCCGTCCAAGCCTAATACAGTCTGGCGCCAGATAATATGACACAGCTTACGTTTCTCATGATTTGGAGATCAGAGCGCGAACGGCAGCGGCGCTCTCGAGAACGGTTGATTTATCGCTGTCGACCAACGTGCAATGGCCGAGTTTGCGTAAGGGACGAGGGGATTTTCCGTAGTCGTGCAGATGCAGTCCCGGGATGCTCAATAGCGTTTTCCGATCAGGGATTTCCCCAAGCAGGTTAATCATGTACGCGTGACCGAGGGCTTTTGTAGAGCCTAGCGGCAGACCGAGAACTGCGCGTAGATGGTTCTCGAATTGACTGGTTTCGGCACCCTCGATAGTCCAGTGACCGGAATTGTGAACGCGAGGCGCGATCTCGTTGGCCACAAGACGTCCCTCGACAACGAAGAATTCGACCGTGAGCACGCCGCGGTAGTCGAAGCGCTGCAAAATGGTGTCTAGATAACCCTCGGCCTCGCTCTGTAGCTTCTCGTCAATGTACGGTGCCGAAGTGGAATCGAGAATACCGTCGTCATGAACGTTCTCACCGAGCGGGTAGAAGGCTGTTGACCCGTCTGCGCCGCGTACGGCGATTAACGAGACCTCCCGCTCGAACTGGATCCATGCTTCTGCGATCGCGGGTACGCTGCCGAGATCGCGCCAGGCTGATTCCAGCTCCTGAGCTGTGCGGACGAGGCGCTGTCCCCGTCCGTCGTAGCCAAGCCGCCGTGCTTTGAGAATAATCGGCCAGCCGAGCTGTGCACCGACCGTAGCGAGATCGTCGCTACCAGCTATGGCGACGTACGGTGCTGTAGCAACGCCTATCGCCTCGAACAGCTGTTTCTCGTTGAACCGATCCTGAGCAACAGCTAGCGCAGGAGGAGGCGGGCAAATCGCAGTCATCGAGCCGGCCGCCTCGAGTGCCTCGACAGGCACGTTCTCGATGTCGAACGTCACGACGTCAACCTGCGCGGCGAGCTCGCGCATGCGAGCGGCATCATCGATCGCCCCGACGAGGACGGGACCGACCTGACCGCCCGACGAATCGGCGTCGGGGTCGAGGAAGACGCTGCGTATGCCAAGCCTGTAGCCTGCGAGGGCGAGCATGCGGCCGAGCTGGCCGGCACCGACGATGCCTACCCTCATGCGCGAAGAAAACCTATATCAAATTCCCGCATAGCCGCTGATCTCGAAGCAGTCACCTGGTGGGCTATGCGGACTTCGTAGCGAGTTTTTCGAGTTCAGCCGGCTGTTCACTGCGGCTCGGGACTGTCGAGAACGCTCTGCGTCTGCTCCGCACGATACCGAGACAATGCTTCAGCGACGTCGGGATACTTGTTGGAGAGAATAGCAGCCGCCAACAGAGCGGCATTCGTCGCTCCGGCCTTGCCGATCGCCAGCGTGCCGACCGGAATGCCGGCCGGCATCTGGGCGATCGACAGCAGCGAATCCATGCCCTTGAGCGCCTTGGATTCCACCGGCACGCCGAGGACGGGCAACGGCGTTTTCGCGGCCGCCATACCAGGTAGATGTGCAGCGCCGCCGGCGCCTGCAATCAGAACCTCCAAGCCACGCGCCTGCGCGCTGCCGGCATACTCGAATAACAGATCAGGCGTACGATGGGCAGAAACGATACGAACCTCGTGCTCCACGCCCAGCGCGTTCAAGGTTGCGTCTGCGTGCTGCATCGTCTCCCAGTCCGACTGCGAGCCCATGATGATGCCGACGAGTGGATTCTTCATCTGTCTATTCTAACGCAGGTAGAATCCCCAACTCATCCGCGAGGGAACTATTGCATGGACGTTGACGAGGCGCGAGAGACGCTTCTCGAGACCGCTACCGCTGTCGTGAAGCTTGCTCGGAAGATCGGTGCCGATCATGCCGAGGCCGGTGCGAGTTTCGAGGAAGGATTAACCGTAACTGCACGCCTCGGCGAGCTCGAGTCCGTTGAGCGTCAACGTGATCGCGGTCTCGCGATCACTGTTTATCAACAGCATCGCAAAGGTAGTGCGAGCACTGCGGACTTTACATCGGCCTCTGTCGAGGAAACGGTTCGCAAAGCGTTGAGCATCGCAAGTTTCACGGAGCCTGATGAGTATGCGGGTCTAGCCGATCCGAAGCGGATGGCTTACGACTACCCGGATCTGGGCCTGAACCATCCCTGGGTGCTCGACGTAGCCGCCGCCGAGGCACTCGCACTCGAAGCCGAAGATGCTGCGCGTGCACTGGACGCCAGAATCAAGAACTCCGAAGGCGCGAGCGTATCGACGGGTCAGAGCGTCCAGGCTTACGCTAACAGTCATGGTTTCGCCGGCGCGTACGCGACGACGAGCCATTCCATCAGCTGCAGCGTCGTCGCCGAGGATAGCGGTGCGCTCGAGCGCGATTATTGGTTCACGATGGCGCGCAATCGAGACGATCTCGACGCGCCGGCCGAGATTGGAAAAGAAGCGGCGCGCCGCACCGTGCGCCGTCTGGGCGCACGTCAGATCGCGACTTCGCGAATGCCTGTGCTCTACCCGGCCTACCTTGCGCGCGGCTTGTTTGGACATCTCGTCGCGGCTATCGGCGGCACGAGCCAATATCGAAAGGCGACGTTCCTGCTCGATGCCTGCGGCAATCAGATCTTCTCGGATATCGTCAACGTCAATGAGGAGCCGCTGCAGCCCGGTGCGGTCGGTAGTGCACCATACGATAACGAGGGCGTCGCGACGCAACCACGTCAGCTCGTTGTCGACGGTGTACTACAGGGTTACGTCTTGTCGAGTTACTCAGCCCGACGGCTCAACCTCGAAACGACAGGCAACGCCGGCGGCGTGCACAATCTCATCGTTGCGCCGACCGTCGATTCCGTCGAAGCGCTCCTCGAGGCGCATCCGCGGCTGTTCCTCGTGAACGAGTTGCTCGGCCAGGGTGTCAATACGGTCACGGGTGACTACTCGCGCGGCGCAGCGGGCTTTCTCGTCGAGAATGGCGAGATCGGCCATCCTGTTCACGAGGTGACGATTGCAGGCAATCTGGCTGACATGTTCGAGCGCATCGAGGCGATCGGCCCGGATATCGATCGGCGCGGTTCGATCTGTAGCGGCTCGGTGCTCGTCGACGAGCTCACGATCGCAGGTGCTTAGGCCCGTCAAGTTCGCTCGGCCGTTGCGGCGCTGTTGCAGCTCTAATCCCTAACGTCGGTGGACGCGCTTTGGCTCTGTCCGGTGTCGTCTTCGTTTCGCGCGGAATCACTTCAGCGTCTCAGGTTTAGCTGACCGCTCGGCGGGAGCACGTGTGCAATGCCNNAGGGAGAGGTGTTGCACACGGGATCTCGCCGGCAGTGACGCTGACAATCGTGTGGGCGAGCCCGTGCGGCACAAACGATCGGATGAAATATCCGGGGCGAGGTCAGGCGGGGGCGTCGGCTTCCTGCGCCTGCGCAGCCTCGCGGGCCTCGTCCTCGGCGACGAGATCGGCCAACGACTTGTCAGCGAGGGCACTGGCGATGGATGTGTCGATGCGTCGGCACAAGGCGTCTACGGTCGTGTCCCAAGACACCGGCGCCGCGCCGCGCGCATCCGCCATTGAGCCGCGCACGGTTTCGAGAATTTCGGCGAGGTCGATTCGGCGTAGCGCACGGCTCGGAATCAATCGCTGCTCTGTCGTCTCGGTCAGTAGACCGGCGTCCATGAGCGTATCGACGACCGGCTGGACGTAGTGACGCTGAACGCCAATCTTGGCGGCCAGGCTCGGCACACGCCAGCCATGCCCGGGCTGGTCGAAGTCTGTGGCGATCAGCAACATGATGCTCATTGCGAGGCGCTCGCGCAGCTGGCTCGAAACGGTCGGTGTACGTCTGCCGAAACGCAGGTGCTCCGGGTTCTGGTGATAGAACGTGAACTGTGCGCCGAGCAGCAGAATCAGCCACGAAACGTAGAGCCAGAGCATGGCAACGATGACGATTGCAAAGCCCGCGTAAATCGCCTCAGTGCGGCTCGCGCCGGCAACGAACTGCGCGAACAGCTTACCGATCACGGCCCAGCTTCCGCCGGCGAGGACTCCCCCGAGTAGCGCGCTGCGGACTCGGACCGACGTGTTCGGGATGAATGCGTAGAGAAAGGAAAAGGCACCGATCACGAGCAAGTACGGCATGGACTGGGTCAGCAACACGATCAAGCTGCCCAGTGGTTCGACGCGTTGCAGGTATTCGACGAAAGACGTGCTCGCAACGGTCGCGGTCATACCCATCGCGATCATCATGATCATGGGACCGACGAGTAATACGCTGAGGTACTCGCTGAAGCGGCGCCCGAAGCTGCGGGGTCTGTCGACACGCCAGACGAAATTGAAGCTGTCTTCGAACTTCTGCGCCATCGATAATGCGGAATACAGCAAGAGCCCGAGACCGACGCCTGCCAGTGTCGAGCCGCTGATGTTGTCGACGAAGCCGATGATATTCTCCGTGAGCTCCTCGGCTCGCGGGCCAAGCGGCATGAGAAAACTCAGTAGCAGGGGCTCCATGCGTCGGTGAAAGCCGAAGCCCTTGAGCACGGAGAAGCTCAGCGCGAGCAACGGCACGACCGCGAGCATCGTCGTATAAACGAGACTCATGGCTCTTAGCTTGAGCTCACCTGAGGCGAGCTCTCGGCCCATTCCGAACACGTAGCGGCCTACGATGCGCGGTATGCGCTCTAGCGCAGCTGTAGGCAGTGTCTCCGGCCACAGCCAGGCATCAATGCGTTGCTGGAGCTGTTCCATCGGGTCGGCTACCTCCGGCTCACCCCGTTAGGCGCTCGAGCGCTTCTAGATATTTCTCGCGCGTTCGCGCGACGATCACGTCGGGCAAATGAGGTGCGGGCGGCCGCTTGTCCCAATCCAACGTCTCGAGATAGTCACGAACATACTGCTTGTCGAAGCTCTTTGGCGAGGCGCCAGGCGCGTAGCTGTCCAACGGCCAGAACCGCGACGAGTCCGGCGTAAACACCTCGTCGATGAGGACGAGCTGACCCGCATCGTCGAGGCCGAACTCGAACTTCGTGTCGGCGATGATGATGCCGCGCTCGCGCGCATACGCCGCGGCCCGCGCGTAGAGCACCTGCGAGACGTCGTGAACCTGCCGTGTGAGGTCCGCGCCAATCAATGATTCTACGTCCTCGAGAGTGATGTTCTCATCATGTGAGCCAGCCGCGGCCTTCGTGCTCGGTGTGAAGATAGGCTCGCGCAGCTGTTCGGCGAGCTCGAGTCCGGGCGGCAGCGCCACGCCGCTGACGCTTCCGGTTGCGCAATAGTCTTTCCAGCCCGAACCAATCAAGTAACCTCTGACGACGGCCTCGACGGGCAGCGGCTTTAACTCACGTACGACGACCGCGCGATTCTCGAGCAACTCGCGATCGGCCTCATCGGTCAATACGTCGGCCACCGGAATAGG
>JABAHR010008889.1_pt1 | contig 15871 bp, 15 predicted proteins | sample 7062101 | NCBI WGS metagenome assembly JABAHR01 (sample SAMN14534553, study PRJNA622989) | marine sediment metagenome | biome: marine biome [ENVO:00000428]; feature: marine pelagic biome [ENVO:01000023]; material: deep marine sediment [ENVO:00002113] | place: India: Gulf of Kutch | collected... | reverse complement strand
ACCTGCTCGCCGCAAAGTGCAGCGGAACGGCAGCGCAACCCATCGAAGGCATTCTTGACGAAGCCTTCCTTGCCACGATCGATCGTCTCCATGCACTCCCAATCGACGCATTCGAAGAGTCCGGACCCGGCACCCCCCCGCTACTGCCCGATCTTTCCGAGAACCTTGGCAAACGCATTGTCGAAAAGCATGAGGAGCTTACTGACACCTCGCGTGGCCTCAGTCCATTAAAGCTGTTGGCTTGGCTCATAGGCCTTCCACTCGCAGCCTGGATCGGCTGGACTGCCTACACCGGTTATCAGACGAAACAAGCACGAGACACCGCAACGCAAGTTCCCGAAAGCATCCCGCAGCTGAACGGGTATCCCGTGACGTTAGAGGTCTCCAGATNNCACCGTTGGCGGCCTCGTTCCAACTACGTCCGCAAGAGATGAAGTCGGCACTAAGTTGCGACAAGCACTGCCCCAAAGCACGATCAACGATCAGCTTACGGTATTGCCGCATCCACTCGACGAATTTGAGCAGAAGATAGCAGGTGTGCGCACCGATATGCGCAAACTCAATCCGGAAATCAAACGGGTGGAAGAGGCAGTGCGCAGCCTCGAACCCGAGATCGCGCGCGTCCGCGGACACGTGGCCGGATTAAACCCAGAAATCAATGCCATCAAAGGCACGGTTTCCGATCTTCAAGCGGGCATTGCCGCCGCAACACGCAAAAATGCGCTCGACCGCGCCTCTCGCAAGCTGGGGCAAATAAAAGAGACATTACCTCGCATTGCAGGCCTTGTCGGTACGGACTCTGAGCGGAAGACCGTTGCCGAAGTTGAAAGCACCATTGAACGATCACTTAAGGCATCCGCTGCAGCCCGCATCGCACAATCCGATGGAAGCGACAAGAAGTTGCCGGGCACGCTGTTCGAGCACGCCAACGCACTCCGTGACGCGTCCGGCAAACTGGCCGGCCTGATTGAGCCCGAGTCGGCCGCCGCCCGTCCCTCTGCAAACTTTACACCTCCTAAGACAGTTGCAAATAGCGCAGAGCAGCTTGCCTCCGAGGCCGATTTGCTGTCCGAAACGACGGTCGCAGCTGTGAATGTTCTGGCCTTCAAGAACGCGTTGCCTCCACCGCCAGAACCTGGGCCACGTGAAAAGCTGGAAGAGTGGACACGGGCCAACGCCATCTTCTTCGGAGAAGAGGTTGAGTATCGGAATCCTGCCAAGGCTGAGGCCACGTTGTCGGCATTGGCCCGCCTTATGGGCGAAAGCGATCTTCTTATTCGCGTCGTGGGCTACACGGATATAAAAGGGAGCCAGAACTCCAATATCCCCCTCAGCCAATCGCGCGCCAAGAAAGTGACAGACCAACTCGTAAGCCTCGGGGTACCGGAAGAGAGGGTCGTCGCCATCGGGCGCATCAGTACGACCATGATCAGCCCGTACGTAGGGAACAACAGTCCGAACCGCCGGGTGGAATTCGAAGTTGGCTTCGACGGCGAAAGCGCTCAATGACCCAACGAAAGGTCATGCTTCTGGGTGAAATCGGTGTGGGCAAAACGTCAATCGCCCAGAGGCTCGTCTTCGATCGCTTCGACTTCAACTACAAACCGACAATTGGCGTTGACGTCTACCGGTACGACGTACCGCCATCTCCCGGAAAGTCTCCGATGAGTCTCATTCTGTGGGACACAGACGGCAACTTTGGAGAGACGATCTTCAAGCACATTTACATGAAGGAAGCTTCCGCCGCGATGATCGTCGGCGACATCTCGCGCATGCAGACATTGGATACGATGGTCCTCCTCGCAGAGGGCTTCAGGGAAGCGCTCCCAGGACGCCATATCGCCTTTGTCTTGAACAAGATCGACCTCGTGGAAACACCAGATGCAACCGGTATTCCGCAAGACCTTTGCCGTTTTGGTGCGGCCCCCATTCTAACGAGCGCCAAATCCGGCGAAAACGTTGAGAACGCTTTCATCGATACCGCAGACGCAATCCGCCGCCGTGACCAATAAGACCCCTGACATAGAGAACGCCCCTCCTCTCATGACGGCAGGCAGAATGCTCGCCGAGCGCGGCATCCTCGGACTCCTCTGGGTCGACGAGGCCCTCGAAATTACAGCACGATACGGAAAGCTTGTCGCTTTTGCAGAGATCGGCGAACCGTTGACGTCAGAACTGCTGCCTCTCATGGGGCTCGAGACTGAGATCAAAGCCCTAAGAGATGAACAAGGCGCCACACTCGAGATGCCGGCTGTTACCATGGCCATGCTTCCGGGGCCCGTTCCCAAAAGCAACATCTCCGTTTTTTGGTGCCAGAATGAAGGGAGCTACCTCGTCCTGCTGACGCCGCACTCGGACAACGCTGGACTTGAGCTGGAATTGAGCCGGCAGATTCGCGCCCGCCTGATGGCGGAATCCGAGAGCAAGCATAAGTCCGAAGAACTCGAACAGGCCAACGGCGAGCTCGCCAGGGTCAATCGCGAACTTGAGGAGTTTGCGTCGATTATCTCGCACGACCTCAAAGCACCGATGCGGCATATGAGGTATATGATCGACGACATAGAGCAACTCCTGGGAGATGTAATTCCAGAAGAAGCGATCGAGAAACTCGACGCAGTACGCAGACAGTCAAAGCGCATGTCAGGCATGCTGACAGCCTTGCTGGATTACGCCAGCGCGGGGCGCAAGGAAGAGGTTTCCGAGACCGTCGACACCCGTGCGCTCGTGTCGTCCATCCTCCAATCGATCAACGTCCCCGAACAGTTTACGATCGAAATTACCGGTGAATGGCCGGAGATAGTGACCTATGCAGCCCCACTTGATCTGGTCTTGCGCAACCTCATCGACAATGCATTGAAGCATCACGATCGTCCGAACGGCACCATACAACTTCATTGTGCTGAGGAAGAAGACGCCTTACGTGTACGCGTCGAAGACGATGGGCCGGGAATTCCACCCAATTTGCACGGATCAATCTTCGCACCGTTTCGCCGCATCGGTCCGGAGAATTCGGACGGCCATGGTATGGGGCTGGCCTTCGTTAAGAAATGCGTCGATGCGGCCGGCGGAAAGCTCGAAGTGCGATCCGATTGCGGTCAAAAACGGGGTACCGCCTTTCTCCTCAGATGGCCCAAACTTTAAGGCATCCCCTGATCCGCCCTTGCATAATGTGCGGACCCTGATCAAAAAGAAGAGCATTTGAAAGCGTTTCCTTATGGCCGTCCGCCATTGCCGTAGGGTAGACTTCAACCTAACCAGGGACGCCCGTCCTATCCGAGGTGCAGTGGCACCCAAAGGAGCAAAACATACGCATGACGCGCTCATCGCAAAAAACCGGCGGAGACTTTCTCGCCAAAAAGAGCGACGTTAACAAGCTTCGGGCAGACCTGCCCGCACTTAGTGATGTGCTTGTGGTTGAAGACGAAACGCTCGATGCCGAGCGTTTAAAGGCGACCCTGCGCGTTATGTTCGGATACGAGTTAGAGGTGCGACGCGCGTCTACGGCAGCAAGCGCGGTCGATTGCGTCATGGATCGCCAGCCGGATCTCGTGTTTCTTGACGACATACTGAAACCATCCGACAACGCGACACAAACAATTCCATTCCTGCGCCGGGCCAATTACAACGGCCCAATCATCGTCATCAGCAGTCAGGTGACTCGCAATCGGCGCAAAGAACTCCTCGACGCCGGCGCCAGCGACGTGATCCACAAAGATGACGTGGACAGCGAGGAACTTGCGGAATCGATGATCCGAGTTCTCAAACCGGGTAACACGGCCGGCGAGACCGCCTCAGCAAGATCGAAGGCTAAGAAGTCCTAGCGTCCTAACGCGGGTGGCGCTCGCGCTACGCCCTGGGTTCACCACCGCACCTGGAGCAAACCGATCTCAACCCGGGACAAAACGCCGGCCGGCTGAGACATTTTGGACCGGGCTGTGACAATCGGCGACGCAGTCCAAATATCCGAACCTCCGCGACAGTCAGACGTCCGCGAGAAGGGGCCTTACAACACAGTATATTGTGTTGTTTATCAATGAGTTGTCTTGAACGGCCGTCGTCGCAATTGGAGCCCCATTTCTCCCGAACGCCGATCAATTGCGCCGTTAACCGGAATGAGTTTTGCACAGCCTGTGCGGCAAGGTGCCGTGATAACTTCTGGTTGCTTGCCGCAGTGCACAATTTTTGCCTTTTTTGGGTGGTCTTGGCGCTGCACAAAAATTTTGAGCCGATTAAGTGAAGGGGGATCCCTGATGAAAAAGAGACGCGCCGCAGCCCTGATCGCTGCGCTCTCGATGACCGGCACCCTGGCCGGAACCGTCGTTGCAGAAGAATTCAAGCTTCCGCCCCAAGTCACGCCTGCATTGCGGGCGGCGTGCGAGGCCGACGTCCGCCGCATGTGCGTCGACAAGAAGCCGACATACGCGAAGGTCAAGCGCTGTGTCCTCGCCAACTTCTCCCGCTTCGGAAAGCACTGCAAGATTCAGATCGCACTCGCCGGTCTGAAACGCTAAGCGTCGAACCACTCGACCGGCCAAGAGACTCAAGAATCAAAAAAAAATGGCGCCGCGAACTCTCAGGTTCGCGGCGCCGTTCACATATGGCGATTGAGGTGTAGCCCCGTCTTCGCAGCTACGCCGCCTTGGCGGCAGCGGGCTTCGCCGTCTCCGCGAAATAGGCCATGGCCGCATCCACGCCGCCCTTCTTATGCGGCACACCCGCCAGACCGAGGCCCATCTCCACGCCGCCCAGAGCACCAATGATCGTAAGCTCATTGGTGTCGCCCAGATGGCCGATCCTGAAGCCCTTTCCAGCGAGTTTGTTGAGGCCCGTGCCAAGCGACATGTTGAACGTCTCAAGCACGGTCTTGCGGAAGGCATCGGCATTGTGCCCGTCGGGCATTTCAACAGTCGTGACCGCAGGCGAGTAATATTTTGGATCACGGCACCACAGGTCCAGGCCCCAGGCCGTCACCGCACGGCGCGTGGCCTCGGCCAATCGCTCGTGCCGGGCAAACACGTTGTCGAGCCCCTCTTCATTCAGCATGTCGATAGCTTCGCCGAGCCCGTATAAAAGGCCTGTCGCCGGCGTATAAGGGAAGAAGCCATTGGCATTATTCGTCAGCATGTCGTTCCAATCGAAGTACGATTTTGCGAGCTTTGCTGTCTTGGCGGCGTCCAGCGCCTTTTGGCTGATGGCGTTGAAGGAGAGCGCAGGCGGCAGCATCAGACCCTTCTGCGACCCCGAAATCGTAACGTCGATGCCCCACTCATCGTGACGCAGATCCATAACACCAAGCGAAGAGATCGTATCGGCCATCAGCAGCGCCGGATGCTTGCACGCATCCATCGCCTTGCGGATCTCTTCGATCCACGAGCGGCAGCCCGTCGACGTTTCGTTATGGACAACGCACACGGCTTTGATCTCGTGCGACTTGTCCTTGGCAAGCCGTGCCTCGATCAGGCTTGCCTCTGCGCCGATCCGCCAATCGGTCGGCAGAAACTCGGGAACGAGACCAAGGCTTTCGGCCATCGTGTTCCAGAGCAGCGCAAACTGGCCGGTCTCCACCATCAGAACTTTGTCACCCGGCGAAAGCGTATTGACGAGCGCCGCCTCCCAGGCACCCGTGCCCGAGGAGGGAAAAATGACGACGGGGTTCTTGGTCTTGAAGATCGTCTTGACGGTCTCAAAAACGCGCGTGCTGAGCTTCTGAAATTCCGGGCCGCGGTGGTCCAGGATCTGCCGCGACATGGCAGCAAGAATGCGCTCAGGAATCGGCGTCGGGCCGGGAATTTGCAGAAAGTGACGGCCAGGCTGGTACGGCTCGCTCGACATCTCGGTTCCTTTCTCAGCATTCGGGCGTGTATAGGCTGTCGGCAAAGAGCTCAAAGCGTACGGCCTATGCCGAATTGCCAAATTTCATGGCAACCTGCCCATTGGGAGGACAGCTATAGGTGCACACGCGAAAAGCCGTCAAGCAGCCAGCGTCGGCAGACCCTGCGGCAAAACCATACGCTAGGCCTCGGCGAAACCGGTAAATCCGCATAAGGGATGCGATCGGCTCAGCCGGTAAGACCATGATGAGGGAGATAAGGCGGACATGAACGACCTCTGGAATCTGAGCGCCACCGAGGCCGCCGGCCAGATCCGCAGAAATTCGCTGACATCGGAGAGCCTTGTAACGGCATGCCTAGAGCGCATCCGCGCACGCGATGACACCATCAAAGCCTGGGTACACCTCGATCCGGAGCTCGCCCTGACCCAGGCGCGCGAACGCGATGCCGCCCAACGCGCCGCAAAGCCACTTGGCAGACTCCACGGCATACCGGTCGGCATTAAAGACATCATCGATACCGCCGCCTTGCCAACGGAAAACGGCACGCCGGTCTTTGCCGGCCGCCAGCCCGGCACCGACGCAAGAGTTGTCCAGCTCCTCATCGCTGAAGGCGCCGTCATCCTCGGAAAAACAGTGACCACCGAACTCGCCTTCTTTGGTCCGGGCAAGACCCGCAATCCGCATGATCCAACGCGCACGCCCGGCGGCTCATCTTCGGGTTCGGCAGCAGCTGTCGCCGATTACCACGTACCGCTCGCCTTAGGCACGCAGACGGCCGGTTCCATAATCCGCCCTGCATCCTACTGCGGCGTGCTTGGCATGAAGCCGACATTCGGCACCGTGCCTCGCGACGGCGTGCTGGAGCAATCTCCACCCCTCGACACCATCGGCGGCTATGCCCGCTCTGCAGCCGACATGGCGTTGCTGATGGCCACCTTAGTCGAGCCGCAAAATCCCGATTTGGAGCGCCGGACAAACTTCAGCCGGCCACCACGTTTTGCTTTTGTGAAATCTCCATCATGGCCGGAAGGCGAACCCGAAATGCAGGCTGCATTCGCGAACCTCCAGTCCAAGAAGACCGATATAATCAAAGAGGTGGACCTTCCCGCCTTGTTCCAGGAAACGTCAGGTTTGCAGAAGGCCGTACAGTTTCGCGACATCGCACGGAATTATGGTCCGATCCTCGACGCCAACCCCGGCATTATGAGCGACAAGCTTGCGGAAGTGATCGCCGCCGGACGCACCGTGAGCGACGACGGCTACCAAGAAGCGCTCGCCATGCGCGAACCGCTGTACCAGTCTTTGGCTCCGATCCTGTCGGATTACGACGCCATCCTGACACCGGCCGCAACCGGTGTAGCACCCGTCGGCTTGGACTCCACGGGATCTCCGATTTTCAACTTCCTCTGGACCTACCTGGGAATGCCGGCCGTTAGCATCCCGCTCCTCAAATCGAACAATCTGCCGCTCGGCGTCCAACTTGTCGGAGCGCGCGGCGCTGACGCAAAGCTCCTGTCGGCAGCCAGCGCATTGCTCGGAGATCCATGACAATTGCAGCCGCTGCCCCTTCGATTGAAGAGGCAGCGGCGGGTCGTCTCATATCTAAGGACTGCGGCCCTAGCGCAAAGCGCGCGACTCTAAAGGCAAGGACGTGCCTCAAAGTCACAGCCCCAGCCGCCACCCGACCGGCTGCAACGCATCGACTTGCTCCTGGCGCGCGAAACGCGAGCCCAGTCGCTGCCGTACTCCATCGCAGTAAAAGAAGCCCACGACCGCATGGCTGCCCTCTGAGCCGCCTTGCGCGTCCGCTGACCGGCACTTGAGCCATAATGATAGTGGCTCGACATGCACAATCGCCCACGCTCCCGGCGCAGGTCATGCATGGAAGCAAAACCAGTTTGATCCGCATAAACTGGGAACGGAGTGAGCGTCAGGATCACGCCGCCAATAGCTATGAGTCGTTTTAGCATGGAGGTCCTCATCATTGGGCGTCAACGATTCCAACTTCTGCAGATTATGCGCCATTTTTGATGACCCAGATCAAGATCCGACGAAAGGAGACTGGGGAGCTGATGCAAAAGAGCCGCAGCCCCGAAGGTCGTGACCGATGTGGGGACTCTCATAAAATGCGCAATCTCATGCTGCGGCCTTGCCGCGTGCCTTCACCCCAGCCGCGCGAATGGCCCCGATGTTGGCCGCATAACTGTCGCGCGTTCCGCCTTTGAAAACAGCAGAACCCGCCACCAAGACGTTGGCACCGGCTGCTGTCACAAGCGGCGCCGTTTCCGGCGTAATCCCTCCGTCGACCTCGATATCGATTGGGCGGTTGCCCACCAACGATTTGACCCGCGCAATCTTATCAACAACGGCCGAAATGAATGCCTGCCCGCCGAAGCCGGGATTGACCGTCATCAGCAGAATGAGATCGACGCGATCGAGCACAGGCTCAATGGCCGATTCAGGTGTGCCGGGATTGATTGAGACGCCTGCCTTCTTGCCAAGCGCACGAATAGCCTGCAGCGACCGGTCAAGGTGCGGCCCCGCCTCGGCATGCACAGTGATGATGTCAGCACCCGCGTCGGCAAAGGCAGCGAGATACGGATCGCAAGGCGCAATCATGAGATGGCAATCAAAGATTTTCTTCGAGGCGCCGCGAATCGCCTTCACCACCGGCGGCCCGAACGTGATGTTTGGAACGAAATGTCCGTCCATCACATCGAGATGGATCCAATCGGCCCCCGCCTCATCGACGGCGCGAACCTCGTCCCCGAGCGACGCGAAGTCAGCGGATAGAATCGACGGAGCAATAATGAGCGGTCGAGACATGGGGTCCCTCGCATTGGGCATCTGTCCGAAATCGGTTACACGCCGGTTCGCAATCCAGCAAGCCCACCGAGCCGCTTTTCCAAGATCGTGACTAAAAGAACGTTCGCCGTTTGCGCTCGATCAGCTGAAGAATCATGGGAGTGAGGATCAGCTGCATGGCCAGATCCTGCTTGCCCCCTGGAATAACGATGACATTTGCGCGCGACATGAAGCTGTCGTGGATCATGGACAGCAAATAGGCGAAATCAATGCCGCGCGGCGACTTAAAGCGAATGACTACCATGGATTCCTCTGCCGAGGGTATCCAACGGGCAATAAAGGGGTTTGATGTATCGACGGTCGGAATGCGCTGAAAGTTGATATCGGTCTCGGTGAACTGCGGGCAGATGTATTTCACGTAATCAGGTAGACGGTGCAGAATGGCGTCCGTCACGGCCTCCTGCGAATAGCCGCGCTCCACCTTGTCACGCTGAATTTTTTGAATCCACTCGAGGTTGATGACAGGGGTGACACCAATCTTGAGATCGGCGTACTTCGCAATGTTGACGTTCTCCGTTATCGCGGCTCCATGCAGGCCCTCGTAAAAAAGAACATCGGTCCCGTAAGAAATCTCCTCCCAAGACGTGAACTGACCGATAGGGGTGTTGTGAAGCCGCGCCTCTTCATCGTCGTGAATGTAATGCCGCGTTCTGCCGGTACCGATCTCGCCGTATGAGCGAAAGACGGCTTCCAATTCAGAAAGCAAGTTGGCGTCTTCGCCAAAATGACTGAGAAATGGATTGCCGTTCGCCGCAGCCTGGTCGGCTACGCGTTGCATCTCGTCACGGTCGTACCTGTGGAATGCATCGCCCTCGATGAAGGCCGCATTGATATTTTCACGTCGAAAGATTTGCGCAAACGTGCGCCGAACCGAAGTCGTGCCCGCACCGGAGGATCCGGTCACCGAAATGATGGGATGCTTGGCGGACATTCCGCGTGCTCCTGCCGTTTTGCCCCATTCATGCAGCCACGGCACCCTCCAATCAAGTGCGGAACAAACCTCGTTTGGTAAAGAGCGGCGAGCGTTCACCAAGACCGTGGGGTTCTTTTAGAAGCCGAACAACGTAGTCGACCTCCGATCGTGAGCCCACGACGATCGGTGTTCGCTGGTGCAAAGATGCAGGTACCACACTGAGAATAGGCTGCCGGCCGCAGGATGCCCCGCCGCCGGCCTGCTCGACCACAAAGGCCAAGGGGTTGGCCTCGTAAACCAAACGCAGCCGCCCAAGGGCATAGTTTTCGCGAAGGTCGCCGGGATAGAGGAAAATACCGCCGCGGGTGAGAATACGGTAAACGTCGGCGACGGGTGAGGCCGTCCAGCGCATATTGAAGTCTTTGCCGCGCGGGCCCTCTCGGCCACGTAGCAAATCGTCGGTATAAATCCGGATCGCATCCTCCCAATGCCTGTAGTTCGAGGCATTGATCGCAAACTCGTTCGCCGCCGGAGGGATGGTTGCCGAATACTGGATAGGCAAGAATTTTCCGTCACTACGATCGAGCACGAACAGATGCGTACCGTCACCCACCGTAATAACCAGCGATGTGAACGGGCCGTAGACCGCGAATCCGGCCGCACGTTGCGCGCTTCCCGGTTGCAGGAAGCTTGAATCGTCGACACCGCCCGCCAGCGACGGCAGCACCGTAAAAATCGTGCCGATCGAGGTGTTGGCATCGACATTTGAGGAGCCATCGATCGGATCGGCCGCAACCGCCAGCGGCGCACCCGCCTTCATCGGCAAGGTCCATTCCAGCTCCTCCGACGCGTAACAGGCGACCGGCGCGTCCTTCAGGCATTCTGCAATGATACCGTCCGCTTGCACGTCAACATTCTTTTGCGGATCGACGCCGCTTTGCTTTCCGGTGAGTTGACCAAGCGGACCCGCTAAAGGGCCTTTTGAGACAAGCTCAGAAATCTTTCGGCAGGCCTCNNCGGCCATCTTTGGCCCATCGCAAAAGGTAGGCCTCGAGATCTCTTGGTTCTGACATGCCGCCCGCTTGGAGTTGACCACCAAGCCCCTAACTCCTGTGTCGTGTAAGGCTATGCCCTTGTTCCGACAGTCGAGGCAATCACGAAAATCGCCTCTTCCCGACTCTCCCCGGGCGATCATCGATTCTTCATCCGATCGCCGGCGCCTCCCGGGGCACTCTTGGTTAGCAAATTCTTAACCGCGTTACAAAATTCAAAGCGCCCGTCTTCTGTTTACGTTTGCCTTGTAAGTTTAGGCATCATTCAAGAGTTGCCCCGCCACCGATTGCAGGTCGTACATGAGTAACACTTCCGGTTCGCTCGGGCAGACCGATGCAGGTCCTGTCGAACAGGCCATCCGGCGCTGCTACACCGCGCTACTTGGGGTCGCGGGCTTTTCTGGCGTGATCAACGTGCTGGCTTTGACCGGCTCGCTGTACATGCTGCAGATCTACGACCGCGTTTTGCCCTCTCGCAGTGTCCCGACCCTGGTCGGTCTTACGATTCTTCTTGCCGTCCTCTATTTCGCCAACGGTCTCCTCGACTTCTGCCGCGTCCGGATCATGAACCGTGTCGGCGTACGTATCGACAACCAGCTGCGCGAAAAAGTTTTCGGCGCGGTTCAACTGCTACCACTGCGCATGCGTGGCGGCGCCGATGGGCTTCAGCCCGTCCGCGACCTCGACCAGATCCGCGGCTTCCTCTCCGGAATGGGCCCGACTGCATTCTTCGATATGCCGTGGGTCCCTGTCTATATCGGCGTCATTTTCCTGCTGCACCCTTCACTCGGCATTTTCGCGGTTTGCGGCGCTCTAATTTTGGTCGCCATGACACTGGTCACCGAATGGAAAAGCGCAGGGCCAATGAAAGCCGCCGCGAAAAGCGGTTCCGAACGAATCGCCTACGGCGAAATTGCAAGGCGCAACGCCGAGGTCATCCGGGCGATGGGCCTGGGACCGCAATTGCAGCGCCAATGGGCGACGATCAATGGCCGATACCTGACCCAACAATTGGCCGCCTCCGACGCCACAACAGGCATCGGCGCATTCTCGAAAGTCGCCCGCCTGCTGCTGCAATCAGGGATCCTAGGCCTGGGCGCCTATCTTGTGATCCTAGGTGAGGTCTCGGCGGGCACCATCATTGCCGGTTCGATCATCATGTCGCGCGCGCTCGCCCCCATCGAGACGGCCATCACCCATTGGCGCAGCTTTGTCTCGGCGCGGCAAAGCCATAACCGCCTCGTCACCTTATTCAGAGCGATCTCGGAAGAAGACCTCAACCCGATTGAATTGCCAAAACCCGAAAAGTCTCTGGTCGTGCAGGGTCTCACCGTCGCGCCTCCAGGCGTCGCAAAGCCCGTCGTCCACGGCGTGAACTTCACGCTCGAAAGCGGAGAAGGTCTTGGCATCATTGGACCAAGCGCCTCGGGCAAATCAACCTTGGCGCGCGCGCTCGTCGGTGTCTGGCAGCCGGTGCGCATGGGCGGAAGCGTACGCCTCGATGGCGCAACCCTCGATCAATGGGCCCCGGAGAAGCTTGGCCGGCACATCGGCTATCTGCCCCAAGACATAGAACTCTTCCCTGGCACGGTGGCAGAGAACATTGCCCGCTTTGATCCCGAAGCAAGTGACGAGTCCATCGTCTCAGCTGCAAAGGCGGCCGGCGTCCACGACATGATCGTGCACCTCTCCGACGGCTATCAAACGCAGATCGGCGAACGCGGTCTTGCCCTTTCGGCCGGACAACGCCAGCGCGTGGCTCTCGCACGCGCGCTCTATGGCGATCCCTTCCTCGTTGTTCTCGATGAGCCGAACTCAAACCTCGATTCTCAGGGCGATAATGCGCTAACGGGCGCCATCCAAAATGTCCGGAAACGCGGTGGTATCGTCGTCGTCATCGCCCACCGTCCGTCGGCCCTGGCCGGCGTCGATACCGTTCTTGCCCTAGCCAAGGGTCAGGTCCAGGCCTGCGGGCCCAAGGAAGAGGTGCTTCGCGCCATTCTCCAGCCGCAGGCGGTTCATAAGCACGCGCAATCGACCACCACTCCCACGCCGATTGGTCCGGGCCTCAAGATCGTTGCCGATTATCCGACGGGGCCCACGCCATGAGCACCGGCGCAGCAGAAGACTCCAGACCGACACCAACCGGTCAGACCCAAACGTACGTCNNCGTCTTGAGCGGGCTCGCCGTAACCTTCTTGCTGGTTGGAGGTGTCGGCGTCTGGGCCGCACAAACCAACATCGCTGGGGCCGTCATTGCGCCCGGAATCGTCGTTGTCGAATCGAGCGTCAAGAAAGTTCAACATCCGACCGGCGGCGTTGTTGGCGAAATCTACGTCAAGAGCGGTGACAAAGTTAAAGCTGGCGACCTCCTTCTTCGTCTCGACGAAACCGTCAACAAAGCCAACCTGCAAATGATCGCCAACCAGCTCGACGAGCTGGAAGGCCGAGAGGCCCGCTACAAAGCCGAGCGCGACGGCAAGGCATCCATCGAGGTGCCTGAGAGTTTGAAGGGCCGGAAGAACGAGCCGAACGTGGCCGAAATCCTGTCGGGAGAGCAGGCCCTGTTCGAAAGCCGGCGCCGGTCACGCGAAGGCCAAAAAGCCCAACTTCGCGAACGCATTTCGCAGCTCAACGAAGAGTACGAGGGGATTACCGGCCAGATCGCGGCCAAGGCGCGCGAGATCGAGCTCATTTCCGAAGAAATCGACGCGATGGAAGAACTCGAATCCAAACGCCTCGTACCGCTGCAAAGGCGTATCGCGTTACGCCGCGATGCCGCCCGCCTCAACGGCGAATTGGGAGCCTTGAAGGCAGCGGCCGCCCAGACCAAAGGCAGAGTCGCGGAAATCGAGCTGCAGATCTTGCGCATCGATCACGACTTCAAGACTGACTTGATGAAAGAGCTGCGCGACAACCAGGCCAAGCAGGCCGAGTATGTCGAGCGTCGCGTCGCCGCCATGGATCAGCTGAAACGTGTTGAACTGCGCGCGCCCCAGGACGGTGTCGTACACCAGCTCGCGGTTCACACCGTAGGTGGCGTCGTCAACCCGTCCGAACCCGTCATGTTGATCGTGCCCGAAGACGACCGCCTCGTCGTCGACGCCCGCGTCTCACCCCAAGACATCGAACAAGCCCTCTTGAGCGACACGGCGCTCGTGCGTTTCTCAGCCTTCAATCAGAGAACAACCCCGGAAGTCATCGGCCGCGTTCTGCGCATCTCGCCCGACCTGACCGTCGACAAACAAACCGGCGAATCCTATTTTTCGGCGCGCATCGAGATTCCCGACGAAGAGTTGGCCAATCTCGGCGACGGAAAGCTTGTGCCGGGCATGCCGGCCGACGTGCAAATCCGCACGCAAGACCGCACAGCCCTCTCCTATCTGATGAAACCTTTGGAAGATCAGATCTCCAGAGCTTTCAAGGAACGCTGACCTCCGGAGCGTGCAATCTTCACCGCCGGCCGACGCTCAAATAGCGGAGGCCAGCCTCCCGTACGGCCTGTGGCGAGAAAATATTCCTGAGATCGACGATAAGATCACCGTTCATAGCTGCGCGCGCAGCATCGAGATCAAGCGCACGGAACTCGTTCCACTCCGTCAGCACCACCAAGACGTCGGCACCCTGGAGCGCACTCGGCGCGCTCTCGCACCACACGACACCAGGCATCAACGGCTCGGCATTTTTGCGGCCCTGTGGATCATAGACACGCACCGTGGCGCCCCGCTCCTGTAACATCGGCACGATCACCAAACTTGGCGCGTCGCGCATATCATCGGTATTTGGTTTGAAGGTCACCCCCAGAACGGCAACCGTTTTTCCACGCACCGAGCCGCCGGCAGCTTCTTCGATGCGGTGCGCGGACGCAATTTTCCGCTCGTGATTGACGCGCTCGACCTGCTCAATAATCGAGACGGGGCTCTTGGCTTCCCGCCCCGTACGGATAATGGCGGACACGTCCTTTGGAAAACAGGAGCCACCGTAACCCGGACCGGGGTGAAGAAATTTTTCGCCGATACGCCGGTCCTTGCCGATCGCCGAAGCCACCTCTTGAACGTCAGCACCGACGGACTCGCACAAGTCGGCAACCTCATTGATGAAACTGATCTTCATGGCGAGAAACGCGTTCGCGGCGTACTTGGCAAGCTCTGCCGATTCCCGAGACACAAACATCACGGCAGATCCGCGCAGCAACAGCGGCCTGTAAAGCCGGCCCAAAACGTCCTGCGCCCGTTCGTCATCCGTACCGACAAGCACGCGATCGGGGTGCGTGAAATCGCTGATGGCAGACCCCTCGCGCAAAAACTCGGGATTGGAGCAAACCGCGATATCCGCATCCGGCCGAACCGCCCTCAACCGCTCTTCGATCTGCCGGCTCGTTCCCACAGGCACGGTCGACTTCGTGGTAATGACCGTAAAACCGTCGAGGTGAGGCGCAAGCTCCTCGACCGCTGCAAATACATAGGAGAGATCTGCGTAACCATCGCCGCGGCGCATCGGCGTTCCAACCGCGAGAAACACAACGTCGGCGTCTTTCACGGCGGGCCCGAGGTCCGCAGTAAAGTGCAACCGCCCGGCCTCCATATTGCGGCTCATGAGAGCATCGAGTCCTGGCTCATAGATCGGAGAGACACCGCGACGCATATCTGCCAGCCGGTCTTCGTCCTTGTCGACGCACGTGACATCCCAGCCAAAGTCGGAAAAGCAGGCCGCGGATACCAGCCCGACATACCCGGCGCCGATCATGCAGACTTTCAAGGAAGACCCTCCGCAGCGGAAATTTGTTTGGAACCGCTACCCCATGCCAACGGCCCGGCGCAACCACTCCGTTATGTAGGACACGCCGGAAGCGGCTCAAGGCACCGGCAAACGAATTTACCCGGACGCCCGATGACCACCCGATCGTTTCGAATTAAGCATTAAGAACGCTGATATTGCCGAAAGCTATGCAAATGCCTTCCATCGGCAATGGATAACGCGACCGGAACAGCCTAAACCACGGGCGCGCCGTAGCCCGGGCTGTAGGGCACGGGGCCGGAAAACGCGATCACATCGCCCTCGTCAAGCACGGCGTCCGTGTTGACCACACCGCCTTGGTAGAGCCCAGGCGTAATGTCCCGCCCATTCTTGAGAACCAGGTAGATATCAGGGATCGGAAGTTTGAACTTGGCAATGAGATCGCCGACCGTTGTCCCCACGGCAACTTCA
>JABAHR010007741.1_pt1 | contig 15877 bp, 18 predicted proteins | sample 7062101 | NCBI WGS metagenome assembly JABAHR01 (sample SAMN14534553, study PRJNA622989) | marine sediment metagenome | biome: marine biome [ENVO:00000428]; feature: marine pelagic biome [ENVO:01000023]; material: deep marine sediment [ENVO:00002113] | place: India: Gulf of Kutch | collected... | reverse complement strand
AAGTTCTGTTTCCGGATTTTATTTCTCCCATTCAAAATCTAAGTACTTCAATGTTGGAAAATTAGATAAAGATCAAATAGAGGATTATGCTTTTAGAAAGAATATTACAGTAGAAGAAGCAGAAAAATGGCTGCAGCCTAATCTGGGTTATAACCCATCTGATTGATTAAAAAAACTATATGGCATATAGCGAAAAACTTTCTAAAAGAATTGAAGATATATTAAAGCCGCATGATGGTATTACAAAAAAGAAGATGTTTGGTGGAATATGTTTTCTCCATTACGGAAACATGCTTTGTGGAATAAACGAAGATAAACTAATGGCAAGGGTAGGACCTGATAAATACGAAGATTGTCTAGAGTACACGTATTGCACTGAAATGAATTTTACTGGAAAGCCGATGAAGGGAATGGTCTATGTATCGGAGCAAGGGATTAAAAGCAAAGAATCACTTAATAAGTGGATAAATCTGTGTATGAAATTTGTAGGTTCTCTACCAAAGAAATAGTAAATTATTCTGAGCAGTTTTTAATAAATTCTTTCCATTTTTGAGGCAGTTCATTTTCATTCAATAATTGTTCTAATGCTTGTGGTTCAGCGCATACAGAGCATGCATCACATTCATCCTTTTCAAGTGGGCATAATTCTGGGCAAGATTGACCGTAAATGCTAATACATAATTTTTCAATGTCTTCTTTCATCTTCTAAAATTTAGCTATCAAGCCCTGTAATCTTTGCTACAAGAGATTTTCTTTCTTCAAAATCATATTTTCTCATCATCTCTATCCTCTGAGCTTCGGGTGATCCTCCTCCATGTATTCCTATAATAGAATACCAGCCTCCCTGATAAGAAGCAGTAATATCTTCGAGCAGTCTTGCCATTTTAAGTCGTTTGTCTGAAGGGATATAATCACTTGCTTTTAGATAAGTAGATAGTTTATTTCCAACCTCTGGTATCTCCATATCTTCTGGAGAGGGTGAGGCTACGAGTATACCGCCTGATACTTCATGGGCTACTTTATACATATCATATATATGTGTGCCCTGTAGGAGTTTACCGATATTGGCATAAACAGGGTCCGGACTAAAATTGCCAGCAGGTGTTTCTTTTCCAAATACAGCTGATGTCACGCCACAGGCATAGAATGATTCAACATATTTAATAAGCTCTGTAATGCTTTGTCTTATATGACCTACTTTATTCGGATTTAATCCATTAGCCTCTGCCATGGTTGTAGAAGCGCCTATAAGCATATCTCCAAGTCCTGCTCTGGCACCTATGCAGCTTACCCTGTGGTGAGTAGCAAAGGATTCGGTGAGAAGACCTGCATACTGCCATTCACCAGCAAGAAATACTCTCTCCCAGGGCACAAACACATCATCGAACAAGATTTGTGCCGTGGCTTGTCCATATTTATTAGATAGTTCAGCAGAGCATTGCTGTGGTCTTCCTGCTTCCCTTGATACCATTTCTACTCCCTTTGTATCAATCGGAATAGCAAAAGAAAGCGCATAGTCTGAATCTTTTTCTGTCATAGTCCTGCATGGAAGCACTATTATCTCATGTGTGTACGGTGCGCCTGTTACAATGGCTTTAATTCCCCTTACGGTAATTCCTTTTTTAGTTCTTTTGACTATCCTTAAATATAGATCAGGATTATTTTGTTCATGCGGTCTTTTGGTTCTGTCGCCCTTTGCATCTGTCATAGCAACGCATGTGGTTAAATCCTCATCCTGAAGATAATTCAAATACTCAAGAAATCTGGGATGATAGTCTGTATCAGATTTCGAGTCTACAAGATGTGTGTTTTCATAAAGTGCATTTAGAGCGTCATGACAAAGATACCTCTGTGCACAACCTGTAGTTCTGCATAACAACCTTGTCATCTCAAGTTTTTTTAAAAGATCGTCGGTATTGGTATTAATATGCAGCAGTCTGCTAACTTTTTTCCCCGTGATATGGGATGTTGCAAGCATTATATCTTCATAGTCAGGGTTTTGAGAGTATTCATAAGTAAGAGAAATGGCATTTATACCAGGAAACAGCATTGGCTCATCTGCAACACTTTCTATTTTATTTCCTTTTAAATAAACAACTGGATTTAGTTCTCTCAGACTTTGTACAAATTGCTCAGGGGTTTTCATATTAATGCTCCACTAATACATTAAAATAATATTTAATTATCAGCAATCAGCAATATCCAAAAATCTTCTGCTTGGTTTTCCGGCAAGGAATGACCTAAGTTTGTCTAATGTTCCAGAAGAAACTCTCCATTCATGATATTTATGATAAGCATCAGGTGATGCCCATTTTTCAACAAGTATCATTAAATCTGAATCCTCTTCATCAAAACATACATCTATACCTTCATTTCCCTCAAATGCTCTAGTATCAGGTAATATTCCTCTCATATAAGATACTAGTTCTTCTTTTGTTCCTGGTTTTATTTTAACTTCTGCGATTAATACTACACTCATAATATTTGCTCCTTATAAATTATTTCCTAAATAAATTGACTTTAATATTCTTGAATGATTTGAATTCAAGAGCGTTGCCGCTTGGGTCTAAGAAAAACATGGTCGCCTGTTCTCCCGTCTTTCCCTTGAACCTTATATATGGTTCTATCACAAACTCTAAATATTTTCCAGTTAATCTGTCAGATAGTTCTATCCAGTCATTCATTTCCAAAACTACTCCTGCATGTGGCACAGGTACTGAATGTCTATCCACAGGATTAAAATGTAGATCTACCTTTCCATCTTTCCCTATATTAGGATTTAAATGGCAGACGAACTGATGACCGTACATATTATAGTCAACCCAGTTTGTATCGCTTCTTCCTTCATCTAAGCCCAATATCTCTCCATAGAACTCTCTTGACTCTTTTATATCTCTTACCTGAACAGCTATATGAAAAGGTGTTAATTTCATGGTTAAAATAGTTTATAATAAATAGTTAAAGTGTTTTATTACTTGAATTAAAGTAGATTCTAGGTAGATATTATATCAGCAATATTGTATATGGATTAATATTATGAGCAAAAAATCATTAAATGTATATCTTGCAGGTGAAATTCATTCAGACTGGCGAGAAAGAATCATTAACGGTACAAAAGAGAAGGGGCTTGACGTTACATTCACATCTCCCGTCACAGACCATGAATCCAGCGATATGTGTGGAGTAAATATCCTTGGAGAAGAAGAAAAGCCATTTTGGCGTGATAGAAAAGGCGCAGGTCTAAATGAGATCAGAAGAAAAACGATGATTAACGATGCCGATCTTGTAGTAGTAAGATTCGGTCCAAAATATAAACAGTGGAATGCTGCCTTTGATGCTGGTTATGCCAATGCTCTCAGCAAATCAATTATCACTCTTCATGATGAAGAGCATGACCATGCTCTAAAAGAAGTTGATGCCGCTGCAAATGCTTCTGCAAGAACCCCAGAGCAAGTTGTAGAGATACTAAGTTATGTTTTATCGTAGGCATAAACTCTCTATATAAATATCTTGTTATTCAAAATTTAGGCTATTACTATATAAAACTGGTATAGTAGAGTTTTATTCTTAACAAAGGACTCAAGTTATGAACTTATCAAACATAAAAGCCATATTTTTTGATGCAGCTGATACCCTGTTTTATATAAAAGAAGGGCTTGGTAAAACTTATGCCGCTCCAGCTAGGAAATACGGTATAGATCCAGATCCCCAGGAATTACGAAATGCTTTCTCTAAACATTTTCCATCCGCTCCGCCTCTTGCATTTGGTGGTGTTTCAAATTCTGAAAGAAAAGCATTAGAAAAAGAATGGTGGTATCAGGTAGTAATAAAAGTATACAATGATGTTGGTATGTTTGATGAATTTGATAATTACTTTGATGATCTGTTCGAAGTATTCAGAACTACAGCTTGGAAGATTTTTCCTGAAACGAATCAAGTGTTAAAAGAAATAAGAAAACATGGCTATAAGGTAGTCGTCGTCTCAAATTTTGATTCAAGGGTCTATGATGTTTGTGGAAGTCTTGGAATTATAGAACATTTTGATGATTTTATTATTTCAAGTGAAACAGGATATGCCAAACCAGATCCTGAAATTTACAAGTTTGCACTACAGAGAAACAATTTAAAACCCGAACAATGTATCTTTATTGGAGACAACTACATAAACGATTATTCAGCACCTAAAAACTTAGGTATGAATGCACTGCTGCTAAACAGAGAGAATGAAAATGGTAATCATTCGGCAGAAAAAATATCAGACCTAAATGATCTTATAACATTACTGCAAAATAATGGGAGGCCATCATGACAGCGTCTTTATTGGCATTGCTGGTTGCATTTATCTGGGGAATAAATCCCATAATGGAAAAATTAAGCCTGGTGAAAGCATCTCCACTTAGTGTAATGACTGTACGATTTATTATTACTTCTATAGTTCTTCTGGGGCTTGCATCATATCATGGTAAATTCCAGGAAATAAATAATCTGGATACTAAAACATATATTTACATTTTTATTCCGGCTATACTGGCTGGGGTAGGACTATATGTCTATTTCATTGCTCTTGGAATGGGAGAATCATCCAAAGTCGTACCGATAGTTGCTACATTCCCACTTTTTACTGCAATATATGCATTTTTGATTTTGAAAGAGAGTTTTACAACACCTAAATTAATTGGAACATTCCTTATTGTTGCAGGCCTGGTAATACTAAACTGGAATAGTGTTGCAAAAAGCTAAACTTAGTGTTTTAAATCATCATTTTTAGTAAAGAGTATAAACGCCATAGCGGGTCTTTTTGAGGCGTCTCTCATAGCAAACTGTATGGTATCCAATACCCAGTCCTGATTTACCCACTCATTAATTACTTTTTCAATCTCTTCATCAGTGACCGTGGTTAGTTCAACTACTTTATAAATTGTCTTACTCATGAATTCTACTTGTTTATGGACTTTGCAATTTGTTTTGCAAAATATGTGATAATTAAATCAGCTCCTGCTCTTTTGATTGAAGTTAGTATTTCATTTACTACCTTATCTTCGTCTATCCATCCCATCTTTGATGCAGCCTTTACCATTGAATATTCACCACTTACATTATACGCGGCAAGTGGATGATTGAACTCTTCTCTCACAGCGCTTATTACATCCAGATAAGAAAGCGCCGGCTTTACCATCACTATATCTGCACCTTCTTCAATGTCCTGTTCAATTTCTCTTATTGCCTCTCTTACATTTGGCGGGTCCATCTGATAGGATTTTCTGTCTCCATACTTAGGTGCAGACTGTGCGGCATCTCTAAATGGCCCATAAAAAGCCGAGGAATATTTAGCCGAATAGGACATGATGATTTTATTATGGAATTCATTATCATCAAGTACTTCACGTATTTTAGCCACTCTTCCATCCATCATATCAGAGGGAGCTATAATATCCGCTCCTGATTCAGCATGCGAAAGGGCAGTTAATGATAATAGTTCCAGGGTTTCATCATTATCGACATAACCATCGTGAATAACTCCACAGTGGCCATGATCGGTATATTCACAAAGGCATAAATCTGTAATAACTACTAAATCTGGATATTCCTTTTTTATAGTCTTAACAGATGTTTGTATTATACCTTTTTTACTATAGGCTCCAGTTGCGATATCATCCTTTTTATCTGGAATTCCAAAAAGAAGAATAGCTTTAATGCCATATTTTGTAACTTCTTCTATCTCTTTTAAGGCATTATCAATTGACTGCCTAAATATTCCAGGCATAGATTCTATTTTTTCTGACTTTTTCGTACCCGTGATAATAAACATTGGATAGATTAAATCATTTACACTAACTTTTGTTTCCGTGAAAAGATCACGTATGTTCTGATTTAATCTCAGTCGTCTAAGTCTGGTAATTGGAAAAAACATTTTTATATTAGATCAAAAAAAAGGGTGTTATATATTAATATAACACCCTTTTTATATAACTTTTAATTAAGAATTAACTAATATCTGAGAATAATTAATCCCAAGGCTGGGTATTATCCTCTGGATTAGTTTGGTTCTTAAGCCATTTTTCTGATTTATAAATAGCAGGTCCATACACGAGAATGGTATTAATAGCGATAATACCTTCAGGAGTGTTACCAACCTGTTCGGCTCTTCTTTTTACATTCTCAAATATTGGATCTGGAATTTGAATTGTTACTTCAGCCATTTAATTGCCTCCTAAATTTAAATTAATCTGCGTCGCCAATACCTTTCTCTTTCCTGTAGTTATCAAGAACTTCTCTCTTAACCGTAGGTACGAGCTGCATTTCTACTGGCACTTCTCCTGGTAAAGAAGCTTTAAACTCTTCATCAGATAGAGGTATAACAGCTTTATCTACAGCATGTGTGGGATTATCGATCTGAGATTGATCAAGTTTCCAGTCTGTCATATTTTCTTCACCAAGACCAAACCTCTTTGTAAGTTTGTTGATTTCTTCCAGTCTTCCAGGAAGTGGTCCAGGAGCCTGAATGAGCTTTAATTCCTTAAGAAGTCTTACAGTCTCTTCATCTCTTTTAAAAGGATTACCTACCTTCCCTTCAAAAAACATTGTTTCAAAAGGAGGTCTGGGTCTTGTTCCTCCACCATCCATGCTTTCTGAAGGATAACCTACTGTCATAAGCCAACAGAATACATATGTTGGTCCTAAGTTGAACTTAGCTTTAACGTTTCTTCTGGCACCACCGCTAGCACCGTTTAGACATGTAGCAAGTCCCAGAGAAGAAGCAGCAACCATAGCATTCTGTATTGCATTACCAAGATCGATAGCTGCAAGTCTGTGAAGAACAAAGTCAGGAAGAAGTGAGGGAAGAGGAAAAAGCCTGTTTACCCTGTCATATTCCCAGCCGTGAGCTTTATCAAGAGCACCTGTTCTCATGAGGTCGTGAAGCTGCTGTCCCTGTGTGTCATAATTAGATAGATCGTAACACCAGAAAAACAGTATAGGAGCCATCTGAGTTGTAATCTGACTCCAGTCAGAAATAAATTCCCAAATCTCTGGGTCTTCATCTCTATATACTACAATAGCTCTTTGTCCGTTAAAGTTTCCGGCAGAAGGAGCAACTCTTGCAGCCTCAAGCATAGCCTGTACTTTCCATCTTTCTACTGGTTTGTTAGGTTCATACCATCTGATGGATCTTCTTACTCCCATAGCTTCGAATGCATCTAAAACTTTGACATTACCCGCTGCAGGTACTTCATCAATTAACAAATCACTCATTTTATTACCTCCTTAATGATTATAAATCGCCTTACTAATTTTTTATAATATTCTTAAATGAATGTCAAGCAAAATAATAGCCTTTATATAGAAAAATTAAATAATTTTGATTTATTTTTTCTAAATTCTATATATAATTGTTTAGTTCACAGATAATAGACAAAACTATAGAGCTTTTTTACAGGTCATAGTTTATTAAGGAGGGAATTTATGAGAGATGTATATATTCTAGGAGTTGGTACCACTAACTGTGGCCGTTTTCCTGACAAAGGAGCACATATACTTGGCAGCGATGCTGCATGGAAGGCCATATTAGATTCGGGAATACATGCAAGAAAGATCGAAATCGCTTTTTGCGGTCATGTATATCAGGGCATGGGAGTAGGACAAAGGACATTTAAAGAGATTGGTCTTGTAGGCCAGCCTGTTGTAAATGTAGAGGGAGCATGCGGAAGCGGAACACTTTCATTATGGGAAGCATGGAGATCTATTGCTTACGGTCAGTTTGATGTAGCCCTTGCACTCGGTGTAGAAAATTTAAGCAGAATCCTTTCAGGCGGACCACTACCACTAGAAGATGATGATATAGAAGTAGCACTTGGAATGGGAATGCCAGCTCTTTATGCAATGAGAGCCAAGAGATATATGGCTGAATACGGAACAACCGAAGAACAATTTGCAAATGTAGTCGTTAAAAGCAGAAAACACGCAGCACTAAACCCTATTGCACAGTATAGAAAACAGATATCAGTTGAGGAAATATTAAATTCACCAATGATTGCCGATCCACTTACAAGAAACCAGTGCTGTCCGGTTGGAGATGCAGCCGCTGCAGCAGTTCTTTGTTCAGAAGATAAAGTAAAAGAACTTGCAACAAAACAGCCTGTAAAAATACTTGGCTGTATTTCACAATCAGGAAAATACAACACACCAGATAAACTAATATGCGATCCATCGGAAAATGTAGCAAGAACATCAGCCATGGCTTATGAAATGGCAGGCCTTGGTCCAGAAGACATGGATCTTGCTGAAATACATGATGCATTTACTGTTGCCGAGATGATTGTTGTTGAAGCACTTGGTTTTTGTAAAAAAGGAGAAGGTGCTGAGCTTACTGATAGTGGCCGTACATCTTTAGGCGGCGATAGTGTTTGTGTAAACCCAAGTGGTGGACTTCTTTCAAGAGGACATCCCATAGGAGCTACAGGGTTACTACAGACTGCAGAGCTTGTATGGCATTTAAGAGGCGAGGCAGGAGACAGGCAGGTACCTGATGCAAAAGTTGGAATTATTGAAACTATGGGTGGAGCACAACCTGCCATGGACGGCATAACCTGCGTAGTTGCAATTCTAGGTGTCTAAATAATATTAGAAAACAAGGAGATACATAAAAAATGAGCGAAGATAAAGAAATATTTTTAGCTGAACTTTTTGAAACAAAACCCCATGTGCATTTGATTGGGGGTAAATGTAATAAATGCGGTAAATATACATTTCCTAAGTATGTTGCATGTCCTTTCTGTTTTACTGATGACATAGTAGAAGCCCCGCTTAGCAAAACAGGTAAACTTCATTCCTTTACAATGGTAAGAAGAAGCATGCCGGAATTTGTAGTTCCATATGGTCTTGGTCTTGTAGATTTCCCCGAGGGAGTAAGGGTAATGGCGCAAATTGATAAGGACTATATCGAAGACCTTGAACTAGAGGCTGATATGGAAGTGGAAATTGGTCCTGTAAGAAAAGGTAAAGACGGAAAGGATCTACATTCATATAAGTTTAAGCCTGCATAAAAAAATAAATAAAAATAAAAGTTGTATTAACAGACCTCTTTTGGATAATATAAAGTCCAAAAGAGGTTTTTTTATATCAAATTAATTAATTTCATAAATCTATGCTTAAAAAACCTGCTATAAAGCCGATTAATAAAATTCTGGTTGCCAACAGAGGCGAAATTTCCATAAGAATTTTCAGAGCCTGCTCTGAGCTTGGAATAACCACTGTAGCAATTTATTCCGAAGAAGATTCTCTTTCTCTTCATAGAAATAAAGCGGACGAGGCTTATTTAATTGGAAGGGACAAGGGCCCGGTAGAAGCGTATCTGGATATAGACGGAATAATTAAGCTTGCAAAGAATAAGAATGTAGATGCCATACACCCTGGATATGGCTTCCTGAGCGAAAATGCACAATTTGCCAGGGCATGTGAAGATGCCGGTATAAGTTTTATAGGTCCATCGCCTGATTCTATAGCACGTATGGGCGATAAAGCCGAGGGCAGAAAAATAGCTCAAAAGGTAGGTGTCCCGGTTGTACCGGGAACAGAGGGATTTGTTAAGACACAAAAACAAGCCTTTGATTTTGCAAAGAAAAGCGGCTTCCCGGTGATGGTAAAAGCTGCAATGGGCGGAGGCGGAAGAGGAATAAGGATATGCAGAGACAAAAAATCACTTATAGAGAATTTTAAACAATCAAGATCAGAGGCTAAGGCTGCTTTTGGCGATGATTCTGTATTACTTGAAAAATATATTGAAAATCCAAAGCACATAGAGGTACAGATCCTTGGAGATAAACATGGAAAAGTAATCCATCTTTTTGAAAGAGACTGCTCCGTGCAGAGAAGGCATCAAAAAGTAGTTGAGATTGCCCCGTCTTTAAACCTTTCAGCCGAATTAAAATCAATAATTTATGAATCTGCTGTCAAAATTGCAGAGGAAGTCGGCTATTTTAGCGCAGGAACCGTGGAATTCCTTGTAGAAGGTGAAAACTTCTACTTTATAGAGATGAACACAAGAATACAGGTTGAACACACAGTAACCGAGATGGTAACGGGTGTTGACCTAATTCAATCACAGATAAGGATTGCCGAAGGATATAAGCTCTCAGACAAAAAATTATCAATCCCAAAATCTCCGCGCATAAATGGCTATGCCATGCAGTGCCGCATAACAACAGAAGATCCTACTAATAATTTTCAGCCTGATATAGGAAGGCTTACGGCATACAGGTCTTCAGGTGGTTTTGGAGTAAGGCTCGATGCAGCAAGCGCGTATGTCGGGGCTGTAATTACGCCTTATTATGATTCCATGCTGGTTAAGATGACCACATGGGGAAATTCATTTGATCAATGTATCCTAAAAATGGACAGATCTTTACGAGAGTTTAGGATAAGAGGTGTTAAGACCAACATTCCCTTTTTACTAAATGTAATAAGGCATGAAATATTTATAAACGGACAGTGTGTGACTACTTTTCTAGACACTCATAAAGAACTATTTGATATAAGAGAGCCAAAGGACAGAGCCACAAAGCTTTTTAGTTATATTGGCGATACTATAATAAATACTTCTCTTAAAAAACCTGATATATGGAAAGAAAAACCCCCGGCTTTGCCTAAAGTACCTGAAATAATTGATATCGATACGAAAGTTAAGCCTGTACACAGAGAGATATTTGAAAATAACGGCCCTAAAGCCCTTAGTGAATGGATACTGGAGCAGAAAAAACTCCTCATAACCGACACGACATTCAGAGACGCTCATCAGTCACTGCTTGCAACCCGCATGAGGTCATACGATATTTTAAACATCGCAGAAGCTACATCTAATATTGAAAGCGACGTATTCTCGTTTGAGATGTGGGGTGGTGCCACGTTTGATGTATGTATGAGGTTTTTAAAAGAATCACCTTGGGAAAGGCTGCAGAGGATTAGGGCAAAAATGCCAAATGCTATTTTGCAGATGCTTCTAAGGGGTTCAAATGCCGTAGGCTATAAGAACTATCCCGATAATGTAGTAAAGGAATTTATAGAACTTGCTGCTAAAAACGGCATTGATCTTTTCAGGATATTCGACTGTTTTAACTGGATACCGAATATGAAGGTATCAATAGAGCAGGCACTCGAAACCGGAAAAATAGTAGAGCCTGCAATCTGTTATACAGGGGATATTACCGATCCTGGCAGAACAAAATATTCTTTAGATTATTATATTAAGCTTGCAAGGGAATTTGCAGATATGGGAGCGCATATAATTGCCATAAAAGATATGGCGGGCCTATGCAAACCTTTTGCTGCAGAAATTTTGGTAAAAGCTATAAAAGAAGAAACCGGACTTCCTGTTCATTTCCATACCCATGCAACCAGTGGAAACGCAGAGGCTACTATATTAAAAGCTGCCGAAGCAGGAGTAGACATTGTAGACGGTGCCATTAGCTCACTATCTGGAATGACCTCTCAGCCAAGCCTAAACGCAATAGTGGCTGCTATGGAAAATTCTGACCGCAATACGGGTCTTGATGTTAAGGGACTTAATAAACTAGCCTCATACTGGGAAGACGTAAGGGTGTTTTACTCCCCATTTGAAGGAGATATGAAATCATCCAATGCCGATGTGTATCTGTATGAAATTCCAGGTGGTCAATATACAAATCTTAGGGCTCAGGCAAATTCACTCGGGCTTGGAGACCGCTGGGAAGAGGTTAAAGAGATGTATGCGGATGTAAACATTCTTTTCGGAGATATTGTTAAGGTTACCCCTTCATCAAAAGTAGTGGGTGACCTAGCTCTATTCCTCGTACAAAATGATTTAACTACTGATGATGTGTTAACACAGGGAAATAAACTGAGTTTTCCGCAGTCAGTGATAGAGATGCTTATGGGACAGCTTGGCCAGTCCTATGGAGGATTTCCTGAAAAGTTAGTAAAGAAAGTTCTTGGTGGAGATAAACCGCTTAAGGTAAGACCTGGTGAGCTGCTTAAGGATGAGGATTTTGAAGGTACAAGAAAATATCTTACTGATAAATTTAATGTAGATATTAATGATACAGACCTTATTTCTTACCTTCTTTATCCCAAAGTATTTGAAGAATTCATTCAGCACAGGATTGAGTATGATGATACCTCATTTATCCCCACTAAGACATTTTATTATGGCATGGAGCCAAGTGAAGAGATAAGCGTAGTGATTGAAGAAGGCAAGACCCTGCTGATTAAACTCTTTGCCGTGGGTGAGATGGAAGCTGACGGAAGAATTCCTCTTCTTTTTGAGCTAAACGGCCAGTCACGCCCTGTAAGAATTAAAGATAAATCTGCAAATGTACTTCATGTAGCCCGCCAGAAGGCAGAACTATCAGATGAAAATGAAATAGGCGCACCTTTAAGCGGTAAGATCGTAAAATATCATGTAAAACAGGGTGATAAAGTGAAAAAAGAACAGCCGCTTTTTGTGATTGAAGCCATGAAGATGCAGACAAATATTAAGGCTTTAAAAGACGGTACTATTGATAAGATTGTAATTTCTGAGAATAACAGGGTAGAAGCGGGGGACCTTGTATTAAAGTTATCTTAAATCAAATATTAAGAGCATCTTCCTCAAGCCTTATCCTTCTTCTTAAAACAATAAGATTCAATAAACTGAACAATATCGCTGTGTAATAGCAGGAAAAAAGTAGGGGAATTACTGCAAATTCAATTATTACCGCAATATAGTTAGGGTGTTTAAAGTATTTATATGGGCCTGATGTAATTAAGTCTGTATCTTTAAGAACTAATATTTTCGTACACCATCTTTTACCTAAACTAAATATTGTCAAGTATCTTAAGCCTTGTGTACAGATAAAGATTATTAACAGGATGATCCAATATTCGTTGACATGTCTTTCTAGTAATATGAATTCTAATATAAAAGAAATAAAAAACAGATTGTGCATTATTACTATATATTTATAACCCTCTTTATCGTATTCAATTGCACCATTCGACCTAAGATAATTTTCATTTCTCTTTGATAAAATTAATTCTGATATTCTTTGAACAGTTAATAAGATAATAGAAATTATGAAATAGATCATTTTATTTGGAATAATATAAGTTCAGAGCTAAACCCTGGTCCCAGTGATGCTATTAATCCTAGCTCCCCTCTTTGATATTCGCCAGAATTCAAAAATTCGTTTATTACATATATGACAGTAGGCGAGGACATATTGCCGTAATTTTGTAACACTTTCTTTGTGTGTTTTGTAGAATCTCCGTTTAGATTTAAAGAGCTTTCAAATTCATCTATTATTTTTGTTCCTCCAGGGTGAAGAAGGAAATGTTTAATATCATTAGTTTCAAGATTATTAGTGTTGAGGAATTTAATAACTTCTTTAGAAACATTATTTCTTACTATATTAGGAATGTCCTTACTAAATATTGCCTTAAGACCAGATTCTACAAGCTCCCATCCCATGACATCAGTGCTGTCATAATAAAGCGTAGAATGAGTTTTTAGTATCTTTATCTTTCCCTGCTCGTCATAGTTGTCTCCACAAACAATTGCAGATGCAGCACCGTCTGAAAAAAGAGCCATTGCAATAAAATTACTCTTGGAATGATCACCATCAAGGAATGCCAGACTACAAAATTCAAGCGAGATTAAAAGTGTTAATCTATCAGGATATGCTAGAGAATATTCATAAGCCTTACTGAGCCCTACTGCACCACCCACACACCCAAGACCCCATATTGGTGTTCTTGTAATGTAGTTGTTTAGGTTAAGCTCATGTATTACAAGTGCGTCAATAGATGGAGTAGAAAGACCCGTGCTAGATACGAAAATTATATTATCAATATTATTGTTATAGGATTGTTTATGTTTGAGTACAAGATTAGAAGCTACTTTTGCCGCTTGCTCAGTATATAATTTATTTTTTTCTAAAAAACTATGTTTACTATCAAACCATTCTCTTCTACTAATAAACTGTCTTGTTTTTATTCCCGTATTGTTAAAGACATTATTAATCATATCAGAAGTGATATGAGAGTCTTTGAAATATTCTGCAGTAAATTCCATTACCTCTGTTTGAGGTATCTTAAATTCCAGGTCGGTTATTTGAGTATCTAGAATGATAGGCATTATAATTAATAGATAGCATAAAAGATTAATCTTACATTACTAACTAATAAAATTGATTGGAGATAAATACTTATATGGTAGAATTAAATTTCATATTTATTAACTTATCTTAAGGAGGCAAGAGCATTGGAATTTAATCTAATAAAAGGGGATGTACTAAAACTAAAAGCAAACGTAATTGTAGTATCCAAATTTGAGGATGAATCGATTTCAAAAACAGTAAAGAAGCTCGATGAAGCTTTAAAGGGTGCAATAACAAAATTATCAGAAGAAGAAAACTTTAAAGGCACGCTTGGCAAGCTTTTAAATATAAATACAGTAGGAAAAACAGGGTCTGACAGAGTGTTAGTTGTAGGCCTTGGAAAAAAATCCAAATTTGTTCCAAGTGACCTTAAGAAAGTAGGTATTGCAGTATCAAAAAGAGTAAAAAGTTTTGCCTCCAAAGTAAATCTTGCTCTTGATGTTGAAGCTAATAAATTAAACTCACAGAATATTATTATGGGACTTATTCTAGGCACTTATGACTTTAATAAATATAAATCTTCCAATAATAGTAGTAATGTTGATACATCTTATAATTTTATTTGGAATAAAATATCTCAAAAAGATTTTAGCAGCTCTGTAGAAAGGGGAACGGGTATTGCTGAAGCCACATGTTTTACTAGAGACCTCGTAAACGAACCTCCTGACACTATGACTCCATCAATTCTTGCCGATCATGCTAAAAAGATAGCCGAAGACAGCGGCCTTGAATGTGAAATTTTTAACACTGTTCAAATTAAAGAGAGAAAAATGGGTGGGCTTTATGCAGTATCAAAGGGAAGCCTTCAGGACCCACGTTTTATACATTTAACTTATAAACCTAAAAAGAAAGCACGAAAGAAAGTAGCTATTGTAGGTAAGGGTATTACTTTTGACAGTGGCGGACTGTGTATTAAGCCAGCAGATTATATGAAGACAATGAAAATGGATATGGGTGGATCAGCTGTTGTACTTGGTGTTATGAAAGTGATTTCTTTAGTCAAGCCATCATTAGAAGTGCATGCGCTTATATCGGCCTCTGAGAATATGACAGGCGGCGGAGCTTATAAACCAGATGATGTTGTTACAGCCATGAATGGAAAAACCATGGAAATTGTAAACACAGATGCTGAGGGAAGGGTAGTAATGTCAGATGCATTATCATTTGCAGTGGAACTCGGAGTGGATGAAATAGTTGACCTTGCTACACTTACCGGTGCATGCCTGGTGGCTCTTGGAACATACACGGCGGGTGTTATGGGAAATGATCAATTAGTAATAAATAGAATCCTCAAAGCAGCAAATACAGTAGGAGAGAAAATATGGCAGCTTCCAATGGATGATGAGCTTAGANNGCTTAGAAAGGATATTGAAAGCGATGTAGCAGATGTAAAGAATGTCGGAAGCAGATATGGTGGAGCAATTACAGCCGGAATGTTCTTAGAACATTTTGTAGATGATACTCCTTGGGCACATATAGATATTGCAGGCCCTACTTTTATAGAACGTGGTGGTGAGTTTTATCCTAAAGGCGCTACTGGTTTTGGGGTACAGACAATTCTTCAGTATTTATTAGAAAGATAAAACCTTATAAACGTTTCTAATATATCTTCATTTATAAACTATATGACTCTGTATGATTCATTTATAAATAGTCTGTTTAATTCTAACCTTTTAGAGATTGAGCTGGAAGGTGATATTCCCGAAGAAACA